>Ga0256833_1003261_pt1 | contig 11166 bp, 9 predicted proteins | sample 356284metaG_FD_190535 | JGI IMG/M metagenome (GOLD analysis project Ga0256833, IMG submission 190535) | Hydrothermal vent microbial communities from Mid Atlantic Ridge, Atlantic Ocean - 356-284 | ecosystem: Environmental > Aquatic > Marine > Hydrothermal vents | place: Atlantic Ocean: Mid...
AATTGGTGGAGATGGTCAAGTAACCTTTGGTAATGCTATATTAAAGGGGAATGCTACTAAAATTAGAACTTTACATAATGGTAAAATATTAGCTGGTTTTGCTGGTAGCACTGCAGATGCATTTAGACTATTTGATATGTTTGAAGCTATTTTAAATGAGAAAAGAGGAGATTTATTAAAATCTGTAATAGAGTTTGCTAAACAGTGGAGAGGTGATAAACACTTAAGACAGTTAGAGGCAATGATGTTAGTTTTAAATAAAGAGCATATTTTTATCTTAAGTGGAACAGGAGATGTTGTAGAACCAGAAGATGGAGAGTTAGCATCCATTGGAAGTGGTGGTAATTTTGCAATATCTGCTGCTAGAGCTTTAAAAAAACATTCGAATTTAGAGCCACTAGAGCTTGTTAAAGAGAGTCTTCAAATTGCTGGAGAGTTATGCATTTATACAAATACAAATATTAAAACACTGGAGTTAAAATAGTGAATAGTAATAATATGACACCAAAAGAGATTGTAAATTATCTAAATCGATATGTAATTGGGCAAGATAATGCAAAAAAAGTTATTGCAATTGCTCTTAGAAATAGATGGAGAAGAATGCAACTTGAACCTGCAATGGCACAAGAGGTAACACCAAAAAATATCTTAATGATAGGGAATACTGGTGTTGGTAAAACTGAAATTGCTAGACGATTAGCAAAAATGATGAATTTACCATTTATAAAAGTAGAAGCTAGTAAATATACAGAAGTTGGTTTTGTTGGTAGAGATGTTGAATCTATGGTTAGAGATTTGGCATTAGAATCTTTAGCAATTACGAAGAAAGAAGAAGCCCAAAAGAATCGAGAGAAGATAGAGGCTTATGTAGAGAATAAAATTATTGAAAAACTCTTACCAAAACTACCAAGTGGAGCTAGTGAAGAGAAGTTGGCTAATTATGATAGATTATTTGCTAAAAAACAAGAGCAGTTAGCAAATGGAGAGTTAGATAATTTAAAAATAGAGATAGAAGTTAGTGGTAGAGGTATAGATGTCTCATCTACTGGGAATGTGCCACCAGAAATGGTAGAAGTGCAAGAGTCTATTATTCAAGTAATTGGTGGAATGAATAAAAAGAAGAAAAAAGAGGTAACTGTAAAAGAGGCAAAAAAACTTTTAGAGTATGAGGCACAAAAAGAGTTATTTAATGAAGAAGAGATTAAACAAAAGGCTTTAGAGAAAGCTCAAAGTGGTGGTATTATATTTATTGATGAGATAGATAAAGTAGCTGTATCTGCAAGTTCGAGTTCAAGACAAGACCCAAGCAAAGAGGGGGTTCAAAGAGATTTGTTGCCAATTGTAGAAGGAAGTAGCGTTAAGACTAAGCTAGGACAGCTTGAAACTGACCATATTCTATTTATTGCAGCAGGAGCTTTCCATTTAAGTAAGCCAAGTGATTTAATACCAGAGCTTCAAGGTCGTTTCCCTCTTCGTGTAGAGTTAGATAGCTTAACCGAAGATACTTTATATAGAATTTTAACTGAGCCTAAGAACTCTTTAGTTAAACAGTATCAAGCTTTGCTTGGAGTAGAAGGTATTGAGTTAAATTTTAAAGAAGAGGCTTTAAGAGCAATTGCCTATTATAGTTTTGTAGCTAATGAAAAAACTGAAGATATAGGGGCTAGAAGATTGCATACAGTAATGGAAAGATTATTAGATGATATTAGCTTTGAAGCAGATACACTAAGTGGAGTTGTAGATATTACAAAAGAGTTAGTAGATGAGAAATTAGGTGAATTAGTTGAAAGTGAAGATACTACAAGGTATATACTTTGATTGAGGAAGAAGGTAAAAGGGTGAAGGAGGAAGATATAGAAAATCAAAAGTGTGGTTTTGTAGCAGTTGTTGGAAGACCAAATGCAGGTAAAAGTACTCTACTTAACTTTTTAAGTGAGTATAAACTTGCTATGGTTTCTAAAAAAGCACAAGCTACAAGAAAGAGAATGAATATAATTGTAATGCATAAAAATTCACAAATTATATTTGTAGATACCCCTGGTATTCATAAAAAAGAGAAATTATTAAATAAATTTATGTTAGAGGAGGCTATAAAAGCCCTTGGCGATAGTGATTTGCATATTTTTTTAGCACCTGTTAATGACTCTATAGACTCTTATAAAGAGTTTTTAGAACTTAGAAAGAGAAAAGATATTCCACATATTGTCCTTTTAACAAAGGTAGATAGAGTAGATAATAAAAGAGTTTTAGAAAAACTTAATGAGTATAATCAATTTGCAAATGAGTTTGAAGCAATTATACCATTTTCTATAAAAAGAGGTGGAGTTACAAAAGATATGCTTTTAGATGAGGTTATTAAATATCTTCCAACTCACCCTTGGCTTTATGATAGTGAACTTTTGACGACTCAAAATGTAAGAGATATTTATAAAGAGTTAATTAGAGAAGCAGTATTTGAAAAACTTAGCGATGAGATACCATATGAGAGTGATGTTGTAATTGACAGAATAGATGAAAAAGGAAACCTAGATGTGGTAACAGCATCTATAGTTGTTGAAAAAGATACACAAAAAAGAATGATAATAGGTAAGGGGGCTCAAAGTATTAAACGAGTTGGAAAGTATGCAAGAGAGCAGATGCAAGAGTTTTCTGATAAAAAGATATATTTAGATTTAAATGTAATTGTAAGAAAGGGTTGGAGCAAAAATAAAGAGTATTTAGAAGAGTTGGGTTATATATTCTAATTGCATTTTTTCCACATTTAAGCCTTAATTAATATTAAAACATATATAATATTTTAATATTAATTATATAGGGTTGAATTGTGAAAAAGGGTAGCAAAAATTCAGTAATTACAATAAATAGTTATAATGGAGATATTTGTAAAGTTACTCAGAATAATTTTTCTAAATTATCTAAATTAAAGAGAGCTAACAATGATACTTTAATATCTTGTATCGCTAATAAAGATTTAATAATTGAACCAGTAGAGTTAAGTGCTTCACTACCTCCTGATAGTATAGATAGTGTTATTACTGATAAAGTTTACGATGAGTTACGCTTAGATCCAGCAATAGAGTATGAAATATCTCCTATAAAGACCTCTTATATATCAAATAAAATAAAGTATCAAACTTTTATTGTAGATAAAAATGAGTTAAAAAATCAGTTAAGTAATATATCTAAAAAAGTAAAAGTTATAGATTATGTTATACCTTCTCCATTGCTTTATAAGTCTCTATATCAATCTAAAATATTAGATACTAACTCGATAGATATGTTTATATATTTTGGAGATTATGATACATTTATTACATTTTATAAAAAAGGAGAATACTTATACTCTAAATCAATCAAATTTTCTTTAGAAAATATATATGATAGATTTATAGAACTCTCTCAAGATACAACTTTAAATCAAGAGCAGTTTAAAAATATGTTATCTTCAGTTGGTTTAAAATCAGAAAATGATAAGCATAGAGAACTGCTTATTCGTATAATGAATGAGTGCTTTTTAACAATTAATGATGTTGTAATATATACTAAAAGAGCTTATGATATTAAAGATATAAAAAAAGGTTTTATAGGTTTTAGCTGGGGATACCTTGATGGCATAGAAGCTTATGCAAAAAATTATTTAAATGTAGATGCTTACTCTATGGATACACTATTTTCATCTGGAGTAAAGTGTAATGCAATAGATAAATTAATGTATCTTACTGCACAAGAGTTAAATTCATCTACTTTAGAGTTACCAAATTTTACACCATACCCTAAACCTTTACCTATAGCAAAGAGACCATCTGGAAAAATTATCTCTTTATTTATTGTTATTGTTTTACTATTTATGATACCAATAGCTTATGACTATTTTGTAGGTTTAAGTTTAAAGGGACAAAATATTATTTTAGAGAAAAAAGAACAAAAATTAACTGCAATAGCTAATAGATATAAAGCCTCTATTAAACAAAAAAGAGAAGAGTTAAAGGCTTTAGATAAAGCTTTAGATAAAACTAGTAAATTATATGATACAAAAAAAGAGAAGTTAACACAAGTTTATAATAAAAAATTTAACTACTCTCTTCGCTCTGAACAATTAGCTCTTATTACAAATATTTTAAAAGGTTATGATATTAAAAGTAGAGAGATAGAGATAGATGATAATAGATATTTAATAGAAATAGAGTCTAAAGATGATAAAGAGATAACTCTATTTATAAAACAAATTGTCAGCAAATTAAATAAAAGTATAAAAGATATTAATATAAGAGATATTAAATTTGATAAGTTAGAAGGTTTATATAAGGGTAAATTAGTCATAGAGTTTAAGGAGGGAGTATGAATTTTTTAGATAGATTAGATAACTACTATTATAGTAAAAAGCCTAATGAAGTTTGGCTAATGGTTATACTTGTTGCTGCTTTAATTGGCTATTTACTATATGTTCTTATTTCTGATTATGCATATAATTTTAGAGTTGCTCAAGAGAGTAAATTTGATAATTTAAATAATAAAATAGATGAAGATAATAATTATTTACGCTCTATTACAGTTAATGGAGATAGGAATTACTATATAAAAGATTTAAGTAAAAAAATTGCTAAAAAAAGAGTAGAGTTAAATAGTTATAGAGCTAAACTCTCTAAATTAGATGGAGCTGTAAGTAAATTAAATACTATTCTTTATAATAATGGTAATTGGTCTAAATTTTTACACTCTATTGCAAAACAAGCAGAAGATAATAATTTAAAAGTATATAATATATCTAATATAGCTTATGATAATAATAAAAGTTTTGGTAAAGTGTTAGATGTAAATATAAAATGTGAAGGTAAGTATGGAGAAATTTTAGCATTTGTAAATGATTTAGAAAAGACACAATTGGTTGCAAATGTATCTAAATTAAAGTTAAAATCAACTCCTAATGTTCCAATTGCAGATATCAACTTAACAGTTTGGGGTATAAAGCCATGAAAAGAGTTATATTAATTTTATTACTAATTAATCTATCACTATTTTCTGATGAAATAGATAAAATAATTTCAAAAATAAATGAAAAAAGAGATAGTAGTTTATCTAAAACTCAATTAATTAAAATAGAGTCTCCAATGCCTAAAATTACTATTATTGATAAAAATAGCACAAAAGATAAAAATAAAACTATTGTAATTGCGAATAAAAAGGAAGAGACATTTACCTTAAGTGCTATTATTAATAATAGTGCCTTAATAAATGATAAGTGGGTTAAGTTAGGAGAAAAGATTAATGGATATAAACTTGTAGATATAATGGATGATTCTGTCTATTTACAAAATAATAAAAAGAGTAAACTAATCTTTTTCAAAAAAAAGAGTGATAAAATAAAAATTTCAATAGGTGGTTAAGTTATGAAAAAAATAGTATCTTTAGTAGCAATTTTATCGGTATTGTCAGTAAATGAATTATTAGCAAATAGTTGTTCAAATGAGAAGTTTTCTGTAACTATTCAAAAAGAGATATCTATATCCCAAGCGTTAGATAATATTGCCGAAAATTGTGGCTTAAGTGTTGTGGTTAAAGATGCTTTAGCACAAGAGAGGTTAAAAAAGAAGTTATATTATATCAAGTTAAAAGATTCTACTTTAAATAGATTTTTAGAGACTATTTTGAAAGATAATGATTTAAATTACTCTTTAAAAGGAGATAAGTTAGAAATATCATATTTAACTACCAAAACTTTTAAAGTTCACTATATATCTAGCAATAGAATTGGTAAAAGTAGTGCTAATATCAATATTGCAAATGCTGGAGTAAATGGAAAAGGTGCATCGAGCAAGAGTGGTATGACTATATCTAGTGATGATAGTTTTGATTTCTGGAAAAAGTTAAAAGGTGAGATACATAGAATTTTAGTGACTTCTGGAGATGGTAGTTTACATTTTGAAAAAAAGGGTAATGCTTGGGTAGATAGTAAAGGTCACTCATGGCAATTTAATCCACTAGAACCTATTATTGACCCTGAAGCTGGACTAATTACTGTAACTGGAACACCATCTCAAATTAAAAAAGTTAAAAGCTATTTAAGAGCTTTATCTAAGCAAGTTAAATCTCAAGTTATGATAGATGTTAAAATACTATCTGTAACACTAAATAATGATAAACATACAGGAATTGATTGGTCTCAACTATATGGATTTCAAAATTTTAAAATTAATACTTTAACTATGAGTCAAAAAAATATGTTAGAGTGGAAATATGAAAATGGAGAACTTAAAGAGACCAAATATGCTCCAGGAACTCGACCTAGTAATGCTAAATTATTTGAAGGTAGGGGTGTACAGACAATTGATGATTTAATTAAATACTTAAAAACACAAGGAACTGTAAAAACAGTATCTAATCCAAAAATTATGACACTTAATAATCAACCAGCATTAATTAGTGTTGGAAAAGAGTTATTTTATAAAACATTATCTGCTACGAAATCATCAGATGGTAAAAATAGTTCTACTTCTGAAAATATTCAATCGGTTTTTGCTGGTGTTTTGTTAGATATTACACCTGAAATCGATAAACATGGTATGATTACATTAAAGATTAATCCATCTATATCTGAAACAGATGGTCCAATTGGTTCAAGTGGCACAAGAACAATGCCACCAGATTTAATTAGACGACAAATTTCTACTGTAATAAAGGTTAGAAATGGAAAACATGCAATATTAGGTGGGTTAATCTCTACAGCAGAGAGTACAGTTAATAGTAAGGTACCTCTATTAGGAGATATACCTCTTATTGGTGAGGCATTTAAAAAAGAGAGAAAGATAACTAAAACAGAAGAGTTAGTTATTATTATTACTCCAAGAATTACAAATAGTAGATGTGGAATCTCTCTTAAAAGTTTAGGATATAGGAGTATTACAAGGTGAGTTATTACGATATTGCGAAAGAATCTTTTGTAGATGAAATTAATTTAGATAGTTACATTGAGTTGCCAAGTTCTGTAGCAGCTTATGAAGAGCTTGAGTTAGCTTTTGAAAAACCTTTTAAACTTATGCTTTTATATGGTGAACCAGGAACAGGTAAAAGTCTTCTTTTAAATCGTATATATGATAAAAAGAAGTATCAAAAAGAGATACATTTTATAGATTCTCCTTTATTGGATGAGGCTGAGTTTTTTAGAAGATTATTTGATATTTTAATTCAAAAACCTATGCCAAAAAATACAAAAGTTGATTTTAATACTTTTGTAGAGTTTTGTAAAGTTATTAAAGGGCAAAGGGATATAATAATACTTTTAGATGAAGCTCAGTTGTATCCTAAAAAAATTTTAGAACAAATTAGAATCCTTTCTGATACAGGTGTTCTTAGATTTGTTATCTCAATTCATAAAACAACAGATGAAGATGTTATAGCAAAGTCTCATTTTCAAACTAGAATATGGGGGTCTATAGAGCTTAAAAATGCTACTAAAGATGAGTTAAAAACATATATACATCAGCGTTTATTAAGATTTAATCAATTTGAAATTGCAAATCAAATTAAACAAAAAAATGTTGATTTTATTTATAAATGCACAAATGGTAACTTCAGGTCTTGTAGCAAATTAATGTACACAACTTTTGAAATTTATCAATACTATGAAAAACATGATCCATCACAATTTAGTAAAAATAGCTTTTCTCAAAAGTTTTTAGAGATGGCAGCAATTGCAATAGGAGCTATAGATGTATGATATACCAGAATTAGAGAAAAAATGGCGTAAATATAAGAGAAATCAAATTAAAAAACCTATTATTATATCTATTGTTTCGGTTCTGTTAATAGGTGGTATTAGTGCTATTGTTTTAACATATATAAATAGTAGTTCCCCAAAAGAGAGTGTAAGTAAAAAAACAACAACTGTAGCAAAAAGTGATGATAAACCAGCAATGGTTATTGTTAAAAATAGCTCAAATCCAAATGTAAAACAAAGTTCTAACCAACAAACTACATCAAATACACAATCTGATAATGAAATTGATTTAAGTAAAGCAACAATTGTAAAACCTAATGTTCCAGATGATGAAATTAGGGTAATTGGTTTTGATAAAAAAGAGAAAAAAGAGATAGAGAAAAAGTATAGTGATATATTATTACCTACAAATGCTACTAAAGATATTCAAGAAAGAGAGCATATTAAAGAGTTAGAAGAGAAGTTTAAAGAGTCTCAAGATCCAAATGATTCATTAGAAATTGCTAAATATTACTATAAAAAAGGAAATTATAAAAAAGCAGAAACTTGGGCAGTAAATACAAATAATATCGATGGAGATTTAGAAGATAGTTGGCTTATTTTTGCAAAAGCTAGATTTAAACAGGGATTTAGAATAGATGCTATAAAAGTTTTACAATCTTTTTACGATGAAACAAATTCGCAAAAAGCTAAAAAACTTTTAGATAAGATAAGACGCGGTAAAAATGTAGATTAGGTTTTATTAATGCACTGCTCTTATTTAGAAAGAATTAAATCAATTGTGTTATATTTTTTTATTAAAAGTTAGGTTGTTCTAATATGAATATATATATAGAAGAGTTAATAAGAAATGGATTGTTAGATAAAAACAGCTTAATTACATATATAAAAAATAATCCAAATCGTGCAATTACATTAGGTAGATTAGTCGATTCTGGAGTTTTAAATAAAGAGCAATTATATAGATATTTTATAAATGAGTTAAAAGATGGAGATTTATCTTTTAAAGATATTGATATATTAGATAGAGAAGATTTAGACCTTATAGATTTTTATAAATTTTTATCTAATCAATTAAATATAGATTATATAGATTTAAATGATACAGAGATTGATAGCACACTATTAGATAAAGTACCAATAAGTTTACTTATTAAAAATAAAATGTTAGTTATTGAAGAAGATGATTTACATGTTTTAGTTGTATTTTCTGACCCTTTTGATTTAGCTGCACAAGATTTAATATCAAGATATTTCCCTAAAAAAATATTAAAAATTGGTATATCTAGGTTTTCTGATATAAAAGATAAATTATTACAAATAGAGACTTATGAGAGTTTAAAAAAGTATGTTGAAGAGATTAAAAGAGATTTACAAACTAGTGCAAATAGTGAAGATAATGAATCTCCAGGTATTTTAAAGCTAATTGAGTTAATTTTAAAGAGTTCTATTGTAAGTAAGGCTAGTGATATTCATATAGAAGTAACTGAAAAAAATTGTATAGTTAGAGATAGGATAGATGGAATGTTACAACAAAAATTTATTTTTGATAAAGTTATATTTGGTCCTCTATCTTCAAGAATAAAACTTTTATCTCAACTTGATATTGCTGAAAGAAGAAAGCCTCAAGATGGAAGGTTTGGAACGACAATTCTTGGAAAACCTTATGATTTTAGGGTATCTACTCTTCCTACTCTAATTGGAGAGTCTATTGTAATGAGGATTTTAGATAAATCTAAAGCATTAATTACCCTAGAAGATATGGGAATGAATGATATAAGTTACAATGGCTTTAAAAAAGCTATTAGTGCACCATATGGTATTGTTTTAGTTACTGGTCCAACAGGAAGTGGTAAAACAACTACACTTTATGGAGCACTTAATGCGATCAAAAGTGTAAAAGATAAAATAATTACAGTAGAAGACCCTGTAGAGTATCAAATGAGTGGTATTCAACAAGTACAAGTTAATGTAAATGCTGGTTTAACTTTTGCTTCAGCACTTCGCTCTATCTTAAGGCAAGACCCAGATAAAATTATGATAGGTGAGATTAGAGATAATGAAACTCTTAGAATTGCTATACAAGCAGCAATGACAGGACACTTAGTATTATCAACTCTACATACAAATGATGCAATTTCTGCTGTATATAGAATGGTAGATATGGGTATAGAGAGTTATTTAGTTAGTGGCTCTTTAGTTGCTATTCAAGCACAAAGACTTGTTAGAAAAATTTGCCCATACTGCAAGAGTGAGACTACAATTAAAGGTGCTATATTAGATACTATATCTCCATATATACCAAAAGGTCAAGAGGTAAAGTTTTTTAAAGGTGAAGGTTGTAGAGAGTGTTATGGTAGTGGATATATGGGAAGAGAGATGATATCTGAAGTATTAACTATAAGTAATAAATTAGCAAGTATGATTGCCTCAGACGCTCCAAAAGAGGAGTTAGAAAAAGAAGCTAATAAAGAGGGGTTTATGTCTATGTTTAGCGATGGTATCTCAAAAGCTCTTAAAGGAGTTACAACAGTAGATGAGATATTTAGAGTAGCGAGGTTATAATTATGTATTATAAAGTAAATTATCTATACAGAGGTAAAAAATTTTCACAAATAGTAAAAGCTAATAATAAATTTGAAGCTTCAAAAAGTTTAAAAAAAGAGAAAAAGAATATTATTGTTATTGCAACTGAACCAACATCTGCCCCAGTAGAAGATAGTTTTAGCAAACTACAAGAGAGCTTTGAATCTATTTTTAAGCCAAAGTTAAGAATAGATGATAAAATTGCATTTATTAGACAAACAGCAGTAATGACAGATGCTGGTTTACCAATTCATGATGTTTTAGAAGATATTGCAGCAACCTCAAATAATAAAGTTTTACAAAATACTCTACTATCTATTGCAAATGATATTAATGTAGGTAAGAGTATGTCACAAGCACTAGAGCCACATAAAGAACAAATGGGACATATTGTAATGGCGATGACAAAGCTTGGTGAAAAGACAGGAAACTTTCCAGAAGCTTATCATAAACTAGCAGATATTTTAGAGAGTATTAGAGATAATAATAATAAATTTAAAAAGGCTATGCGTTATCCAATTACAGTTATAGTTGCACTTGTCTTAGCTTTTGTTACAGTAATTATGACTGTTGTTCCTAAATTTAGATCTATTTTTGCAGAACTTGGAGCAGATTTACCAGCTGCAACAAAACTTTTACTCTCAGCAGAGAGCTTTTTTAGAAATTATGGTATTTATATTATACTATTTTTGATTGGTATATTTTTTGCACATAGGCACTTTTATAAAAACTCTGAAGATTATAGATATAGAGTAGATGCTATATTGGCAAATCCAAAATTTTATCTTATTGGTAAGTTGGTATATCTATCTAATATTCATAATTATACTTTAGTTTTTGGTTCACTAATAAAAGCTGGTATTCCA
>Ga0256833_1003262_pt1 | contig 11166 bp, 9 predicted proteins | sample 356284metaG_FD_190535 | JGI IMG/M metagenome (GOLD analysis project Ga0256833, IMG submission 190535) | Hydrothermal vent microbial communities from Mid Atlantic Ridge, Atlantic Ocean - 356-284 | ecosystem: Environmental > Aquatic > Marine > Hydrothermal vents | place: Atlantic Ocean: Mid...
GAGCCGTCCATGGTAACCAATCATATTGATTCTCTCACCCACCGTACCCCCCGCCACATGAGTTACAGGGGCTCGATAATAGGGTATCACTACCCCCTCTGAATAATTGGGTACTTCATCAGAGGTGTAAAAGGCATAATACCAGAGGGTATCTGGAGGTTGAGTGACCATTAAACTGCTTCCCTTCCCTCTGAAGAGAACCTCCCCATCATTATGAGAAAGGGGTACGCCAGTTTTATTTACAATAACTGTGACACCAGCAAAATCATTATTCGGAGGATTTATCCAGGTTATCCTGAAACTATCCGTTGTAAATGGATCGTGGAAGTTTATGTGGGTCACTTCTCCAGGTGGTTGAACATCTTTAACCTCCACACTAAAAGAGACCGGTTTGGAAAAATTGTTATTATAATCGTAGGCATAAATGGCATAGTAATAAACATTCCCGGATACCACAGATAGATCAGTAAATTCAGAACTCATCCCCCTCAGCAGAATTACCCCTTCTGGATCAGTTGGTGAAACTGGATAACCTCCAGTTTTCCTGATAACCTCAACACCTGCAAGATCAGGATCCGAAGGCAGACTCCAGAAGATTTCTACCATGTTACCATCAGGGTCAGAATAGTATGTCACATCCGATACAGGAGATGGAGGCTGACTGTCAAAGGACCTAACTGTTATCTCATACGGTAAAGAATAATTCTGCCACTCATCGTAAACACAGAAGGTATAGTTATAGTAGGCACCCGAGGCACCGGTGAGGGTGGAATCAAGGAAGGAATCTTCAGGATAAAATACAGATGCTATCTCATTATCGTTGCATGGGAGAAAGTAATCATCATCTGGACTCTCTGCCATTCTCCGAAGAATCTTCACTCCCTTAACATCGGGATCACCCGGATAAGTCCAGTTAAAGAAGATACTCCCGTCTCTCAATGATTCTGCCTCAACAGAAACAAGGGGATGAGGGGGAGTTGTGTCAATAACTGTGACTGTGGTTACAGCGGCGGGAGCAAGATTACCCGTTTCATCTCTTGAAGACACAGCGTAACAGAGGTGAGCCCTGTCTGAGGGAAGAGGAGGATTCCTGTCCACATATTCTGATCCCTCCCCTGTCAGAACCACAGGATACCCTTCAGCACTCAGGGACTCAAGCTCATCAGGAGTATACAGATTTTTTCTGCACTTTCCATCAATAACATAAAGATTCACCCCTGCAAAGTCTGAATCTCCGGGATTTAACCACTGCAGGTAGACATACCCCTTTTCATCTGAAGAGGCGGTTAGAGAAGTAACAGGAGAGGGAGGTACGCTGTCATGAGGAATAACAATAGATGTTACCCCTTCACTGTAATTGTATGAAGCATCAAGTGCGTATGCGGTATAGCAGTATTTCCTGTCATTTATACAACCACCACCGCCGCATGAAAGATCCGTATATGTTGTTGAGGGTCCCGCATAAACAAGCATCCCACTCATGTAAGTTGGACAGGAATCTGGTGCAACGTAAATCTCAACAAAGGCGAAGTCAGGATCAGATGGATTTTTCCACTCAAGAATTGAACCATTTCCAGGAGGATAGGGTCTGCCGCTAAAATTTTCTACAGGAGATGGGGGAACCGTATCAGCCACAACCGGGACAGTAACACTTTTCGTCAGTCCCGTGGTACAATTTTCATACTGATCACAGGAAGTTATATGATAAGAAATCGTTTCACCTGTCACGACACCCGTGTCAATATAGACCTCCTCAGTACCGGATGAAGTAAAAAGCAAATTTCCATCTCTGAACAGTTCAATATGATCAAAATCTGGATCCTCCGGATTAACCCACGAAACCACCACCCTGTCAGTTGCAGGTGAGACATAAAAAGCTTCAACATCTGGTGGAGGAGTAATATCAAAGGGTTCAGCCCAGACCATGACTCCGGAGGAATAGTTCCCCGAATCGTCGTAGGTAAACAATCCGTAACAGTATCTGTGAAAATTTTTCACATCTCTATCTGTAAATCCTGTCAGCACTCCGTTGTAAAGCACCTCTCCATCTTCGTAACTCTGGGGACAGGAGCCCTCCCTCTTTACCACAATTACACCTTTAAAATCTGGATCCGGCGGATTTCTCCAGACAATTTTCACAAAGTTCTCCCCCTCTGTAACAGAAACATCATACACCTCTCCCGGTGGAGTGAGATCTGGTGGAATCTGTGGAATGGCCTGAACCATCACTCCTTTTGAAAAATGTTTACCATCACTGGTGAAAATTTTGTAGTAATAAAGGACACCATTTGAAACTGCGTCATCATACACTGAGGTGGTGAGGTCAGAGAAATAGATCTCGGTACCATCTGTCACACCCTCTACAGGATAATTCTCCTTCCTTCTCACCATTATCTTCTTAACATGGGGATCATCGGGAAGAATCCATGAAATCAGGACAAATCTGTCACCCGTCTCAACATTGACCGCTATCACATCTTTCAGTTTCGGAGGAGGAGAAGGCTTCTCCTTCTCTTTGCCGCAGGAAGAAACAAAAAACACCAGGAAAAGAAGAAAGATTAAAACTCTCTTCATAAGCACCCCCGCTTTATAGTATAGCAATAAACGTGCCTTGTAGAAAAGGTCAATTTTTGTATAATGAAACCATGATACTGGAATCAGGAATTTTTTGTATTGACTTTGCTGACCTTTCTGAAGTATTATTTATATTATTTAGAAAGAAGAGGAGAGAATAAATGTTTGATCAGCTTTCCGACAGGCTAAACAGTGTAGTAAAGTATCTCAAAGGTCAGGGGAAAATAAAGGAAAGCAACATAGAAGAGGCTCTGCGAGAAGTAAGAATCAGTCTCCTTGAAGCCGATGTAAACTACGAAGTTGTTAAGCAATTCGTTGAAGATGTAAAAAAGAAGGCCCTTGGTCAGGAAGTAATAGGCAGTTTAACACCGGCCCAGCAGTTCATAAAAATTGTTTATGACGAACTTGTGGAAATAATGGGAGGAGAAACCTCTCTCCCCATGATTTCAGTTTCCCCACCGGCAGTGATAATGCTCGTTGGACTTCAGGGTTCAGGTAAAACAACCACAGCGGCAAAGCTTGGAATCTATCTCAAAAAGAAACATAAAAGAACCCCACTGCTGGTTCCTCTTGATGTTAGAAGACCCGCCGCTATTGAACAGTTAAAAGTTCTCGGGAACCAGGCACGGCTCTCAGTTTATGATACAGATCCATCAATGAATCCAGTTGAAATAGCAGAAAAGTCAAAAGAATATGCTCTCATGAGAGGTTACGATACAGTCATCTTTGACACTGCAGGACGTCTCCATATAGATGAAGAATTGATGAAGGAATTGGAAGAGATTGAAAAGGTCTCTGACCCGGCAGAGGTGCTTCTTGTGGCAGATGCCATGACGGGACAGGATGCGGTGAATATTGCAAGGGAGTTTGATCAGCGACTGAATCTGACAGGAGTAATTCTCACAAAGGTAGACGGTGACACGAGGGGTGGAGCAGCCCTGTCAATTAAAGCTGTAACTGGCAAGCCCATTAAATTTATTGGTACAGGAGAAAAGCTGGAAGATATAGACCTGTTCCACCCGGATAGAATTGCTTCAAGAATACTGGATATGGGAGATATTCTCACCCTTGTGGAAAAGGCTCAGGAAAAGGTGGATCAGAAAAAAGCAGCAAAACTGGCAGAAAAGATGCTGAAGAATGAGTACACCCTCGAAGATTTCCTCGAACATATTCAGCAGATAAAGAAAATGGGTCCCCTTGAGGATCTGCTCAAGATGATCCCCGGTGCCAGGCAGATGATGAGGCAGATGAAAAATGCCATACCACCTGATAAAGAACTGAAAAAAATAGAGGCAATCATTCTCTCAATGACAAAAGAGGAGAGAAGAAATCCGTCAATCATCAATGGATCAAGAAGACAGAGAATAGCACGGGGAAGTGGTACCACCGTTCAGGATGTCAACAGGGTGTTGAAAAGTTTTGTAGAAATGAGAAAATTAATGAGAAGGATTAACAAAAAGGGACTCAAAGGTATCCCGAGAGGAATGTTACCATTTTAAAAAGGAGGTTACAGGATCAATGGCAGTAAAGATCAGATTGATGAGGATGGGTGCAAAGGATCAGCCATTTTACAGAATTGTGGCTGCTCACAGTGAATCCCCGAGGGATGGGAGATTTCTGGAAATCATAGGATACTACGATGTAAAAAAAGATCCACCGGAAATTAAATTTGATGTGGTAAAATTAAAAAAGTGGCTTGACAATGGAGCAATTCCGACTAAAATTGTAAAGGATCTGATGAAAAAGGCGAAGGTCAAAGAAAAACTGAAAGAACTGGAGAGCAGGTAAAATCAAACGGGAAGGTGGAAGATGAGCGAATTGAAGGAACTGGTTGAATTCATTGCAAAGAAACTGGTTGACAAACCTGACGAAGTAAAGGTAACAGAGGTAAATGCTGAAAGAACAACTGTTATTGAACTGAGAGTTGCCAAAGAAGACCTTGGCAAAATAATCGGAAAAGAGGGTAAAACTGCCAAGGCGATAAGAACCATTCTGAGTGCAGCTTCTGCGAAACTGAACAAGAGAGTTTTTCTGGAAATTATTGAATAAAGGAGGAGGGGGTTTACCCTCTTTCCTCTTTTTTACCCATGATTTTTCATGTATTGACAATTTTCCCTGAGTATTTTTTATCACCTCTTTCTGTAAGCTTTCTAAAAAGAGCCATTGAGAGGCATATCATCACAGTTAATCTTGTTGACATAAGAAGTTACTCATCAGACAGGCATAGAAAAGTAGATGATGAAATATATGGGGCAGGGACGGGAATGCTCTTTCAGCCTGAGCCCGTTGCAAGAGCCATTGAAAATAATTTTGAGGGGAAAAATGGCATAAGAATATTCCTCACACCATCGGGGAAAGTTCTTACTCAGAAGATATGTGAGGAGCTATCCAGTTATGAGGAGATACTTCTTCTCTGCGGCAGGTATGAGGGTATTGATCAGAGGGTAATAGAAGAATACATTGACCTGGAAATTTCTGCAGGAGATTTTGTCCTTCCAGGAGGAGAATCAGCGGCTTTAATTGTAATGGAATGTGTCACCAGGTTGATTCCGGGAAGCGTGGGAAAGGAAGACTCGGTCAGAAACGACTCCTTTACCACTGGACTGCTCGAGGGACCACACTACACACGACCATCAATCTGGAGGGGCAAAAAAGTACCGGAGGTCCTCCTGAGTGGAGATCATGGAAGAGTTGAAGAATGGAGATTAAAAGAAGCCCTGAGAAAAACCTACCATTTGAGACCTGATCTGCTTCTCCAGAAAAAACTCTCTCCCTTAGAGAAAAAATTGCTCAAAGAGATCTGGTATGAAGATTGGGGAAAATGAATCAAAAAATCTTTACATTGCCCTTGTTCACCATCCGGTTTATGATAAGGAGAGAAGGATCATATCCACATCAATTACAAATTACGATCTTCATGACCTCTCGCGTCTTGCAAGGACCTACTCTCTGGGTGGATTTTATCTGATTACACCACATCAAAAGCAGATAGAATTGATGGAAAAAATAAAGAAGCACTGGATAGAGGGAAAGGGGAAAATCCTTCATCCAAACAGAGGGGAAGCGCTGAAGCTTTCAGTTTTTGTTCATTCAATAGAAGAGATGATAGAAGATCTCGAAACCAGGTACAGGGAAAAAATCATCACAGTTGGAACAACAGCAAGGGAAAATTACAAATATGTACCTCCTGAAAGGATCAGGAAAATGTTGATGGAACAGAAAAAAGTTGTTATAATTTTTGGTACTGGATATGGGCTGACAGATGAGACCTTAAAATCCCTTGATGACATTATTGAGCCAATCAGAGGAGTTGGAGAATTTAATCATCTGTCGGTCAGGTCGGCAGCCTCAATAATAATTGACAGAATTTTTAATTGCTAAAAGGAGACGGAAATGATAATTGAAGGGGTTGAAGAAAAGTACATGAGGAAAGACCTTCCCGAAATTCATCCCGGTGACACCGTAAGGGTATATTTCAAAGTAAAAGAGGGGAACAAGGAGAGAATCCAGCCTTTTGAAGGGATAGTCATTGCAATCAGAGGAGAAGGAGTAAAAAAGACCTTCACAGTAAGAAAGATCTCCTTTGGGATCGGAGTGGAAAGGATCTTCCCCTATCACTCACCTCTGATAGAAAAAATCGAGATAAAACAGAGGGGAAGAGTCAGAAGAGCCAAACTCTACTACCTCCGTGGCAAAGTTGGGAAAGCTGCAAAAGTAAAGGCCCTGAGGAACTTCAAAAAAGAAAGTTAAACATTTTGAATGGAGTTAAAAGAATTTTTCGTTCAGAGTGTTGGGCCATTTTACTCAGCGACAAAATTCTCTTTTAAAAAGGGACTGAATGTAATCTATGGAAGAAATGGTACCGGGAAAACCACTCTCTCTGTAACTCTCCTCTCCCTCTTCGATGAAGAATTTTCACTTAAAAATCGTGAAAAATTGAAACCATGGGTTCCACAGGATACCCCTCCCCGTGCTGGAATTATCTTCACCCGTGAAAACAGGGTGTTCAAATACCTGAAGGATTTTGAATCTGGTGGATCAATTCTCCAGGAGAAAAAGGATGGTAAATTTACCCCTGTTGCCAGAGGAAAGGAAATAGAAAATCTTTTCATTGATGAGCTGGATCTTCCCATAGCAGGGGATCTGAGAGAAATGATTTACATACCTGAAAAAATTGAATTTCCTGTGACAGTGGAGAGTTCCACACCTGCCTTTGAATCTTCACCCTTTGAGGGCTTTGAAATGGCTTCAGAACCTCACCCCTCAGAAAACAGGGAGGAGAGACTGAAAATTTTGAAAGAGGAGCTGGAACGAGCCGAGAGAATAGAAGAACTTGAATTCAAGATGGAGGGACTTGAACAGAAGCTCTTTGACCTCAATGAAAAGGTGGGTGAAATCAAAGAAATAGAAAAAGAGGTGGAAAAATTAAATGCCTTCATTAATAAGTATTCAGAAATTCAGAACTTTCCGGTGGATTTTAAAGAAAAACTTTTAAAGGTAAAAGATCTGGAAAGGGAAGCTGAGGAGTTAGAGGAGGAACTTAAAGAAAAAGAAGAGGAACTGGGAGAAGAAGTTGAAAGCATCAAATCCTCATTCAAAAAGTATCAAAGGGATCCAAAATTTATTGCTGCCGTGGTTGTCACCCTTCTGGGATTTATTCTTCCCAATGTAACTCATCTACCGGGATGGTTTGTATTCTTTGGACTTGGCGGAATAGTTTTTACAGTCTACCTTATAACAGTCTTCTATCCCTCTCATGAAAAGACGATAAAAGAGAAAGAGGAAAATGCAAAAACAATTCTTGACGAAGAAAAGAAAAAGATAAAAAGCATCAGAGACGAAGTGAAGGTTTTCTATGAACTGGGAGAGTATCTGGGCGTCAGCGATCCCAAGGAGATTGGAAAATTGATTGATGGATTCTGGGCATCGGTGAGAAAAAGGGAAGAGCTTGAAAAGGAGTTGCAGAGAAAAAAAGAGGAAATTAACTACGAGGAAGTTGAGGAGAAAAGGAGGGAAATAGAGGAGGAAATATCGAGAATAAAAGAGGAACTTCAGGAACTTGGAAGACCAACCATGGACATAAACACACTGAAACAGGAAATTGCAAAACTGGAGGGGAAGAAAGAAGCCCCTGAAACTACCCCGGATGTGGGATTTTCCACCTTTTCGGACCAGGGCTTCGAAGCCATGCCGGTGGAGGAGAACAATGAAGCTCCACAGGTGTTTAAAAAGTTGCTTCAGTTAGGAGAAAAACTCTCCAGAAGAACAACTGATCAGTTAATTGCAGGGGTTCAGGACCGCTTTGACAGGTATCTCACCTTTCTCAGCAACAGAAGATTTATCAAAGCGACAATAGAAGAGGATTACTCCATAACCTTTACCTGTGCTCCTGCAGACAGAGAAGTGAGGTGGCATCTTCTATCTGAAGGGGATCTTATGATAATTTACCTTGCCCTATATCTCAGCATTGTTGAACTGGTTTCCCTCAACAGGAATCTTCCCCTCATCGTGGATAATTCCTTCAGTCAGTTAGATGACTCAACTTTTACCCTTCTCCTGAAGTTACTGAGAAAAATGGGTGAAAAGATCCAGATTATCCTCTTTTCCGGGAGGGAAATTGCTTTAAAGGCAGCTCACCATTCACTGAAATTGGGAGATCTATCCGGTGCTGTTTAAAAAGCCTGGAATAAGTTTTGAGTGGGAAGATTACCTGATCTCCAGAGGATTAACGCCTGTTGCAGGAATAGATGAAGCTGGAAGGGGTCCCCTCGCAGGGCCTGTGGTGGCAGCAGCGGCAATAATACTTGACAGAGAAAGTATCATCAAATCGGGTATCAATGATTCAAAACAACTGGACAGAGAAAGGAGGGAAGAACTTTTTGAGTGGCTGATAAACTCAGAAGTTCTCATATGGGGAGCAGGAGCTGCAAGTGTAAGGGAAATTGAGAAATTTAACATTCTCAATGCCACATTCATTGCCATGAAAAGGGCAATAAACAATCTCCCCCTCAAACCAGGTGCGGTCCTTATAGATGGTAACAGAAAAATTCCCGACCTTACCATTTTTCAGGCCACCGTTGTAAAGGGAGACAGTAAGAGCTACTCCATTGCGGCAGCATCCATTATTGCAAAGGTTCTGAGAGACAGACTGATGAGAAAGCTGGCAAATTTCTACCCACAGTACGGATGGGAAAGAAATGTGGGGTATCCCACGAAGGACCATAAGAGAATGATAAAAAAAATTGGAATAACTCCCCACCACAGAAAGAGCTTCATACATGAATAACAGGGAAAAGGGAAGAATTGCTGAAAATCTCGCTGAGGCATACTACAGATTCAGGGGTTACAGGGTGGTTGCCAGAAATTTTCATTCACATTATGGTGAAATTGATCTGATACTGGAGAAAGGAAGAGAATTGAGAATTGTGGAGGTAAAATCCTCCTGGTACAGAATAAGAGATAGAAATGAACTGGGTAACAGAGTAACAAGAAGAAAAATCAGACACTTAGCTTTTGCACTTGAGAAATTCCTTTCAATCAATGGAAGTAACTTTGAGAACAGAAGCTTCATCTTTGAAGTTCTTTTCGTGCTGGTGGGAAGGGAACATATTGAATTCCTCCCCTTCTCAGCTCCCGCAATTTAGCATATTTTTGCAATGGACATTACCCCCTACCCCAATTCCTGCTTTATCATGAATTACCATGAATCTGGTTAAAGAGGGAGTCACTTTACCCCTTTTTCGCCTCCTGAGATCTGGCCTTCTCCATTTTTACTCTTTCCTGCTCTCTGAGCCTCTCCTCAGTCACCTTCAACATATCTGATATGGCTCCAATATGCTCTCTGAAAATTGAAAGGAAATTCTCTTTGTCAAGCCATAACAACTTACAATCTGTTACAGCCCTGACAGTTGCAGTCCTTGGTACATCTTTAAGGAGTGCAATTTCGCCAAAATAGGAGCCAGGTCCAAGTTCAGCCAGCTTTATCTCCCTGTAATAATCATCAGTTATCTGCTCAAGAATGACCTCAACTTTCCCTTCCTGGAGGAGATAAAACTTATCTCCCCTTTCTCCCTGTTTAATGATGGTTGTCCCCGCAGAAACTTCCATTGGTTTCATTTTACTTACAATTTCCAGAAGTTCTCTTGAGGAAAAGTCGCTGAAAAGGGGTAACCTTCTGAGAAATTGAGAGGTTCTGATGATAAATGTGATCTTCTCCCCGGGGCCAAAAGTTCCCATCAGGTACTTCCTGAAGGGCTCTTTTTCAAGTGAGATCAGTTCAATATCTGTTTTTGCTCTAACAGTTGCCGTTCTCTTTACATTCTCAATGAGGGCTATTTCACCAAAGCAATCTCCCGGTCCAAGTTCCGCCACCACATGCTCCAGTCCGCTCTTCTCTTCATATATGACATCTGCGTAACCTGATCTTATAGTGTAGAACTTGTCCCCTTCCTCACCCTGAGTAACGATGTTCCTGCCTGCAGGGAATTTCTCAACCCTGAGAAACTTCATAATTTCACGAAGTTCACTTTCAGGAAGGGCGGAAAAGAGGGGAACCTGTTTCAATTCCTCAAGCATTTCCGGCTCAAAAGGTCTCACTATCCCCTTACCTGACTGAAATCTGAGCATGGCCTCTTTTATCACCGAAACCACAAGAGCCACAAATCTGATAATCAGATAGGCAATCAGAAGCACGGCAAGAATTACAGCGGGGAGGAAGAGAAGCACAGTGAATACCCTGTAACCAGGAGGTTCAAAAATGAAGATGTCACCAAAGGCTGGATTAAGATAATACACACCTTCAATGGCGTCATAGAGGAAAATTATGTTGAAAATCTTAAAAGAAACATAACCGAGGAGAACAAGCCAGAGGAGTCCATAAAGTCCCACCAGTGTATAAATCAGCTCCTCTCTGTAAGATTCCTTTGAAAGTTCCATCTTTCCCAGGAAAAAACGCCTTCTGAAAAAGGTGATGGTCCTCAGCCTGAGCTGGGAGATGTTGAAAATCTCCTCAAAAAGTTTTACTCCATCACTTTCAATAAACGGAATTGTTTGCAGAAAAATCATCAGAAGGGAGGTAAAAGTTGTCAATGATGCTATCTGGATGTATGAATTCCATTCACCCTGATAGAAAATAAAAAATGGTGCCATAACAGCAATCGGGAAGAGATAGGAGATGAAAACCCCGGAATAATAAAATACCTTTTCTCTCCTTGACGACATTATTACATCAGCATCATCAACTCGGGGGAAAATCAAGCCATACAGAAAGTACAATTCAAGATTGAGAACACTGCGTTCCACAGCCTTCAGGCCAAGTCCTTTTATAAAAGCACGGTTAAAAAAGAGGAAAAGTACTACAAAGTAGGTAATAGTAAAACCCAGACCATACGACTCATTAACCTGAAAAAGATAATGGGGGACAGAGGACATTTCACTGAAAAAGAGAATTATTCCCAGTACAGCAAGAATAAGAATGAGAGAGATCATGAAGGGACTGAAAACAAACTTCCCCATAAAATTGTACAGAGACTCAAAAAAGCCTTCAGCTGCATAGTAACCTGTCTGAAAGAACTTTATTCCTCTGAATAACTC
>Ga0256833_1003263_pt1 | contig 11162 bp, 9 predicted proteins | sample 356284metaG_FD_190535 | JGI IMG/M metagenome (GOLD analysis project Ga0256833, IMG submission 190535) | Hydrothermal vent microbial communities from Mid Atlantic Ridge, Atlantic Ocean - 356-284 | ecosystem: Environmental > Aquatic > Marine > Hydrothermal vents | place: Atlantic Ocean: Mid...
CCTTACGAAGGGGGAGGGGTTGGGGAGGGGGATTTTGAACTGCACGGCCGAGCAAACGGCCCGCCGCCGATGTGGGCAGAAAATGTGTGTAAAAGTAGGGCCAGCGCGCTTTTGAAGGGGGAGGTTGGGGGTTGGCATTTGGAGGTTGGAAGTTGGTGGTTGGCGGGTGGCGGGTGGGGCGAGGCGCTGGGCGGTGCGGCATTTCAGCCGTGCCTCGGGTTCTTGGGCCGTGGGGAGCCGTCGCAGGGCAGGGGGCGCCGCGGGGGGCGGGGCAACCACATGGGCACCGCGGCCCGGTAGGCGTCGTAGGCCGGGCCTAAGTCGGCCCGTAGTTTGCGCTCTTCCCACCATGCGCCCACCAGCAGGTAGAGGGTGAGGGCGCCGTAGAACACGAGCATGTTGAGGGTGAGCACCGGCGTGGCCCACAAAAACAGCAAACTGCCCACATACAGGGGGTGCCGCACCCAGGCATAAACACCCCGGCAGGTCAAATGCGCGCGCTCGGGCGCCAGGCCCAAAAACGCGGCCGGGCCGATGCGCCGCAGGCCGTCGAGCGCCATGAGCAGGCCCAGACCCTGCACCCCGAAGGCCAGCCAGCGCCATGGCGCGGGCAGCACATACAGCACCCGGTCGTGGGGAATGCGGACATAGAGCCACAACAAGGGCAGGAAGGACAATCCGGCCCAGGCGTTATAGGCCAGGCGGTGCATTTGCAGCCCTCGCGCGCCCCAGCGGCGGGCAATGGCGTGCTTGAGCGACCGTGCGGCCAGGGCCGAGTGCACCAGGCCGTAGGCCAAAGTGGCCCCGAACAGCACCAACCGGGCCTGCCACTCGGGGGTCATGCGACCGCCTCGTCGGTCCCCGGCTCAGTCCGCATCGGCATGGGGTTCCTCGAAAGCCGGCGCGTCGGCCACTTCGTCGCCCACGCGGAAAAGGTGGAAGGGCAGCCAGACGATGCCGAACATTTCCACCTCGACCTCCCGCTTGTAGGGCCGTAGGGTGAGGGTTTCCACTTCCTCCAGGCGCTCGGCCCAGTGCTCGCGCACCTCTTCCATGGCCTCCCGCATCTCCTCTTCCAGCTCCGCGATTTGGGCTTTGTATGCGGCAATGGCCTGGCGGGATTCTTCGATGTCGGCCTGGGCTTGTTTGGCCAGGCGGCGTTTGGTGAGGGAAGTGGTGAGGCGACGACGCCGCCCCAGAAAGAGGCCCAAGATGTTTTCCGCGTGGGTGGCCCACTCTTCTTGCTTGCGCTGTTCGTATTCGGCCAGGTCCTGGGCCAATTCGCGCTCCTCGCGGGCCAGTTTGTCCCGCAGGCGTTCCAGCTTGCGCTGATAGCGTTGGCGCACCTTGGCCAGGTCTTTCTCCAGGCGTTCCCGGGCTGCCTCGCGCAGCAGGCGCTTGAAGCGGCTTTCGCTCACCTGGGGCCCGGCATAGACCTTGAGGCCCTTGTGGGCCCGCACGGGAATGCGGGTGCGGCGAAAGACGAAGGTTTGGAACGCGCTGCGCAGGCGTTTGAGGTCCGCGGCCCGGTTCCAGGGCGGCTCCAGGGGCAAAAAGCGGGCCTCGGGGTGTGGTTCAGGGTCGAAGAAATCGGGGTCCCGGGGTTGGGCCTCCCAGGCGTCCCAATCCACCCGGCGGGCGGGCTCTTCCACCAGCGCGGCCCAGGTGTGTTCCCAATCCAGGTTGTACTTGGGCCGCACCACGGTGACCCGGGCCTGGGCCCACAGCGCGGGGCGATAGACCAGGCCCACATAGTCGGCCTCACGCAGACCGGCCTGCCGGGCGGCGCGGGCCGGGGCCACTTCCACGGGCCAAAAGTATTCCTCGCCGGGCACCCGGGGTTTGGTGGGGGAACCGGGCAGCGGGCCCGCGCTTTGAACCGGGGACGACGGCGCGGTGGGCGTTGGCTGCGGTCGCGTGGCCGTCGCCGGTTCCCCCACAGCCGCAGGCGCGGCCGCGGCGGGCGGCTGGGCCCCCAACAGGCGGTTGAGCAGCGGAATTTGAGCCCGGGTGAGGGGGCCGGGCAGGTAGTTCATAGCCCAGCGGGTGTGGTAGACGATGGGCTCCTTTTCGTGCACATTGTGCAGCAGGAACACCCGCTTGCGCAGGCGGGAGATGAGGTCGTCGTAGGCACCGCGGTCCATGCCCGGCGCGGCGCCTTCCAGCCCGTCGAGCAGGCGCTGCTTGTCCCGGTCCGTTTGCAGCCGGCCGATGAACCAGGTGCCGGCGTTGCTGAGGGCTTTGTAGTCGATGTCGACGGGGTTTTGGGTCACCAGCATGAGGCCCACGCCAAAGGCCCGGGCCTGCTTGAGCATGCGCAGCAGGGGCGGCTTGGACGGCGGGTTGGCCGTGGGCGGCAGGTAGCCGTAAATTTCGTCGAAGTAGAGCAGCGCGCGCAGCACATCGCTGCCGGGCTGGGTGCGCATCCAGGTTTCCACCGCGGCGAAGAGCAGGGTGACGAAGAACATGCGCTCCCGGTCGCTCAGGTGGGCCAGGTAGAACACGCTGTGCCGGGGGCGGCCTTCGGGGGTCCACAGCAGGCTGGGAATGTCCAACGGCACGCCTTGCAGCCAGGGCTGAAAGGTGGGTGCGGCCAGGATGTTGTTGAGGCGCATGGCCAGGGCCACCCGCTCCCTCGTGGGGAAGAAAGTTTCCAGGTCGAAGACGCCCAGTTTGTCGAAGGGCGGGTTTTGGACCTGCAAGATGAGCTCGGCCAGGGTGAGGTCCCGGCCCTGCTGCCACGCGTGGCGGAAGATGTTGGCCAGCAGAATGTGCTCGCGGGATTGCAGGGGGTCCACTTCATCCAGGCCCACCAGGCCCAGCAGCGCGGTCACGGTGCCGTTGATGCGCTCCAGCAGCAGCTCCTGGTTCCCCTCCCAGGGAATGGCAGGCGCGGCCAGGGAGGCCAGGATGGAGATGGGCACGCCGGCGTCGGAGCCGGGGGTGAAAATGGTGATGGCCGCGGCCTGGGCCAGCTGGCGAATGCGGTCGGGGTATTGCCCCCACTCGGTGAGGCCTTTACGCCACAGCGCGGCCAGCTCCGCGGCTTTTTGGTCCGGGGTTTTGCCTTCGCGGCGGGCCTCGTCGGGCGACACCCAGGGCTCGAAATCTTGAGGCCGCAGTTCGGGAAAGTGCAGGCCAATGTTGGTCAGGTCGCCTTTGGGGTCGATGAGCAGCGCGGGAATGCCGCTCAGCGCGGCCTCTTCCATGAGGGTGATGGCCAGGCCCGTCTTACCCGAGCCGGTCATGCCCACGATGAACGCGTGGGTGGTCAGGTCGTCGGGGTCGTAATAGACGGGCTGGTCGAGCATTTGCCCGGATTGCAGGTCGTAGCGTTTGCCCAGGAACCATTTGGCGCCCATGGCGCACCTCCGTGCAAGGGGGAATTACGCGCCCGCGACCGCGGGGGTGCGGCTCACCCAGGCCAGGCCCAAAAGCACCAGCACCGCGCCGCCTATGGTGACGGGCGAAGGCACTTCGCGCAAGAAGAGCCACGCCAGCAGGGTGGAACCGACGGGTTCGCCCAGCAGGTGGAGCGAGACCACCGAGGCCGGCAGGTGGCGCACGGCCCAGTTGAAGGCCGAGTGGCCCATCAGCTGGGGCACCAGGGCTAAGGCCAGGAACCAGCCATAGGCCCGGGGCGGGTAGCCGAACCACGGCAGCCCCCGCAGGGTGACCACCGCGGCCAGGGTGAGGGCCGCCATGCCATAGGCGATGAGCAAATAAACGGGGAAGGCCGTGTGTCCGCGCACATGGCGGCCGATGCTCAAATACGCGGCCGCAGCCCACGCGCCGGCCAGGGCCAGAAAGTCGCCCCACAGCGCGGTGCCGGCCAGGGAACCCAACACCGGGCAGGTCAGGCCCCGGTTCCACTGACAGCCATCGCCCACGGCGATGACCAGGCCGCCCAGCAGGGCCACGGCAATACCGGCCCAGGCCCGGGCCGAAAGGCGCTCGCCTAAGGTCCAGCGGGCCGAGAGGGCCACCCACAGGGGCGTGGTGGTCACCAGCACCACCGAGCTGGCGACCGTGGTATACTCCAACGAGGTAATCCAAACCGCGAAGTGGGCCGCCAGGAAGAGGCCCGAAAGCAAGGCCCAGCCCCAATGCGCGGGGCGCAGCTGGCGCAGGGCCCGATGGTGCCGCCAAAGCACCCCCGGCGCGAGCAAGGCCGTGGCCAACAGTAGCCGATAGGCGGCAATGACCAACGACGGCGCATCGCGTTGGGCCCAGCGAATGAACAACGACGCGGTGGAAACCGCCACAACGCCGACGAAAAGCACCAACCCCGGCGGCACCCGGGGGGCTGCGATGTGAGGGGCGGATGAGGTGGACGACATTCCGACTTTCACCAGGAGGAAAGACCATGCGACGGCTGGCGTATTTTATCACAGGAATGGGCCTGGGTGCGTTGTTGGGCGGTGTGTTGGCCCTGCTTTATGCGCCTGAGGCCGGCGAAACCATGCGGGAGCAGATTCGGGCGCAGCTGCAGGCCCTGTGGGAAGAAGCCCGCCGCGCGGGTGAGGCCGAGCGCCGCCGCCTGGAAGAAGAGCTGATTTTGTTGCGCCGCGGGGACGACACGGCCTGAGCGGAGCCTTTCCCCATGACGACAACCTACACCTACGCAGTGCTGGGCGCGGGGCGGCAGGGCACGGCCGCGGCGTATGACCTGGCCCGCCACGGCCGCGCGGCCCGGGTGCTGCTGGCCGACCGGGACCCCGTCCAGGCCCGCCGCGCGGCCGCGCGCGTCAACCGCCTGCTGGGCCGGGAAGTGGCCCTGCCCGCGGTGCTGGATGTGGCCGACGAAGACGCGGTGCGGGGCTTTTTGGCCCCGGTGGATGCGGCCATCAGCGCGGTGCCCTTTCAATACAACCTGGGCCTGACCTGGGCGGCCATCGCGGCCGGAACCCACCTGTGCGATATGGGCGGTCACACGGCCACGGTGTTCCGCCAGCTGGAATACGACGCCGCGGCCCGGGCCGCGGGGGTGAGCATCGTGCCCGATTGCGGCATGGGCCCGGGGCTCATCAACACCTTGGGCGCATATATCGTGGAACACATGGACCGGCCCCGGCATGTGCGCATTTACGACGGCGGCCTGCCCAGGCACCCCCGCCCGCCCTGGAACTACGCGCTCACCTTCCACATCAACGGCCTGACCAACGAATATGCCGGCACTACGGTGCTGCTCATCGACGGCCGGCTCACCGAGGTGGAAGGCCTCACCGGCTACGAGCGCCTGACCATCGAGCCCTTGGGCGAGCTGGAGGCTTTCATCACCACCGGCGGCGCGTCCACCGCGCCGTGGACCTTCGCGGGGCGGCTCGAGACTTATGTCAACAAAACCCTGCGCTATCCCGGGCATTACGAGTGGTTCCGGGCCTTCAAGCAGCTGGGGTTGTTTGACGAAGCGCCCATTGAGGTGGACGGCCAGCGGGTGGTGCCCCGGGCGGTGTATCACGCGCTGCTGGAGCCGCAAATTCGGGCCCGACCCGACGAGCCCGATGTGGCCGTCATTCGGGTGGTGGGTGAGGGGGAACACGACGGACGACCGGCCCGCTGGGTGCTGGATGTGCTGGATGAATATGACCCGGCGACGGGCTTTCGGGCCATGGAGCGCCTGACGGGGTGGCACTGCGCGGCCATGAGCATCTTCCAGGCCCAGGGCGTGGTGCCGGCCGGCGCGCATCCGCAAGAGACGGCCGTGCCTCCGGCGCGGATGCTGGACGCGCTGCGGGCCCGGGGCATTGCCATTCGCGAAGCGCGCGCCGCGAGGTAGCCGGGGTTTGCGCTGCCTTGGCCGGTGGCCGGGCGGCCTTTTTTGTCACCACAACGGGGAACCTATGTGCGGCTTTGTGGGAAAAGCCCAGGCCCTCGGCGAGCCGTGCCGAGGGCCTGTTGGGTGGGGCGGGTGGGGCGGCGCTTTTAGACGAAATGCGCGGGGCGGCCGGAGCCCGGCGCGCTGGCTGAGGCGCCCACGGGTTCGTAGACCGGCTCGGCCACGACGCGGGTGCGAGCCGTGGGGGTTGTGCTGGGCGCGCTGGCCGCGTAGGTGGGCGCGGGGCGGGAACGCACGCTGGCCGCGCGCACGGTGGCCGGACGGCGGCTGGTGCTGCGTCGCCGCGGGGCAACCGCCGGCTCGCTGAGCATCCACCCGCCGAACAGGTGCGGCCCGGCCACCGAGATGGTGCCAATAATAAGCACCCGCACCAACCACACCAGCAGGGCCACAAACACAGGGATGACCCGCCGCACGGTTTCGGTGCCCAACACGCTGGCCCCCGCGGGCACATGCTGCAGCAAGGCCACACTTACGCCCCACCAGGTGAGCATGGCGTTCATGCTGGCAGCCAGCAGCCACGCACCCAGCAAGTACCAGGTTTCGGTGGGCTCTTCTTCGTGCCGGGTGAACAGCCGGGCAATGCCAGCGAAGTCGATGCCGCAAAAGGCGATGGCCAGGATGGTGGACCATTTGATGCCGAAAAAGGCCAGGTCGCCCAAAAGGTCGTGCAGCGCGAAGTCGGTGGTGCTGTAGTTGAAGATTTCGAAGAAGAAGAGGGCGATGAGGATGAGCGCGCCGAAGACCTGCTCGGAGCGAAGGGGGAGAGTGGAACGCTGAAACATGGGGAACCTCCTGTAGAAGGGCCGATAATGGCGAGCGCGGGAGATGCTGTCAACGAGTGTGGTACAGCCATTGTAGAACAAATGTTCTAAAATGTCAAGCGCGCGCGGCAAAATTGCCCCTGAGCCTTGCTTCGCGTTTTGGCGCAGACGACGGGGGGATAGAACGCCCACGGGCGCGCGGGCTCTGCCCAGACCCCGGGGCCGGCGATGCCAGATTGCTGCGCGCCCAAGGGCCGCGAGCAGGCCGCGGCCCACAGAGCCCATAGCCACCCGCCAACCACCAACCACCAACCACCAACTACCAACTTCCACCCCCCATTCACCCTTGCCGACAATTGACAATCGAGGCGAATGTTGTATAATGATTTCACCATCCAAAACGATTTGGAAGCGCTTTTTGGCTCCAGGTAGGCTCCCGGAAATGGCGGTTTCGTCTCCCCCGACCTTGCAGGATATTGCCAGGGCGTTGGGCCTTTCGGTCACTACGGTTTCGCGCGCCCTGGCCGGATACTCCGATGTGGCCCCCGCCACCCGGGAGCGGGTGCGCCAGATGGCCCGGAAAATGGGCTACCGCCCCCACGCCTGGGCCCGCCGCCTGCGCCAACGCCGCACCGATACACTGGGCTTCATCATCCCCACCCACGGCCCCCGCTTTTCGGACCCTTTTTTCAGCGAATTTCTGGCCGGCATCGGCAACGAGGCCGCGCAACACGACTACGACCTGCTGGTTTCGACCCACGGCCCCGGCCAGCGGGAAATCGACGCCTATGAACGCATGGTGGCCGAGCGCCGGGTCGACGGCTTTTTGTTGGTGCGCACCCGGGTGGACGACCCTCGCGTGCGCTTTTTGCTGGCCCATCAGGTGCCCTTCGTGACTTTTGGCCGTACCCAGGCCGAGAACGCCCATCCCTGGGTGGATGTGGACGGCGAAGCCGGTTTGTATGCCCTGACGCAGCTGTGCTTGCAGCACGGGCATCGGCGCATCGCCTACATTGGCGCGCCGCCCGACCTGATGCACGCGCGGCACCGGTTGGCCGGTTACCGGCGGGCGCTGGCCGACGCGGGGGTTCCCCAAAACCCCGCCTGGGTGCAAGTGGGCGACTTGACCGAGGAAAGCGGCTACCGGGCCGCGCAGGTTTTGCTGCGCCTGCGCCCGCGGCCCACCGCGCTGTTGGCCGCCAACGATTTGATGGCCTTGGGCGCGTTGGCCGCGGTGCACGAGGCCGGGTTGCAGGTGGGGAAGGATGTGGCCGTGGCCGGGTTCGACGATGTGCCCCTGGCCGCGCACACCCAACCGCCTCTGACTACGGTGCATCAACCGATTTACGATATTGGACGCCGCATTGTGGCCATGCTGATTGCGCTGCTGCGCGGGCAACCCCTGCCGCAGCAGCAGGTGTTGCTGCAGCCCCGCCTGGTGGTGCGGGCTTCATGCCCCTGAGTTCGGTTCCCAACGCGCCTTGGGCGTGTGGAACACCGATGTTCGTTTCCATTCCCTTTCGGAAGGAGGTTCCCTATGAAACGCGCATTGGCCTTGGTGCTGGCGGTTTTGGCTTTGGTGGCCGTGTTGGCCGCCTGCGGTGGTCAGCCGGCCGCGCCCGAAACCGTGGTGGTGACCAAAGAGGTGGTGGTCACCCAAGAGGTCAAGGTGGTGGAAACGGTGGAAGTGCCCGTGACCCAGCCCGCGGGCGAGAAGACGGTGGTGGAATTCTGGACCACCGACAACGAGGAAGAGCGCATCCAGCGTTACGAAGAGGTGGCGGCCCGCTATATGGCTGAGCACCCCGATGTGGAAATCCGCATCGTGCCCATCGACGAGGCTACCATCAGCCAGCGCATTGCCACCGCGCGGGCAGCCAACCGCCTGCCCGATATCGTGCGCATGGGTGTGGAGCGGGTGGCCGCGTTCTCCAAGGACGGCATTCTGGACGAGGATGCCGCCACCGCGGTCATCAAGGCCATTGGCGAAGATGACTTCCGCGCCGGCCCCCTGCGCATGGTGACCAACCCCGACACGGGCAAGTACGCGGCCGTGCCCTTCGATGGCTGGATTCAGGCCATCTGGTACCGCGCGGATGTGTTCGAGAAGCTGGGCCTCAACCCGCCCATCACCTGGGACGACATCAACGCCGCGTGCGACGCCCTGCCCGGCCAGGAGGGGCTGATTTACGCCCTGGTGCTGCCCACGGACCCGGGCCAGAATTACCCCCACCAGGTGTTTGAGCAGGTGGCCATGTCCAACGACGCCTGGCCCTTCGATGCCGAGGGCAATGTGACCATGAACTCCGAGAACATGGTCGAAGCCCTGCGCTTCTACACCGGCTTGCAACGCTGCGCGGCGCCCGGGCCGCAGTATTGGCGCGGCGCCCGGGAGATGTATGAGCTGGGCCAGTCGGGTATGCTGTTCTACAGCACCTACATCATGGACGACCTGGTGGAAGGCTCGGGCACCGAGGGCGGCGGCAAGATTCAAATCGCGGTGGACGACCTGGCCCGCAAGACCGGTTTCGCGCCGGTGATGCAAGGCCCCAACGGCGAAGCCACTTATGGCCAGCTGGTGACCCTGGGCATCATGCAGGGCGCGGACCCCGTGGCGCAGGATGTGGTCAAGTTCTTCCTCACCGGCGAGAACTACCTGGACATTCTGGCCCTGGCCCCCTTCGGCAAAGTGCCGGTGCTCAAGAGCGCGGTGGATGGCTGGAAGGGCTTGAGCGAGTACTTCCAGTATTACGACCCCGAGACCCTGGACCAAATCGCCAACGGTTTCGACTACATGCAGCGCTGGCTCTTCCGCCCCGACTATGATGCCACCCAGCGTGCGGTCATTGGCGACATCGAAGGCCGCCTGCTCATTCCGCAGGCCATCAGCAAGGTGGCCCTGGAAGGCGCGATGACGCCCGAGCAGGCCGCGCAATGGTTGCAAGAGCGGGTGTTGGAAATCTACCAGGAACGCATGAACGAGGGTCAGTAGCTTCGTCCCGGGGGCGCGGCGTGGCGTCGCGCCCCCGGCTTTTTTCGCAGGAGGGCATGATGGCGCGGCGTGGTGTCCAACGACGGGGCTGGCGTTCCCTCGAGGCCCAGGAGGCCCGCCTGGCCTGGGTGTTGCTGGCGCCCACTTTGCTCATCGTCTTCGGCCTGGTCATTTTCCCCGCGGTGTTCAGCGTGTGGCTCAGCTTTCACCAGGTCGATTTGGGCAACCTCAACGATGTGTTCCACGCGCCTTTCGTGGGGTTGCAGAACTACATCCGCGTGGTCAACGACTACGCGTTCAAATATCAGGGCCCGAAGAACTGGGGCGCGGCCATCACCAGCGTGGTGTATTCGGTCACGGCCACGATGTTGACCGTGTTGGTGGGCCTGGTGGCCGCGTTGGTGCTCAATCGTTCCTTCCGGGGGCGGGGCCTGGCCCGGGCCATTTTCCTCATCCCCTATGTCGCGCCCATTGTCAGCGTGGCCTATGTGTGGCGTTGGCTGTTGGACCCGCGGCCCTCGGGGGTGGTCAATTATGTGCTGATGAAACTGGGCCTCATCCAGATGCCCAAGGCTTACCTGGCGACGCCGGGCCTGGCGTTGGTGCTGGTCATTTTGTTCGAGGCGTGGCGTTACTTTCCTTTTGCCATGCTGATGATTTTGGCCCGCTTGCAGGCCATCGACCGTTCCCTTTATGAAGCCGCGGCCATGGACGGCGCGGGCCCCTGGCAGCAGTTTTGGTATGTCACCCTGCCCCAGTTGCGCTTTGTGTTGGGCTCGGTTTTTCTGCTGCGGCTGATTTGGACCTTCAACAAGTTCGACGATATTTACCTGTTGACTGGCGGCGGCTTTGGCACCAATGTGCTGCCGGTGCTTACTTACCAGTTCAGCTTCAAGTCCTACAACTTCGGTAAAGGTGCGGCCAATGCCATGATTTTGTTCCTCATCTTGGTGCTGTTCCTGGTGGTGTATGTCCGCCTGGTGATGCGCGATGTGCGCGAGGAAGCCTGAACGGGAGGCGAGGCCATGAACCTTTGGCGCTGGTGGCGAACCCGCCGCGGCGGGGGGTGGTTGGCCGGTTTGGTGTTGCTGGTCTTTCTGGTCAACATTTTGTTCCCCTTCTACTGGATGGTGAGCTCGTCGTTCAAGACCTACGCGGAAATCGGCGGCCGGGAGCCGGTGTTCGTGCCCTCGGCCTTGCGCTGGGATGCCTACCAGGAGCTGTTCGGCTATTGGCGGTTCCACGAAAATGTGTGGAACAGCGTCAAAGTGGCCGTGCCCACCGCGTTGGTCGCGGTGGTGCTTTCTACCTTAGGCGCCTATGCGGTGGCCCGAATGCGTTTTCGGGGCAAGGAGCTCATGCTCAATTCGGTGCTCATTGTCTATCTCTTCCCCGGCATTTTGCTGGTCATCCCCCTGTTCGCCATGCTGGCCAACCTGGGCGCGCGTTTGGGCTTCAATGTGCAGGATAATCTGGCCGTGCTGGTGGTGACTTATCTGGCCCAAACCCTGCCCGTGGCGCTATATATGCTGGCCAATTATTTCCGCACCATTCCCGAGGAAATCGA
>Ga0256833_1003264_pt1 | contig 11161 bp, 11 predicted proteins | sample 356284metaG_FD_190535 | JGI IMG/M metagenome (GOLD analysis project Ga0256833, IMG submission 190535) | Hydrothermal vent microbial communities from Mid Atlantic Ridge, Atlantic Ocean - 356-284 | ecosystem: Environmental > Aquatic > Marine > Hydrothermal vents | place: Atlantic Ocean: Mid...
ATTACCTTTACTATCTATTTTTTCAATAACAATAGATGCTTCATTACTCTTTTTACTTATATTCTCTTTAACGGCTTGATTATTATTACTATTTAGATTTGTGTTACTATTACTATTTTGAGAAGTAGTTTCTGTATTTTTATTACTTTTTTTAACTACACTACTATTATCTGAACTATTTTTATTTAGATATGTTGTAGCTATCAAGCCAACACCTGCCAATAGAATAATAGATATTGTAGATACCACTATTGGCTTTTTAATTTTATTTCTCTTATACTTTTTCCACTTTTTCTCAAGCTCTGGTATATCATACATTAATAGCTCCTGTTGCAATTGCTGCCATCTCTAAAAACTTTTGAGAGAATTTATCTTTACTAAATTGAGATGGATCATGCTTCTCATAATATTGATAAATCTCAAAAGTTGTATACATCAATTTACTACAAGACCTAAAATTTCCATTAGTGCACTTATAGATAAAATCAATATTTTTTTGCTTTAACATATTTGCAATTTCAAATTGATTATATTTTAAAAGTTTTTGATGTATATAAGTTTTAAGCTCTTGAGGCGTTGCATTTTTCAACTCTATAGTTCCCCAAATTCTTGTCTGAAAATGCGATTTGGCAATAATATCTTCATCAGTAGTTTTATGAACAGCAATAACAAATCTCAATACTCCTGCATCAGAGAGTATTCTTATCTGTTCTAAAATTTTTTTAGGATATAATTGAGCTTCATCTAAGAGAATAATAATCTCTCTTTGACCCTTTATTACTTTACAAAATTCAACAAAAGTATTAAAATCAACTTTTGTCCCTTTTGGCATAGGTTTTTGAATTAAAATATCAAAAAGCTTTCTAAAAAACTCCTCTTCATCAAGCATAGGAGTATCTATATAATGTATCTCTTTTTGATACTTCTTCTTATCATATATACGACTTAGCAAAAGCGACTTACCAGTTCCTGGCTCACCATAGAGTAACATTAATTTAAATGGCTTATCAAACGCCATCTCTAACTCTTCGTAAGCCACCATTGAACCTGGTAACTCAATATAGTTTTCTAAATTTATCTCATCTACGAAACACTCTTTTGCAATGTCGTAATAACTCACTTCACAATACTCCTATATCCTAAACTTTTAAGAGACAATTTCCCTCTTCCATTAGTAATCTTAGGTGTAATTATAACAACTAATTCTTCAGTTTTCTTAACTCTTCTCTCTTTTTTGAAAGCTTCTCCAATTAATGGAATATCTCCTAGTAGTGGAACTTTAGAATTACTAACACCCTCAGAACTAGATATTAAACCACCTAAAATTGCATGTTTACCATTTCTTACCTTAATTACAGTAGAAATTTGTCTTCTAATTAAATCAGGTGGCATAGTTCTAGCTCCTCCTTTACCAATAGGTCCATCAGTCTCTGTAATAGATGGATTAATCTTAAGTGTAATCATACCACGTTTATCAATTTCTGGTGTAATATCTAACAAAATGCCAGCAAATACAGAATCAATTGTCTCAGTTGATGATGTTGAACCATTATTTCCACTAGTTGTAGAACTAGACATTGTTTTATAAAATAACTCTTTACCTACACTAATAAGAGCAGGTTGATTATTAAGTGTCATAATCTTTGGATTTGAAACTGTCTTAACCGTCCCTTGTGTCTTTAAAAATTTTATTACATCATTTATAGTTGCTTGACCTCTAGCAATACTATACTTTGCATAATTTGGTTTTGTTCCTGGAGCATACTTGCTATCGCCACCTACTTTCATTTCTTTCATATTCTTTTGTGTCATAAACTCTGTAGATATTTTAAAATTCTCTAAACCATACAATTGGCTCCAATCTATACCAGTTTGTTTATCATTATTTAAAGTAACAGATAAAATTTTAACATCTATCATAACTTGGGTCTTAACTTGCTTAGCCAAAGATGAGATATATTTAGATACTCTCCTAATTTGTTGAGGAGTTCCTGTAACTGTTATAAGACCAGCTTCAGGGTCAATTATTGGCTCCATTGGGTTATAACTCCACTTATGTCCACTATCATCTTCCCAAGTATCACCCTTCTTAACAAAATGCATACTACCATCACCAGATGTTACCAAAATTCTATGAACTTCACCTTTTAGCTTTGTCCAAAAATCAAACTTATCATCACTAGTAATAGACATTCCACTCTTAGATGAAGAACCTTTAGAAGATTTACCAGCATTTGCAATATTAATGTTAGCATTTGAACTACCACTTCTTGCACTTGCAATATAATGAACTTTAAATGTTCTTGTAGTCAAATAACTAATCTCAAGCTTATTATTTACTAATTTATATGTTAAATCATTATCAGATAAAACAGTATTTAAAAAATCTCTTAAAGATGCATTTTTTAAACGAATATAGTAAAGCTTCTTTTTTAATCTCTCTTGAGCTGCACTATCTTTTACTATTACGCTAAACCCACAAGTCTCAGCTATATTATCAACAGCATCTGCAATTGAAAGCTCTTTTTTTATAGTAACAGAAAAGTGTTGATTACTACAACTATTTGCATTAACTACCGAAGTTGAAATTAACCCTAAAAACAGTGTTGAAGCTATTAAATTTTTCATTTTCTTACCTACCTAATATAATTTTAATTTTTTCACTCTTTTTTCCACCGAAAAAGACCATCTTACTATCATTACCATCTTTTAGATAAACAGAATCATCCATTATATCTACTAATTTAAATCTACCAATCTTTTCACCGACTTTAATCCATTTACCATTAATATTTGCTCTATTGTTAATAATACCTGTTAAATTATACTCTTCAGTTTTTTTAACAATAAGAGTTCCATTCTCATCTTTTGTTGTATTGGTATCTGCTACTACAACTTTTGGCATAGGAGAAGGAGTAGATAATATCTTATCCTTTGGTATTACATTTACTCTTGGTGTAGTAATCTTATATACCATATCATCGATCTCATCTGCTAAGAGTAAACTACCTAATAAAATAGGTATTGCTACTAATCCATATTTTTTCATGGTCTTATCCCCCATACTGTTAGATTAATATCTGCAACAGGATTTTTAGGCGCTACCTTAATTGTTGCATATGATACATTTGATACCAACTCCGTTGTCTCTAAATCATTCATAAATAGTAAAATGTTGCTATATTTACCTTTACATTTAATATTAACATCCAACACTTTACCAAATGTTTCATTTTGTTCATAATTCTTATTTGATATCTCAAATACTTTTAATCCATTACCCTTTGCATCAAGAGCAATTTTATCTAAAAATTTAGACCAGTTTCCATGATTATACATAATTGAACTCATCTGATTAAATGATCCTTTAATTTTAGCTAGTTTAGTTCTATAATCATTAACCTGATTCTCTTTATTTGTAATAATTGCATCTTTTTTTCTTACTAAATAAGTTCTATCTGTTCCTGTTGGACCACTAATACTTCTTAAATATCTCTCAGCAGATAACTTATCTTTTTTAAGCTGCTTATTTTTATTCTCAGCACTTTTTTTAGCACTCTCTGCTGTCGGATAAACTAACAAATGAATTATATATCCTAAAATTCCAGCTGCTAGAAGAACCATAAACCATGCTTCTGTAGGTTTTCTACTATTATAGTAGTTATCTAACTTATCTAATCTACTCATTACATACCCCCTTCATAAAACTCTACACCCAGAGTTCCTTTGTAGATTTTCTCTTTTTTATCATATATAATATCATCTATATTTACACTTTTTATTGTAGTATTAAAGTTCTTTACAACATCTTTTACAAATGTAGTAATCTCTTTATCACTGTTTGCTTCAACATCAATATAATATCTATTTCCATCAATCTTAATATCTCTAGTTAAAATTCCATGCTTAGTTAATACATCTGTTAAAAGAGTTAGCTGTTCAGACCTCAATTTATAACTAAACTTTTTATTATAAACTTCAGTAATTTCACCTTTTCTTTTAGCATACTCTTTAGCCAATATAGCTATCTGTTTTGACAAAGCTTTTATTTTTTCATCTTTTTGTTTCAAAAGAGTTTTATAATGCGTTTCATCTGCCTTTAATTTTGTAACCTTTGGAGATAATATCGAATTTTCAGCCTTATATCTTAATGCAATTACATATTGATATGCAGATGGAGCAAGACCAAGTAGTGATATTAGTGTAAATGCCATAATCATTTGACCTGCTGGTCTTTTTGCAAATGGTAAAGGTTTTGGATATGGAGTTAAGTTCGGGATATCAATAGTGCCTCTACTTAAAGCCTCTGCGCTCATCTTCATTAACGAATGAATAGGATCTACTGCAGATTTGGGATCCTCTTTGCTATATGCTAAAACAGTTGGTTTTGGTGTTATATCAACATAATTTTTAAAGAAAGCCTCTATGCCATCTGTATATCCCCAACTAAAACCAACAAAAGCCTTTTTAACTTTTGTAATTTCATAACTTCTCTTTAAATAAATTACAATATCATTTATAGTTAAAAAACACTCATTAAATATTTTAATTAAAACTTCTCTGTATTGCTTATTCTCAGTTCTTAATCCACTATTTGACAAAAGCCCTCTAAATTGCTCTCTAGTTAAAGGAACCTCTTTTAAGATTTGACAAAATCTATCATATATATGGTTAAGAGAGTAATTTATAGATTTAGAATATAGCAACTCTCCTCTATGATAGAATGTTACAAAAGTATCATAATCCCCAAAATATAAGAACATATCTGTTGAGCTACTATCTAAATTATTACTGTTATATAATACTTTATACAATAAAGGGGCAGGAAGTAAGTAATCTATATACTTAACTTTTTTTGCTACGCCACTAAAACTGTTTTTTATATCTTTAACATCTGCAATTATTGTCTGGTATTTAGAATTTTGAGATTTAACAGCAGTTTTTACTGGATATACATTATACTCAATGGCAGTATCAAGCCTAAGCTCCTCATACGCTTTATCTGTAATAACATCTGCTAAATGCTCACTCGATATACTGCTACTAAGCTCAATCATCTCAATAATTAAGTCTCTATTTGCAATATATGATACTACACTATCACTAGCTGATCTCTTTAGTCTAGAGACTCTCTGCGCCCTGCTGCCTTTAAATTTATACACTGAACCATTATAGTTATCAATGGTCAATATTGAAGAAATAGTACTCTTTTTCACGATAATATCCTCTAAACTAATTAACTTTAGGTTAGTATATATGTTTTAATATTAAAAAATACTTAATAATATTAAATTATCGTAAAAAAATACACTTAAAATACACTTTTTCTAAAATATATATCCCAAATCTTCTAAAAAATCCCTATTTTTACTCCATCCCTTCTTAACAGATACATTTAAATCAAGATATATCTTTTTACCAGAAAACTCCTCTAATTGCTCTCTTGCATATTTTCCAACCCGCTTGATACTTTGCGCACTCTTACCAATTATCATACGCTTTTGGGTATCTTTTTCTACTATTATTGAAGCAGTAACTACATCTAAGTTATCGCTCTCCTTTATATTCTCTATTACCACATCACTCTCATATGGTATCTCATCACTAATCTTTTCAAATATCGCTTCTCTAATTAACTCTTTATATATATCTCTAATATTTTCTGTTGTCAATATCTCTTCATCATAGAGCCATGGATGCTCGGGCAAATATCTACTTATCTCATTTAGCAACATATCTTTTGTAGCCCCACCTCTTTTAATAGAAAATGGAATAATAGCCTTAAATTCATCTGCAAATTTACTATACTCATTAAGCTTCTCTAAAACTCTCTTATTATCAGCTCTATCTACCTTAGTTAAAAGAACAATATGAGGCACACTCTTATCTTTTCTTAACTCCAAAAACTCTTTATAATACTCTATAGAATCATTAACTGGAGCTAAATATATATGAACATCGCTATCTCCAAGAGCCTTTAGGGCTTCTTCTAACATATATTGATTTAATAATTTCTCTTTTTTATGAATACCTGGTGTATCAACAAATATAATTTGTGACTCTTTATAAGTAACAATTATATTCATCCTCTTTCTTGTAGCTTGAGCCTTTTTTGAAACCATAGCAAGTTTATAATCACTAAGGTAATTAAGCAAAGAGCTTTTACCTGAATTTGGTCTTCCAACCACTGCAACAAAACCACACTTTTGTTTAACTTCTTCCAATACTATCCTTTTACTATTACATACCATTTTCTACAAAATGTATCTAGTTGTATCTTCACTCTCAACTAATTGGCTCAACTTCTCATCAACCAAATCTTTTGTAACCTCTACCTCTCCACTCATACTATCAGCTTCAAAACTAATATCTTCTAAGAGCCTCTCAACAACTGTATGCAATCTTCTAGCACCAATATCTTCTGTCTTCTCATTTGCAATAGCACTGTAATTAGCAATTGCTCTAAGTGCATCTTCACTAAACTTAAGCTCTACTCCTTCTACTTTAAGCAGAGCCTCATACTGCTTTACTAAAGAGTTTTCAGGCTCAGTTAAAATTCTATATAGAGTCTCTTTAGTTAAACTATCTAACTCTACTCTTAATGGAAAACGCCCTTGAAGTTCTGGAATTAAATCACTTGGCTTACTTAAATGAAAAGCACCCGCTGCAATAAACAAAATATGGTCTGTATCTAACTGCCCAACCTTTGTTTTAACGCTACTACCCTCAACAATTGGTAACAAATCTCTTTGAACTCCCTCTTTGCTTGGGTCTTGTCTAGAGCTAGAGTTTGCCGATACTGCAACTTTATCTATCTCATCTATAAAAATTATACCGCCACTTCTAGCCTTCTCTAGTGCCTTTTGTTTTAACTCATCTTCATTAAATAACTCTTTTTGAGCCTCATACTCTAAAAGCTTTTTTGCCTCTTTTACGCTAACCTCTTTCTTTTTTTTCTTATTCATACCACCAATTACTTGAATAATAGACTCTTGCACCTCTGCCATCTCTGGTGGAACATTTCCTGCACCTGAGACATCTATAGAAGCACCACTAACCTCTATCTCAATCTTTAAGTTATCTAATTCCCCATTTGCCAACTGCTCTTGCTTTTTAGCAAAAGCTCTATCATATGAAGTTTGTTTCTCTTCTGAAGCACCAGTTGGCAGTGGAGGAAGAAGCTTCTCAATAATTTTATTCTCTACATAAGCTTCAATCTTCTCTCTATTTTTCTCTGACTCTTCCTTCTTTACTATAGATAGAGCCTCTAGTGCTAAATCCCTGACCATAGACTCAACATCTCGCCCCACAAATCCAACTTCTGTATATTTACTAGCTTCTACTTTTATAAAAGGTAGGCTCATCATCTTTGCTAATCTTCTAGCAATCTCAGTTTTACCAACTCCTGTGCTACCAATCATTAAGATATTTTTAGGTGTAACCTCTTGTGCCATAGATGGCTCTAATTGCATTCTTCTCCAGCGATTACGAAGTGCAATTGCAATCACCTTTTTAGCACCACCTTGCCCTATTACATACTTATCTAAATACTCAACTATCTCTTTTGGTGTCATACTACTGCTATTCACTACTTTAGCTCCAATGTTTTAATATTTGTGTTTGTATATATGCATAGCTCTCCTGCTATTTTTAAACTCTCTTTTACAAGCTCTAGTGGCTCTAAATTGCCATGCCTTTTTAAAGCTCTTGCTGCACTTATTGCAAAGTTTCCTCCACTTCCAATTGAAGCCAACTCTCCATCTTCTGGCTCAACAACATCACCTGTTCCACTAAGTATAAAAATATGCTCTTTGTTTAAAACAAGCATCATAGCCTCTAATTGTCTCAAATGTTTATCACCTCTCCACTGTTTGGCAAACTCTACAACAGATTTTAGCAAATCGCCCCTCTTCTCGCTTAATATTGCTTCAAACATATCAAAAAGCCTAAAAGCATCTGCTGTGCTACCTGCAAAACCACCTAAAACTTTGCCTTCGTGTAGAGTTCTAATTTTAGTTGCATTTCCTTTTAAAATAGCATTACCAAAAGTAACTTGACCATCTCCACCAATTACTGCACCCTTATCGCTTTTATAAGCAAGTATCGTTGTTGCTTCAAACACTACGCAACTCCTACAACTTCAACTTTTAAATTTGCATGAATTCCATGACCTAGCTTAACATCAATATCGTGCAATCCCTCACTCTTAATAGCCTTTTTAAGATTGATAGATTTTTTATCTATTTCTATATCCCATTGCTCTTTTAGCTCATCTGCAATATTAGCATTTGTAACCGAACCTCTAATTCCAACTGGTGCACTCTCTCGCTCTATCTTTAAAATATCTTTTTCAATCTTTTCTTTATACTCATTAAGTTTTTTAATCTCAGCTTCAAGCTCGGCAGCCTCTTTTGCCTTTTGCTCTTCGTAACTTTTTAAAACTTCTGGTGTAGCCAACTTAGCCAATCCTTTATTTATTAAAAAATTTTGACCATAACCATCTTTTACATCTTTTACATCTCCAGCTTTTCCTAAACTTTTTACATCTTTTATTAATAATACTTTCACTATTTATCCTTTCTTTAATAATCTTTGTAGTATTTTATCTAAAAAATATATATAAGGATATTAATGTTTATAGAATTCAAAGTCGATAACCTCAAAGATTTTCCTAAAGAGTTAGAAAATCTTTTAAATAGCCAAACAATAAAGATAGAAAATATAGCTAAAAATGCCAACTCTTACAAAGAGTCTATAAAAGAGTTAGATAGCTTAAGCGAAGAGTTAGATAGATTTTTTACTCCTCTATCGCATCTAAACAGCACTCTCAATTCAAAAGAGACTCAAGAGGCTTATGAGGCATCTTTACCACTATTGACTAAATTCTATAGTAAAATTTCTCAAAACGAAGAGCTATACAATAAAATAAAATCTATAAAACCTTCAAATGAGTTAGAAGAGAGAGTTTTAGAGTTAGAAAAGAGAGATTTTATCCTCTCTGGTGCAGAGTTAAATAAAGAAGATAAGCAAAAATTAGAAGAGATAAATTTAAAACTTAGCAAATTGAGTAATCAATTTAGCCAAAACCTGCTAGATGCAACAAACAATTATGAGTTAATTGTAAATAACCCAAGCGATGTAAAAGGTATTCCCAAAAACGATTTAGAACAAGCAAGAGTTAAAATTGATGGAAAAGATGTATGGAAATTTACCCTGCAAATGCCTAGTTACATTGCTTATTTAACATATGGACCAAATAGAGAATTTCGAGAAAAGCTATATAAAGCATACAATACAAGAGCTCCTCAAAATCAAGAGATAATTGAAGAGATATTAAAATTAAAAGATGAAAAAGCAAATCTTCTTGGATTTAACTCATATGCAGAGTATGCTCTGCAAACAAGAGATGCAAATAGTGAAGATGAAGTTTTAAACTTTTTATATGAGCTATTAAACTCTGCTAAAAATAGTGCAAAAGAAGAGCTAAAAGAGTTAGAAGAATTTGCAAAAGAGATTGATAACATAGATGCTTTAGCACCATTTGATACAGCATACTATAGTGAACAACTCAAAAAGAGAAAATTTAACTTTGATGAGAGCCAAACAAAACCATATTTTGAAACATATAGTGTGCTAGATGGTCTTCTTAAATTAACGAGCAAACTATTTAATGTAGAGTTTAAAGAGACTAAAACATCAACTTGGATTGAGAGCGTAAAAGTTTATGATATATATGAAAATAATAAACTATTTGGAAGAGTATATTTCGACTTAGAATCAAGAGAGAGCAAAAGAGGTGGAGCTTGGATGCACAATTGGCAAAGTCACTTTATAGATAAAGACAAAAAAGAGCAGTTAGCATCTGCATTTGTTGTTTGCAACTTTCCTACATCTACTAAAGAGACACCAAGTTTACTTAGACACAGCGATGTAGTAACTATGTTTCACGAAATGGGACATGCAATTCATCACCTATTTAGTAAAGTTAGCGAACGCTCAATTAGTGGTATAGAGGGTGTTGCTTGGGATGTTGTAGAGTTTCCTTCTCAATTTTTAGAAAACTTCGCATACGAAGCTAAAATATTAAAAGGTTTTGCAAATCACTATAAAAGTGGTAAACCAATCAGCGATGAATTACTAAATAAAATAAAAGAGTCAAAAAACTTTCAGGCTGCTCTTGGTATGTTAAGGCAAATAGAATTTTCTATATTTGATTTTAAGCTTCACCAAAAACTATATAAAGGTGATGAGATACAAGCTCTTTTAGATGATATAAGGAAAGAGACAGCGCTAATTAAGCCACCAAAATATGTAAAATTTCAACATGGTTTTGCACATATATTTGCAGGTGGCTATGCCGCAGGATACTATAGCTATAAATGGGCAGAAGTATTTAGTGCAGATGCATTCTTTGAGTGCTTAGATAGTGGAGATTTTAACTTAAATAGAGCAAAAGAGTATAAAACGAATATCTTAGAAAAAGGTGCAACTAAAGATATGAGCAATCTATATAAAGAGTGGCTAAATAGAAGACCAAATGTCAAATCATTAACAAAACTATATGATATAAAGGGATAATATGAGTCAAAGTAAAGATTTTTGGATACTTGTTGGTTTAACTATAGCAATAATTGCAACTTTAATACTGAGCATATACACCAGCCCAACATATACACAAAAAACTACATATATAAATTCTCTTATACTATTTATTGAAGTTCTATTCATATCTTCTGCTACTATACTTATACTATGGAAAGGTTTTAAAAATTTTGCATTAATGCTTACAATTATATTAGCTGCAATAACATCACTTTTTGGTATAGAAGCAGCAATTATAGCATCATTATTTACTTATATAACTTGGGGTTTTGCTTTCTCTATAGAAGTTCTATTAGCACACAATGGAGTTCAAGGGGCAATAAATTGGTTTAAAAAACACTACTCAAGCAGAATGTTTTCAATTGAATATAAAGTATTTTACCCACTAATAAAGTTAATGCACTTTTTATTAGAGACAATACCTAGTAAAATATATAAAGAGCCTATACTAGACTTTGACCCAGATGAACTATATACTGCGATGATGAATGAGCTTAGTAAGCAATAAGTAATATTTATGTAATTGACTTTCATATGTTACAAGATAACTAAAAATACT
>Ga0256833_1003265_pt1 | contig 11161 bp, 5 predicted proteins | sample 356284metaG_FD_190535 | JGI IMG/M metagenome (GOLD analysis project Ga0256833, IMG submission 190535) | Hydrothermal vent microbial communities from Mid Atlantic Ridge, Atlantic Ocean - 356-284 | ecosystem: Environmental > Aquatic > Marine > Hydrothermal vents | place: Atlantic Ocean: Mid...
CGGCTTGCGCCTGCTGACAACCAGGCCAGCCAGTGCATCGCCGATGAGGGCCAGGGTCGCCAGAATCGCAGGCAGCCATGCCAGCCCCCTTTCCGGAAAGGTCACCAGCAAAAATCCGGCCAGCAGCGCATAGCCCAGGCCCGAAAACAATGTCAACATCACGCCGACATCGACGCCCGGCGACAGGAATTTCCCTCCCGGTCGACGCATCAACGGCAACGCCTGTTTGAAAATGCGAAGCTCATAAAAAACAGCCAGGCCGGAGATAACGGCCCAGCGTCCCACCGTATCAGGCGCCCAATACAGCAGTAAAAATCGCGTCATGCCCGCCATGACGACAACAGCCACAGCGGCGGCGGTCAGCCAATCGCGGGTAAGACGCTTACGGGCGGAAGCCTGTTGCGTTGATATCGTTTCGGAGGAAGAAGGAGAAGGCATGGCAAAGGGGCGTCTAAAAGCGCTTCTGGCATTACACGCATAACTTTAGCACAGCCCTACTTGACACTCAAACTTCTTTGGCTTACCCTTCTGGGGGATGACGATCTGACGGCATTTCGTAATGTCGGCGGACGTCTCCCTCTCCGACTTCCCCCGCGTCTCTTGGCGCGGGGGAGTGATCCCCAAAATGCGAGGCCAAAATGACCGATCAAATCGAACAAATTGCCGTCTTTATAGACTTTGAAAATATCGCCCGCTGGGCCGAAGAGGTCTTCCTGGATTTTGAATTGACCCCGGTCATCGAGCATCTGCAAAGCCGGGGGGCGCTGGTGATCAAACGGGCTTATGGCGACTGGAGCCGATTTTCGCACTATCGGGACGAGATGATGGAAAATGCCATCGATCTCATTCAGATGTACAGTGTGCGCGCCGGCAAAAACCGGGCCGACATCCGCATGGCCATGGACGCGCTGGAAACGGCCATGACCCGGCCCCACATCCACACCTTCGTCATCATCTCCGGCGACAGCGATTTTGGGGCGCTGGTAAGCAAACTACGAGAGTATGGCAAATACACCCTGGGCATCGGCCCGCGGCAGATCACCCACCGCCTGCTGGTCAAGTCCTGCGACGAGTTCGTATATCTGGAAACGCTGCTGGGGGAGAATGCGGGGGTGTCGGAACAGACGGCCACCGATATGCAGGCCGGACGCAGTCTGCTGAGAAAAGCGCTGCGGGCCCTGGGCCAACGCGGCGAAACGCCTGTCAGCACCGCCCGCCTGCGCCAGACCATGATCTCCATGGATCCCACCTTCAATGAAGCCAATTTCGGTTTTCGACAATTCAAGGAATGGCTGGAAGCCAATGTCGATGTGGTGGACCTGCATAAGCAGGACTTCCGGCTCTACGTTTCATTGAAGGAAGCGGGAAAGTCTGAAGTCTCCCCCAGTATGGCTGTCCCGGCGTCGGCGTCGACCTCCCCGACTCAAAAAAAACTCGAACCGCCGATTGATCTGAGAACGCAGTATCGGCAGATTTTCTCCCGGCTGAAGATGACCGCGGCGGATTTCACCACCCGCCGCGACGTCCTGCGCGACATCTACCGGGAACTCAGCGAGCATCCCGGCGAATACACCACCGACAGCCTGCTGGAAACCCTGCGCGAGCGTTATGAAATGCAGGGCATCGGGCGCAGCAAGACCATGCTGCGGCATATCTGGCAGATGGGGTTTCGGCAGCGGGCCTTCGATTATGGCGAGCAATCGGCATCGGTGCGCACGCCCGTGTGGCTGGCCCCTGATATCGACAGCGAATCCGCGTTCGTGCGCCGGGCCGAGTCAGGCTTCGTCTACGCCGTGATTCACGCCGGGCTCGATGTGGATGTGGAGGAGCTGGCGGCGGTGCTGATCAACGATCGCGAGCAGGCCGATTATATCCAGACGCTGCTTGTGGAGCTGGAGGCCCGCGATCTGATCACCAAAGAAGATGAGCGCTATCGTCTGCCCGGCCATTCCGCCATCCCCTTCTGCGATCAGCCGGTGTTGCGGCGCATCTGCCGCGAGATCGAACAGGTGCAATTGCCGGAAAAAGCCGCCCGCGGGCCCGAAAAAGCCTTCAACCTGGCCAAACGGGCCATGATCCAGCGCTCGCAGGATTTCTCCGCTTCCGCCCACAGCTATCTCTACGCCTGCCGCATTCAGTGGGACGCGGTCATCAGTCAGAACCCGGGCGCCACGCTGGAAGACCTGCGCTGGCTTATCGCCTCATACGCCTCGGTCAAGGCGGGCGAACTCTCGCAGGTGGATAAAAATTATAGCCAGTCTCGGGGCTATTACCTGGCCTTCTTCGCTCTGGTGCAGGAGGATGATCCCCTGTGGAGCCGGATGCGGGGGCTCATCAATCCTATGCTGGCTTATTACTGGGCCAACGCAGGACGAGAACTGGGCATCGATGTCTCGTCCTGGAATCTCAGCTCCGCCCTGCCCGCACAGGTGGCCATGCACGCGGTCAACCATGAAAACGCCGAGTTGGTGGCGGGCTGGCGTCAGCGCACCAGCGATCTGGCCGAAGTCAACCCCGTCGTCCTGTATCGCGTCGTGGAGCAGATCCGCCACAACTACGCGGAGCAGCCAGCCTATCTGCGAGCGGCGGACGCCATCCAGAGTATCTTGGAAGAAGTGCAGCGCCCGGTTTTGCTGGTGTAAAAAGGGTTGGCGTTTGCCGTCTCCGCCTGGGGCTGATAGGCCCAGGCTCATAGCTGAAAGACGCTAAAGCGCCTTGGCGGCATTGCGTGAGATAAGGCTTCTTTCAGGCAAGCCATTTTTAGACGTTTAGTAGCCGTCAAAAAATAACTTTCCTTTTTACGTCATTTCGACGAACGAAGCGAGGAGAAATCTCCCCGGTTGCGGGCGTCTATCTTTCTGCAAGGGGATGTCTCGCTTCGCTTCGACATGACGTAAGTAAAGTTTTTTGTTTTGGAAAAAGGGAGATAATTTTTAGACGATCACTGGCTCCACTGAAAAAAGGTCGAGATCAGCAGCGACGATAGAGAAAACAGCGAAAATGGTGGGGTTTCAGCCATATTTTCTTAGCGAAACCCTGATATTTTCCTTTGCGTCCTTGCGACTTTGCGTGAGACAAAGCTTTTTTCAGGCGATCCATCACTTTACTTACATCAACCTATACACCGAGCCCGCCTCGGTTTTTTCCACCAGAATTCGTACGGGGAATTGATCCTTCAGCTCATCGATATGGGTGATGACCAGGATCAATGCAAATTCATCTTTGATCATGTGCAGGGCTTCCACCAGGTTCTCCCGTCCCTGCGCGTCCTGGGTGCCGAAGCCTTCATCGATGAACAGGGTCTGCAGGGCGGCGCCGGCGCGGCGGGCCAAGAGACGGCTGAGGGCGATGCGCAATGCCAGATCCACCCGAAACGCCTCCCCCCCCGAATAGAGCTCATAAGGCCTGGAGCCCAGCTCATCGGAAATGATGATATCCAGGGCCTCTTTGACGCCGCCCGTCTTTTTCTCCCGCTGCGTTTCCAGCCGCACATTCATGCGCCCCTCGCTGAGCCGGGCCAACAGACGATTGGCCTCTGTTTCCAGCTCGGGCAGCGCCGCTTCGATGATCATGGCCTGCACGCCATCCCGGCCAAAGGCCTTCTCCAGCATCTGATACCGTCGCATCCGGTTTTTGACCCCGGTCAGCTCGGCATCCAAACGCTGACGCTGTTGCCGCACGCCCGCCAACGACGCCAACTTCTGCCGGGCCGCGGCCAGTGCGGCGTGATTCTCCTCCCAGGTTCGATGCGCCTCCTCGGCGGTTTCCCGGGCCAGCCGCCAGGCGCTTCGCGCCTCATCCAGGCCGGCCAGGGTCTCCTCCAGCGCCTCCAGCTCCGCCTCATCCTCCGCCAGCGTCGCCGCCTCCCGCCGCCAGCGCTCCTCGATGCGGGCCAACGCCGCCGATTCATCGGGCAGCCGGGCCTCGGCGTCCGCCAGCCGTCGCCACAAATCCGCGGCATCCTGTAATTGCGCTTGCAACGTCCGGGCCTGACGATGCGCGTCCTCGTCATAATCCAGCTTGGCCAGTTGCGCCTGCACCGCCGCCAATTTTTCCTGGAGATCGGGCTGCACGCCTGATTCCAAACGGGTCTGCAACGCCCGCACCTGCGTTCTGAGCCCGTCCAGGAGAGATTCCCGCCGCCGGGCCTCGGCCAGACGATTTTCCAGGCCCGCCAGCTCCCGCCTCAGTCCGGGCAATGGCGCCAGCATGGAACTCAAAGCCTCCCGCTCCTGCTGCAACTGACGCTGCTCTTGTTGCAACGCCGCCAGACGCGCTTGCAACGCCGCCGTCTGCTCAGTCAGGGACGCCTCATCTCCGCCGTCGCTCTGCAGCCGGGCCTGCAACGCCGCCATCTGATTCCGCAAACCAGGCAGCCGTTGCAACGCCTGCGCCGCCTGACGTCGGGCCTCCTGCAACGCCTGCTCCTCCTCTGCCAGCGTTTTCAGCGCCGTCCGCGCATTGCTATAAGCCTGCCGCAGCCGAGTCAACTCCTGCTCATATTCCTGCAAGACATGCGCCCGGCCCGCCTCGCCCAGGGGCCGCTGACACACGGGACAGGCGTCGGTTTCGCCCCGCTCCAGCATAGCCCGACGCTCCTTCAGGGCCTCGGCCTCCTCCTGCAAGCGCTTCAATTCCCGCTGAAGCTGCTGGTTCTGCACCCGCAGCGCCGACAGACGCTCCGTGCGCGCCTGCTGCTCTTGCTCCAGCCGCTCCAGGGTCGCGACCTCCTCCTGCAACGCTTCTTGTCGGGCCATGAGCTCCGGCAAGGCGGCCAACAGCTTTTCCTGTTGCGCCAGATCGGCCCGGGTCTGGGCCAGCTCCACCTTCAACGCGGCCAGGCGTTCGCCCAATGATTTTTCTTTGGCCGCCATCTCCTCCAGCGCCGCCGTCTCTTCTTGCAGCGCCGCCAGCCGCGCGGCCATCTCCGGCAACGCGGCCGCGGCCTCCTCGGCCTCCTGCAACCGCCGCTGCTTCAGCGCCAGATCTTTTTCCAGCGCAGCTCGGGCCTGATCGATAGCCCGCACCAGCGTTTGCGCCTCCTGTTCCAGTGGACGCAAGGCGGCCAGAATCTGATTCCAGCGGGCGTCCTCCTCCTGCGCCGCCCGCCATTGCTGATATTGCTCCGCAATCGTTTCTTTGTTCGTCAACAGCTCCTGCAGGGCCGCCACCCGCCGCCCGAGCCGCTCCCGCTCGGCTGTCGTTTGTTCATGCTCTTGGCGGGCGCGGGCCACCCGTCGGGCCAGCTTCTGCCTGGCTTCCTGCTTGCTCTCCAGAGCCTGCAACGTCAGCCGGGCCTCCGCAGCCGCCCGGGCCGACGCATCGCGATCCAATCGAGCCTGCAACGCCGCCATCTCCGCCCGTTTCACAGCCTCTTCATAGTCCTGCTCACGGCTCAACTCCTCGCCCAACTCCTGTATCCGACCTTGCAGCCCGTCCACCTCTCGTTGCAATGCGCGGGCCTGCTCTCGCGCCCGACTCGCATAGCGATCATATTGCGCCAGATTCAGCACCTTGCCCAGAATGCTCTTGCGCTTGCCCGGCGTCGCCGTGGTGAACGCGTCCGCCTCTCCCTGCTTGAGAAAAGCAGTGTGCTCGAATGTATCGTAATCCATGCGCAAAATCGACTCGATCTTGCGCTGGGTGGCGGTGATGGTGCTCTCGGTCAGAGGCTGCCAGCGAGATTCCGCCTCATCCCAGATGAATAAATCCAGCCGCGGTTTGCTGGTCTTGCCGCGACGATGCCGCTTGCGTTCCACCTGATACAACTGCTCCCCCAACCTGAACTCGAAATCCACCTGCATTTCGGCGCTGCCCAGGTGCATCAGGGCGTCATCCGCGGCGCGAGCCTTGCCCCACAGCGCCCAGGTCATGGCGTCCAGCAGGGCCGACTTGCCATGTCCATTCTGCCCGATGAGCACGGCCAGGTGCATCTGCGAAAAATCCAGCGGCTCCTGAAAAGCCCTGTAACTGAGGAAGTTTTGCAACGAGAGTTTGTGCGGTATCATTGGCGTAAGAACCTTGAGGTTTTACAAACAAGCGGAAAGAATGAAGGAACACAGAGTTCCACAGAGAAAATTGAAACCAATTCCAATTGTGTTCCTTTCTTCCTCCCATTTTATCACACAACATTCATCACATGGACATCTCTGATTTCATCGCCGCCGCGCGTGAAAAGGGCTGGCTCATCACCATCGACCGGCCCGTCGATCCTGAACTGGAGTTGGCCGCCGCGGCCTACGCGCTGGATGGCCGCCCGGCGCTGTTCACGGACATCATCGGGCATCCGGGCTGGCGCGTGCTGAGCGGTCTGGCCTCGGCCCGACGTCATTTCGCGCTGGGCCTGGGCTGTGCGCCCGATCAGCTTCTCTTCCGCCTGGCCGACGCCTTCGCCCGGCCGCAGCCAGCGCCGATGGTGGGGGAAGCGCCCTGCCAGGAGGTCACGCATCGGCCCGGGAATCTGGACGATCTGCCCATCCTCAAACACCTGCCCGCGGACGCCGGACGCTATATCACCGCGGGCGTGCTCATCACCCGCGACCCCGAGACGGGCCTCAACGCTTCCTATCACCGCCTGCTGCAACTGGACGCCCATCGTTTCGCCGCCCGCCTGGTGGAGAACCGGGGAACGCACAGCGCATGGATGAAAACAAAAGACAATCTGCCCGTGGCCATCGCCATCGGCCTGCCCCCCCACATCCTGCTGGCGGCCAGCATGTCGCCAGCGCCGGGCGTATTCGAGATGGACATCGCCCAGGCCCTGGCCCCGACGCCGCTCACCCGCTGCCTCACCAACGAGTTGCCGGTTCCCGCCCAGGCGCAACTGGTGCTGGAAGGTCGCCTCACTCACCAGCTCACCGCCGAAGGCCCCTTCGTGGACCTGACCGAGACCAGCGACATCGTGCGACAGCAGCCCATCATCGAGATCGACGCCATCAGCCACCGCCGCGAGCCCATCTATCACGCCCTGCTGCCGGGCCAGTTGGAGCACAAACTACTGATGGGCATGCCCAAAGAGCCCAATATCTACGCAGCGGTGCAGCAGGTGGCGGATGTCAAAAACGTACACATCACGCCGGGCGGAGCTTCGTGGCTACACGCGGTGGTGCAGATCGTCAAACACGCTCCTGATGACGGGCGCAAGGCTATCGAGGCGGCTTTTCGCGGGCACGGCTCGCTGAAGCATGTGACCATCGTGGACGAGGACATCGATATCTTCGATTCCGACGATGTGGAATGGGCCATCGCCACCCGGGTGCAGGCGGGCCGGGATGTGATGATCTTGCGCGACCGCCCCGCCAGCTCGCTGGACCCCTCCGCCCGGCACATTCCGGGCCAGAAGTCGCGTAGCGACAAAGCGGGCGTAGACGCCACCATCCCCTGGGACGATGCTAATGGCCCGACGCACCCCGAGCGCTTCCGGCGCATCGCTTTCCCGGAGATTGACTTAGCCGACTATCTAACAAAATAAGAAAGGCTCTCCTGAAAAAAGGTCGGAATCAGCAGCGACGGTAGCTGAAATAGCAAAAATGATGGGGGGTCGCCAGTCTTTCTTGGCGAAACCCTGGTATTTTTCTTTGCGCCTTTGTGGCTTTGCGTGAGATCAATCTTTTTTCAGTCGATCCAAGAAAGACCTGTCGGAAAATCCTGAAACACGGCGTTTATCCTATACTGGACACTGGCGTTTTTTGCTTTGAACGCAGTTTTACCCAGATTGCTACGGATAACTTCTCTCGTGGAGACGAGTATAGACGAAGATAGACGAAAATGGACGATTTTCTTCGTCAATCTTCGCCCTTTCGTCTATTTTCGTCAGCAAATTGGATATAACGCGTACAAATCCAGGCACAACTTCATTTTCGCCAGACTCCAGTCCTATACTGACATGATGCGCTGAGCCTTATCACACCATCCGTTTCTCTCTCCATCGCTTATTGGGAGGCGATCCAAATGAGTATCCAGCCCCGTCACATCTTCTCCGGCTTCATCCTGACGATCCTGCTCATCTTTTTGCTGACAGGATGCAGCGTCACAGTAGGGTCTCCAGGCTCCCAACCCAAGGCGCCGCAGTCAGATCAAGGCGCTGTCGAAACAGCCGTCGCACTCACCGTTCAGGCGCAACAGGGCCAGACGCCCACCATCGCCCCCACAGAGAAACCCCCCACACCGACAGAACCGGCAGCCACCAACACTACCGTCCCGTCCACCGATACACCGGCGCCCCCTACCGACACGCCCATCTCCCCCACCGATACGCCCGTTCCGCCCACCGACACCCCGGTTCCGCCAACCAATACGCCCGTTCCGCCCACCGACACCCCCGTCCCGCCAACAGATACGCCCGTCCCGCCCACCAACACCCCGGCTCCGCCCACGGCCACGCCGCTGATGGTTGCGCCCACCAGCATCGCCCCCATCGCCACCATTGGCCCCATCGCCCTGCTTCAACACGCCACGCTCAGCGCCCTGCCCAACGAAAGCGGCTCGGTGCGCAGCAATGGCGATGTAAAGGGCGTCACCAATGTGGGAGACATCGAAAGCAATGACGGCTCACAGGCCTTCCTCAGCTTCGACATCTCCGGCATCCCCGCCACGGCCAATATCTCCGAGGTGAAAGTCGACTTCAGCCATTATGACACCTTGGGGCATCCCTTCACCGCCCTGGGCTGTTTGCGGGGCTATCCGCAAAACTATGGCTCCCTCGACGCTTCGGATTATTTCACCGGTCATGCGCTGGGCGCGATCTTGCGCTGGTGCCACGCCAGCGAACTAAATACGGTGCAGGCTGATGAAGACGTCAGACAAGCGCTGCAACAAAGTCTCGGTTCTTCCCGCTTCCAGTTGCGGCTGCAATTCAACGACAAACAGAGCAACAACGACGGCAAGGCCGATATGGTGCGCCTGGGGACACCTAAATTGATTGTAACCTACACGGCGCCATAAACGCCTCCAATGGAGGGCCTTTGCATTTCAGGTGCGACGCACTTGCGAAGTGCGTCGCACCGGTGAGAGCAGATTGGGGCTTTGCCCCAACTCAGGCGTCAGTGCGTCTGCTCCCCGCAGACTTTCAAGGTCTGCGAGACCTTGAAAGTCTTTTGCAACAGTGCATTGCGGGCTTGACGGCTCATTTGCTACAATATCGGCATGGAAACGCAGCGCCTGTTCATCGCCATTCATCTATCCGACGCCCTGCTGGCCACAGTGACGACCACCCAGCGTCAGCTCCAGCGCAAGCTGGTTGGATTTCCACTGCGCTGGACCCGGCCCGAGGGCATTCATCTCACCCTGAAATTCCTGGGCGACACGGACCCCGCTCGCATTCCCGCCATCAGCGAGGCGCTGGCGCGGGCGGCGGCCCGACACGCCCCCTTCGAGCTGAACGTGGGCGGTCTGGGGATGTTCCCCAACGTCCGACGCCCCAATGTGTTGTGGGTGGGCGTGCATGATGAGGCGCATCGCCTGCGTCATCTTGCTGCGGATGTGGACAAGGCCGCAGTCAAATTGGGCTGGCAGCGGGAAAAACGACCCTTCAACGGGCATCTCACCCTGGCCCGGGTGAAAAAACAGGCTGGAAACCGGGAACGGCGGGCGCTGGGCGAGGCGGTGCAAGGCCTACGGGGATATGAGCGGCTGGGAACGCTGCCGGTGCAGGCCATCCACATCATGCGCAGCCAGCTCCGGCCCGATGGCGCTGTCTACACCGTAGTGGAACGCATAGCGATGATCGGGCGCAAATGACGCTTTAGCCTTTCACCACAGCGATGGGGCGCAGACGGGCGACCTTGTGGGCGATGCCAGCGTTGTGCACAATGGTCACCACCTGACTCACGTCTTTGTAGGCGATGGGAGCTTCCTCGGCCAGACCGCGCAGGCTGCCCGCTCGCACTGCGATCCCGCGCGCCTCCAATCCATCCCGCAAATCGCGGCCATGCACCTGGCGCTTGGCCGCCTTGCGGCTCATCTGGCGACCGGCGCCGTGGCAACTGGAGCCGAAAGTCTGACGCGTGGCCCCGGCGGCGCCGACCAGCGCGTAGGAGGCCGTGCCCATGCTGCCGGGAACCAGCACCGGCTGTCCTACATCTGCATAATCGGGCGGCAGCGCAGGATGGCCCGGGCCGAAGGCCCGCGTGGCTCCCTTGCGATGCACGCACACCTGTATTTTCTTGCCGTCCACCTCGTGGGTTTCGATCTTGGCCATGTTGTGGGCGATGTCGTACACCAGGCGCAGATCCCACCCCTTGACCTTGCCCGCCAGCGCTTTCATAAACGCCTCCCGGGCCTGATGGGTGAGCAACTGGCGATTGGCCCAGGCGAAGTTGGCTGCGGCCGCCATGGCAGCCAGATAATCTCGCCCCTCGGGCGATTGAATCGGGGCGCACACGAGCTGTCGATCGGGCAAAACGATGCCATAGCGTTTGATCACGCCCTGAAATCGCTGCACATAATCGGTGCACACCTGATGTCCCAGCCCCCGCGAGCCGCAATGAATCTGCACTGTCACCTGGCCCGGGAACAATCCAAAGGCGGTTGCGGCCGCCTGGTCGAAGATCTCATCCACCACATCGATCTCTGCAAAATGGTTGCCTGCGCCCAGGGTGCCGATCTGCCCCCGGCCCCGCTCTTTGGCCCGATCGCTCACCTTGTCCGCCCGGGCTGCATCCAGCATCCCCCCGGCCTCGGTGTGAAGCAGATCATCCTTGTTGGCGTAGCCCTCGCGCAGCGCCCAACGGGAGCCTTGCTCCAACACCTGATTCAGCTCCCGCTTCGAAAGTTTGAGAAATCCGCCCACGCCCACCCCGCTGGGCACATGCTGATAAAGCAACGTCGCCAGCTCATCCAGATACGGGCGCACTTCTCCCTCCTCCAGCTCCGAGGCCAACAGGCGCACGCCGCAGTTGATGTCATAACCTACGCCGCCGGGCGACACAACGCCATCACTGACCCGCGTGGCCACCACGCCGCCAATGGGAAACCCGTAGCCCTGATGGATATCGGGCATGGCCAATGCGTGGCCTACGATGCCGGGCAGCGTTGCCGTATTCACCAGTTGATCCAGCGATCGATCCCCGAGCGCAGCCTCCAGGATGGCTTCATCCGCGTAGATGCGGGCGGGAACGCGCATGTCCTCGCGAAAATGCCGGGGAATTTCATAGAGATAGGG
>Ga0256833_1003266_pt1 | contig 11161 bp, 11 predicted proteins | sample 356284metaG_FD_190535 | JGI IMG/M metagenome (GOLD analysis project Ga0256833, IMG submission 190535) | Hydrothermal vent microbial communities from Mid Atlantic Ridge, Atlantic Ocean - 356-284 | ecosystem: Environmental > Aquatic > Marine > Hydrothermal vents | place: Atlantic Ocean: Mid...
GGCATCATCGCAGCTTTGACAGCAAAACCTGTGATCAACAAAAGTCCAATCATTAACTTAATGCTCAAAGACAATCCGGCGAATGCAGAAAATAAATCGTGAATATAGAGCGAACCGACATAATGATTTATTGCCACAATTGCCGTGAGCATAGCATAAGCTCCGATAGCACTGAAAAGAACATATTTCAGTCCTACCTTATCCGGATTGATGTTTTTGTTGTAAAGGATCAGCAGGTACGAAGACCATGACATTATTTCCCAGAAGAAGAACAGAGAAATCCAATCCCGTGCCATAAGTATTCCATACATAGCACCAACGGAAAACATCACAAGCATATAGAACCATCCCAGACGGTCTTTACCTTTCATATAAGGGATGGAATAAAGCATAACCAGAGGCACGAGAATGGCCAGGAGCACAGCAAAAATCCATGCAAAGCCGGTAATACCCCAGCTCAGATGGAAACCTGCCAGCGTCAAATTCACAAACGAATCAATCTTTACAGAAGTAAAGAAATAAGCAGCTGCACCAAAATTAATCACAGCCAGAAGAATATCCCCCAGCCATTTAGCAGCCTTATATGCGAAATATAGGATTATTCCACCCAGAAAAAATGTTAACAGTAATACGGCTAAAGCGTTCATTTGTTTTACTTTTTAAATTAAACCTTAACGAGCTAAAACACTTTGGATATAACCGGCTTTATCCATAATAGCATGAGCCGCCTTGCCAATATATCCGGTAACCATATCCGGATAAATACCAATAGCCAGGATAACAACAGCCAGCAATATCATGGCCAGAGCGGCGTTCCAGCGCGGACGCTTGGGTTCATATTCTCCAGTAGGCTCTGCAAAATATAGACGGTGCAGTACACGGAAATAATAAACCAATTCCACCATAGCCACGGACAAAATTACTACTACAAGGAAAATCATATTTTTATCCGCAGCTGCAGTAACCAGATAGAACTTACTCCAGAAACCAGACAAAGGCGGAAAACCTACCAGAGCAAAAGCGCCCAATCCGAACAAGAAAGCAGTCAGAGGCATATATTTGCCAAAACCGTTAAGGTCGCGGATATATTTCTGCGGGGAATTATAAACAAGGAAGCTGGCGCTAAAGAACAAGAGCGACTTAATCAAGGCATGGTTAAGCATCAGGAATATTCCTGCAAAAAAGCCCAGATAAGTGTTAAAGCTGAAAGCAATCATAATCAGCCCTATCTGTCCGATACTTGAATATGCCAGCATACGTTTGATTCTCTCCTGACGCAGAGCAATACCCTCGGCAAATATCAACGTCAACAAGCCCATTACAAACAAAAGCTTGGAAGCCACAGAAAAATCAAAAATTGTGAAGCTCAGACGCAGAAGAGCATATAATCCAGCCTTGGAAGTCATGGAAGCAAAAACAGCTCCGATAGGACCTGGTGCCTGGGAATAAGCATCAGGAGCCCATCCATTCATTGGGAACATCTCAGCCTCAATACCAAATCCTACAAACAGCAGCAGGAAAGCAGCTATCTTAAGGCTCTGAGGCATTTTGTCAATATTACGGGCAATATCAGCCATATTCAATGTTCCCAGCTGGGTATAGATAATTAATATCCCCAACAGAACAAAAGTAGAAGCAAGTGATCCAATGAGCAAATATTTGAAAGCAGCCTCGGCACCGTCACGACCGCGGTAAAAAGCTGTAAGAGAATACGAACTGATAGCTGTAATCTCCAGGAATACAAACTGGTTGAACAGGTCTCCGGTAACAATTACACCGGTAGATCCAGCTGTGATCAACATCAAAAGCACAAAATACTTAAGAGCATTATCAAACTCAACCTTTTTGAACTTATAACTATATAACCATACCAAAAATGCCAGAATATTGATAAAAGCTACCAGAAATCCGGAGAATGGAGTAAACATCAAATTGATGCCCAGAGGCGGCTTCCATCCGGCTATTTGCACCACAATAGGTTGCCCGGTAGTCATAACCTGATTAATCAGGACAAAAGACATCCATGCCAGATAAGCAAAAAGTAATCCGGGCACTATACGTATCAATTCTTTATGCAGCTTCCCAAACAAAGGTAATAAAAATGCTGTCAGAAGGGGAAGCGCTATGTAATAAATAGGATTTGCTGCTACCATTTTAGATTCCTTATTTCGTCAATGTTTGTTGTTTTATGATGCTTGTAAAGACGAATAACCAGAGCTAAAGCAACGGCTGTAACACCAAAACCGATAACAATAGCAGTAAGCACAAGAGCCTGTGGAACAGGGTCCACCATAGAGACAGACTGACCGGCCTGTATTTTCTCCATCACTGCCGGAGAAAATATTGGAGCCGTACCACCACTGATATATCCCATCAATATGAATAACAGATTTACACCGCTATCTACAATAGAAAGCCCTAAAACAATTTTTATCAAATTCCTTTTAATCACAACGGCATATAACCCAATGATAATCAACAATATTGATGTAGTATAAAGAACTATTTTTAAATATTCCAGACTATTCATTTTTCTGAGTTTGAGTTTGGGTCTGTTCATTAACTTCAACACCTATGGAAAGTACGGTGTCCAGGATACCGGTAATTTCGGCAGCTACCTTAAAACCGACTGCTATATATATTAACGGTATAATACCACCGCTGAGCAAGTCGTTCAAAGTACCGGCGGGCAGGAAGTTCTGCAGGAACTGTTTTCCCAATATAATACCAGTAAGTCCCAATCCTGCGAAAGTAGCACCAGCCAGGGATTCTACCCAGGTAACTACCGAATGTCTGATGGCAAACTGACGATAAGCCAAAAGCAGGAACAAATATCCGGTAGCAATAATAACACCACCCTGGAAACCACCACCAGGAGTAAGGTGTCCGTGTATGAATACATAAGCACCCAGGAGAACAATCAACGGGAACAAGAATTTTCCCGCAACCTGTACAATTCTACTGGCCACAACAGAAGTACGCCGTGGGTTAAGCATAGTGTGTATCTCACGGCGGCGGAATAATATTGCTCCCAGACCAGTAGAGGCCAGGAACAATACAGTAACCTCACCCAGCGTATCAAATCCTCTGAAATTGACCACAATAGCTGTTACCGCGTTAGCCACGCCCAAATCCTTAGGCGAGTGCTTAAGATACTCACGGGCAACATTCATGTGATCAATTCCAAAAGGTATCTGGAAAAAAGTGGCCAAAAGTACATACGTTAGATAAAGCAAAACCAATATTGTTATACCCTTTTTCATATTCGTAATGATTTAATCTTCAAAACGTTTAGTATTCTTAATCGTCACAATGAAAATAATTGTAGTAAGAGCCACACCAATGGCGGCTTCTGTCAGAGCTACATCAGGAGCCTGCAATACGAAATAAAACACCGAAAGAACCAGACTAATAACCGAAGTAGCAACAGTAGCCAGAAGCAAATCGCGCTTATGGACTGCAAATATAGCAGCACCAATAAGCACCAGTGATCCGATTGTTATGACAATAATAAATAAAGCAGTCATGTATCCGGGTTTTTAAAGTTCAACTTCCTCTTCTTCTTCCTCTACCTTTGTGAGCTCACGCTCAATATATTCCTCGTAGTCTTTTTCGGTTTCTTTTGTCCACGGCTTAATACCGTGACGGAAACTACCACGGGAAAGAGCATGTGAGCTCAGAGGGTTAGACAGCCCAATGAAAACAATGATAATAAGGGCTTTAATCAGCCATTGAGGCTGCAACAATCCCACTCCAAAAATGAGGCTCATAGCCCCCAGAGTGGATGCTTTAGTACCTGCCTGCAGACGTGTATAAATATCAGGCAGACGGACAATACCCAGTCCTCCTAAAAAAAGGAATATTGCCCCCACTAAGACAAAGAAATATCCGAGATAATATAATATCTGTTCCATAACTGAAAAATTTTTAAACTCCACCTTCAAGATAACGAGCAATAACAATAACCCCAATAAAGCCCAATACAGCATATATTAATGCAACATCCAGATAAATAAAACGCTGCATCAAGTATCCTATATATACCAGTGCAGCAGCAGTAGTAACAGACATTGTGTCAGCGGCCATTACACGGTCCGAAGCCATAGGACCTTTAACAAACCTGTAAAAATCCAAAATAATGGCCAGTGCAATGATTGACAGAATTACTATGTCAAAGACATTCAAGTGCATATCCCTAAAATTTTAATTGAAAATTTTTAATAAGATTTTTTCAAAAGGCTCGGCAATAATCTTATACACCTCATCAGGGTCTGTAGCCTCAACATTCAACCAATGGATGAAATACTTATTACCCTTGATGTCCACAGTAAAAGTACCGGGAGTAAGAGTAATACTATTGGCCAAAATCATCTTGGCATAATCATTATCCAGCTTGGTCTCAAACTCCACAATACCTGGATTAATAGGCAGGCTCGGCGTCAACACTATCTTGGCCACATTCAAATTGGCCTTAATCATAAGCCATAAGAAATTCAACACATATATCACACTATAATACAGAGACTTAAGCCTAAATCCCTTCCATCCCCAGGATGTAAACATCTGATAAAACATCAAAGCCAAAATAAAACTAACTACCAAGCCGGTTACCACCTCCCACAATGCCAGAGTACTCGTAAAAGCCAGCCAGACAATAAAAAATATTATCCAGCTATATAAAAATCTGGCAAACTTTGAGGGAGTCTTTGCTGTTTTTGCTTCATTTACAGTTTGCGCCATCAGTTTATATTTTAGAAATACTTGTTTTTAAAAGCGATGTAAAAATAATCACCCCAGACAAGTCGGGCAAATAGTTTGGAATTTTATTAAGTCCTTTAATTCCTTAACACTATCAATGACACTAAATAAACAAAAAACTGCCGCATAACATAACTTTCTTTTCATTTTTTTTATTTTGCCATTTAATAAAAATGCTTTTTCTTTGGATTTCGCGTCCGAAAAGAAAACATTAATTATCAATTACTTACAAAAAATCATTTTTTATTTGATGATTTAATGTTTTTATTATTAACTTTATTTGTAAATTCACTAAAAACAACAGGTATAATAACAATAGCACAACAATGAGTAAAAAAATCACAAAAGAAAAACTTAGAGAATATCTTAAAGAGTATTTTGGTTTTGACCGTTTCAAGAAAATGCAGGAAGATATTATAATGTCAGTTCTTGAAGGAAATGACGTATTTGTTTTAATGCCTACAGGCGGTGGTAAATCTCTCACCTACCAACTTCCTGCACTGATTATGGATGGTACAGCAGTAATCATATCGCCTCTTATCGCACTGATGAAAAACCAGGTGGACGCTATGCGGGCCTTCCGATCCGAGGAAGGTGTGGCACATTTTATTAATTCGTCCCTCACACGTAAACAGCTTAATCAAGTAAAAGACGATATTGTCAAAGGAAAAACAAAACTTCTATACGTAGCGCCAGAGTCGCTCACTAAGGAAGAAAATATTAACTTTCTGCGGGGCGTAGAAATTTCTTTTTATGCCATAGATGAGGCACATTGTATATCAGAATGGGGGCACGATTTTCGCCCGGAATATCGTCGTATCCGCCCTATAATCAACGAAATAAAACGCAGACCTATAATGGCACTCACGGCCACGGCCACGCCCAAAGTTCAGGACGATATACTCAAAAACCTGGGAATACCTGATGCTAAAGTGTTCAAATCATCTTTCTTCCGTCCAAACCTGTATTACGAAGTCAGGCCCAAAGTAGATCCAGAAAAGCAAATAATTCAGTATATAAAAAACAACCCGGGCAAATCCGGCATTATCTATTGTCTCAGCCGTAAGAAAGTAGAAGAACTGGCCAATATTCTAAAAGCCAACGGAATAAAGACACTTCCTTATCATGCGGGGCTGGATTCGGCCACACGCACCAAGCACCAGGACATGTTCCTCAACGAGGAAGTGGACGTCATAGTGGCTACAATTGCTTTTGGCATGGGCATTGACAAACCCGACATCCGTTTTGTTATACATTATGATATGCCCAAGAGCCTTGAATCATACTACCAGGAAACTGGGCGTGCTGGACGCGACGGCGGCGAAGGAGTTTGTATTGCATTCTATCATCCCAAAGACATTGAAAAACTGGAAAAATTCCTTCAACAAAAACCAATATCAGAACAAGAAATCGGACGTCAGCTAATTAACGAAGTCATTGCCTACGCCGAAGGTGCTGTTTGCCGCCCCAAAATGATTCTCCACTACTTTGGCGAGGAATTAAAAGAGCCATGTAATAACTGTGACAACTGCCTCAGACCACGCCCACAGTTTGAAGGAAAGCCTTATCTTATTAAAGTTCTTAAAGCTGTGGTTGCTGTCCAGGAAAAATTCAAGCCAGCTCATATCGCTAAAATACTTGTAGGCAAAAACGATTCCTCCATAAAAACATACAAACACGACAAATTACCAATCTTTGGATCAGGCAAGGATAAAGATGCAAAATTCTGGGAAAGTGTTATCCGTCAGGCCATGATAAACGGACTCCTGGAAAAAGACATAGAAAACTATGGTACAGTCAAACTAACCGAAAAAGGCAGGGAATATCTCAAAAAGCCCTGGTCAATAAAACTTGTTGAGCCTCACAACTTTGAAAAAATTGACAAAGAAGATGAAGATAGTATGGAACCTGCTATGGGACCAGCACTGGCAACAGCTGACCAACAATTATTTAATCTGCTAAAAGACCTCAGAAAAAAAATTGCCAAAAAAGAAGGACTGGCCCCTTATATGATTTTTGAGGATCCTGTACTTCAGGACATGTCAATTTATTACCCTATTACCCTGAAAGAACTTACAAATATTTCAGGTGTTAACAAAACCAAAGCCGAACGTTTCGGACAACCTTTCGTTGAACTGATAAAGAACTATGTAGAAGAAAACGAAATAATCCGCCCTCAGGATATTGTTATCAAGGTACCAGCACGTTCAGGCCTGAAAATATCCATTATCCAGAGTATTGACAAAAAAATGGATTTTGAAGATATATGCCAGGCTCAACAAATTGATATGGAAGAACTTTATCGCGAAATCGAATCTATCCTCCGCAGTGGAACACGTTTGAATTTTGACTATTATATTGACAAAATGGTGGATGAAGATCGCCAGGCTGATATGCTGGCTTATTTCCAGGAAGAAGGCCTCGTTCCATTGGACCAGGCCATAGAAGAATTAAGCGAGGACGACTACGAAGAAGATGAAATTGCTCTCATGCGCCTCAAATATATGGCAGAATTACAAAAACAAGGAAAGCTGAAGAAAAAATAATCTTGTCTCCACTCACGGGGCGGCAGAATAAGCTGCCCCTTTTTAATTTCCACTCTCTATAAAAAAAGCGGACAGGTATTAATACCTGTCCGCTGGTCGGGGTGGCGGGACTCGAACCCGCGACCTCTAGCACCCCATGCTAGCACGCTAGCCAAACTGCGCCACACCCCGATTAGTATGGCAATGTGCATGGGGACGGAAATACTCCGCAGAACCCCGTCCTTTTTTGCACCGCAAATATATTAAGCTTTTTATTTTTTTGCAAATAAAAATCCAACCACTGACAATATGTCATCTATTGAGAGATGGAATTCTTTTTGTTCAACAAGGAATGAACACAAAAAACTACAAGACTATGAAAAACTACAAGAACAAACCATTTTCAGTTCAGGAAAAACTCGTTAACCTCTTAGGTGTTAAAGAAGACCCATGCGTATCCATCATTATTAACAAAGATGCTCCTTCTCCCAAAAACGAGAAGTTCAGAATAGCTGTAAAAAACGGTATAAAACAGGCTATTGAAAAATTAAAGGAACGTAATTATGACAAACGGCTTATCCAGAAGTTTGAAGACAGATTAATGCAAATACTTGAAGAAATAAAATTTGAACGTGACTTCCAGGGAGTAGTAATTTACCTCTCGCCCAGCTACGAAGAGGTAATAACCGTACCCTTTGAAGTTAAAAACTCAGTAATTGTTGATGACACTTTTGAAATCCGTCCTCTGCTGCGTACAGTCAATCGTATGTTTCAGTATGATGTAATCCTGCTAAGTAAAAAGAAAACGCGTTTCTTTAACGGTTTTCACAAATACCTACAGGAGGTGAGCTCGTCTGATATCCCCGAAGGAGTGGATTATTATTTTAACCAGAGGGTACAGGAACGTGAAGACCCGGGCAAACGTGAAGCAGAGGCTATGAAATTATACGTCAAGGAAATAGATAACTTCCTGCGTCTATATACCGATATGCATTCACCACTGATTGTTATGGGCGACAAAAAACTTGTCGGATATTTCCGTAACCATACGCGTAAGCCCAAGAAAATCCTGGCCGAAATTACTGGTAGTTACGACGACGAACGTCTGAGTGTTATTCAGGACAAAATCCGTGAAAAACTGGATGAATATATCCACCTGCGTGATAAGCAACTTATGGAATTAGTGCAGGACGATATAGACGCGTATAACTATGTTTCCGGAATACAGGAAACCTGGACAGCTGCAGCAATGAAAGAAGCCCGTATATTACTTGTTGAGCAGGATTACCGCGTAGAAGGTTACAGCGTAAAAGACGGTCTGTTCCTGCTGCTTGTCAAACCCGAGGATGAGGAATATGATTACCACGAAGATGCCGTGGACGACCTGGCAGAAATGGTACTACAGCAAAGAGGCGAAGTTTATTTTGTTAGCCCGGGCTTGTTGGAAAAATACGAAAAAGTCCTTATGACATTGCGATAAAAAACTGCACAAAAAAAATCGGGACATCTCTCGGATGCCCCGATTTTTTTATTTTTCTATGGGTTGCCAATCGCCGTAAGCTTCGGTCGTCACAAAAGTCTTTGGTTCAGTAACATAGCGCACATTACTATTATAAGTCCATTCCAGATATTTTGAATTTCCGCCTCCTTGGGTGGTGATGAGGAAACGGTTAGACAGATGACCAATATAGCGTGCCTGGTCAGCAGGCAAATCACGGTCGCCTCCCGAAGGGTCAACCGGTATCCATCCATATCCTGGCATATAAACCTCTACCCAACGATGATATACCTCATCCATGGAAGCTTTTTCGCCCCGTTCGGCAATTGATCCTACATAACGAGCAGGAACACCAGCTGCACGGCACATAGCTATAAAAACAAAAGAATATTCCGAACACGATCCATTGCCACGTGCAAGCACAGTGGGAGCTGTATTCCATCCGCCTACTCGCTCGTAATACAAATGCTTACGGACATAATCAAAAATGTCCCGCACAATCCAATAGACATTTTGTTCATTTCCAACAGCTTCTTTAACAGCATGTTGTATGATAGGATTATGATAATCAAACTTATTCCCGTCCTGTAAATATTTTTTTGCGCTTTCGGGAATGTCCTTGAGAGTTCCTACCTTATCGGGCCAAATAAAGTAATTGACGTCATACATATAAGCTTTTACCTTCATCACAGCATGGACTTGCTGCCCAGGCCCAATATTTTCATAATGGAAACGGGCTACTTTTTGTCCCCATTGGTCAGTCAATATTTCCGCAGGTTGAGGTTCAAACTGTATATCTCCTATAATCTGCTGATTATCCCTGTTTTCCGGTATAGCAATAAAAAAGTCAAAACTTTTCACCTTGCCCGGCCCATAATCCATGGCATCATTATTAAATGTAAGCAAGGCCCTGCGTTCATTAGTCTTTATTAATCTGTCATTATCCTTTCTGACCACTTTGTATATCTTATCGCTCTGGCTATCATCTATCCAGAGATATTTACCGTCAAAAGCCAATCCTCTGGCAAATTCATCCGGCGTGGATGTAATAATCAGGACATTCCCATTATCCGGGTCAACCATATACAGCTCATTGCGGATGTGGTCAGTTATCCACAGATATTCTCCATCAAAAGTTAGACCTGTACAATATGGCGATGGAGCAGTAAACTCCTTGATAGTAGTGCCATCAGAAGGGTCAAACATGATCAATTTCCGTGTGGCAGCATCCACAGTCCAGAAATAATGTCCATCCCAGGCAATATCCTGCGGCTTTTTGAAAGGTAACTCTACAGTACGCAGCACAGTCCCGGTCTTAGGGTCTATCTTATAGAGCTTTCCGTTGAAATATTCATCCCCTTTGGGTATTCCGTTACGCTCATCCACAGCCCACAGGTAATTACCATCCCATGCCAGACCTACAACCCAGTAGCCTGGTGCAGAAAGAGTTTTCACAACCTTACCATTATCCGGATTAATCTGATACAACAGGTCTGTCTGACGGTCAGCCAACCACAGATATTTTCCGTCAAAAGTCAATCCTGTGGAAAAATTACCAGGAGCAGAAAACATTTTTACCACTTTGCCCGGATAAGCCTCTAAGGAAAGCACAAAAGCCAATGCCCCCAGGAAAAGTATAATCCTTTTCATAAACATAAAATTTTTGTTTTTAGTAAAGTAAAAAAATCAAAAGTTTAAAAAAAAGACTTTTAACAGTATATTTGCTTAGCCCTGAAACCCAAATACATCCCACATGCCTGTAATAGATAAAATATCGTTGTTCATAGCAATAGCTATATTCTTGATATTCATAATATTTGCTTTATATTCAGCAGTGGAAAAAGAACCATTAGCCACCAGAAAATCTTTATTCTCTGCACTCATTCTTCCACTTCCATTTATCATATTACCGGTTCTAAAAAATCCTTACACCACAATAGCAGAATATATCCTGATAGGAATTACCTCCACAGCAATAATAGCGCTTTTACTACCTATTTATCCGGAAAAGAAAAAAATCAGACTCGGCACACCTTTGGGACAAATAGACGAAAGAAACATTATGTTCTCCCGTGCCGAACTGGTGCCAGGGACGGATAACTATAAATTTTATTACTCCCTGCATCCCGAAAACCAGGCCATTGATGATGCATTCCGGCAAAATCCAGGCCTGCTATCAGCACAAGCCAGCAAATACGACCCAATAACCTTCTCCATAGCACAGGCAAACTTTATGACCGTGGCCTATTTCAAACATAATGTTGATGGCAGTCCCTCTCAAACCAAAACCACGGTCAATCCCAGGGAGATTTCAGCTTTCATCAAACGCTGGATGAAAAAAACAGGCGCGGCCGAAGTCGGTATAACCTATCTTAAAGAC
>Ga0256833_1003267_pt1 | contig 11161 bp, 7 predicted proteins | sample 356284metaG_FD_190535 | JGI IMG/M metagenome (GOLD analysis project Ga0256833, IMG submission 190535) | Hydrothermal vent microbial communities from Mid Atlantic Ridge, Atlantic Ocean - 356-284 | ecosystem: Environmental > Aquatic > Marine > Hydrothermal vents | place: Atlantic Ocean: Mid...
ATGGGACTGGCCGAAGCGCGGGGGATAAGAAAAGCCAGGGCCAGGATAAACGCGGCGATAAGCACGCTCACCGAAAGCCGCGTCAGCGCCCGATCCAGGCTCTCCAGCGCCGGTCTTTGCACAGTCATATTCAATGACAACGGCAGTTCGCCCGATTCCAGGCCGTAGAGTAGCCGGGCGCCCGCCCGCGGCGCAATGGACAGCACCTCGCCCCAGGCTTGCAACTGATATAACATCTGCGGCCCCCAGACTGAAGGCAACCACATCTCTCGCGCCAACGTCTCGACAAAAGGCTGCGATACCGCAAAGATATCAAATTCCGGGTCAAGTTGCAGCCCCACGCCCTCCATCATGGCCAATGTTTTCCCCAGCAGCCACATATCCGGGGGCAGCATAAGATGATGACGCCAGGCGATGGGCATAATATCCGAGACCACATCCTGCGCCCGGATTTCTTTCAGCGGCAGTCCGTAGTATTTATCCAGCAACCGGGTGATGTCCCGTTTCAGCAGCGCCCGATCCACCCTGGCCGTGGCCGCCCCCATACGAACGAGCTGCTCTACGATAGCGTTCGCGTCCATCCGCACCGATGCGATGTACAACCTCACCAGATTCAGCCGATCTGTCTCGGAGAGATGCCCCACCATGCCAAAATCCATAGCGCCGATGACATTTTCTGGCAACACGAAAAAATTGCCGGGATGCGGATCAGCATGAAAAAAACCATCCGCCATCACTTCTTTGATGATAATGCGGGCGGCGTTCAACGCCACCTGCTTGGGATCCAGACCGGCCTCTTGCATCCCCGCCACATCATCGATTTTCACGCCGCGAAGGCGCTCCAGCACCAACACCTCTCGGGTGGTGAGTTCCCAATACACTTTGGGGATGATGAGATAGGGTTCATCAGCAAAATTACTGCGAAAACGATCGGCATTGCGCCCTTCGCGCAGATAATTCAACTCATCCTGCAGGGTGAAAGAAAACTCGGCCACGATATCGACGGGATTGTAGATCTCTCCCAGCGAGGTGTGTTGAGCCAACGCCGCCATATCCTCCAAAATCGCCAGATCGGCCTGGATGGTGGGCCAGATTTCGGGGCGCTGCACCTTGATCACCACCTCTTCGCCTCCGGGCAAGGCGGCAGCGTGAACCTGCGCCAGCGACGCCGCGGCCAGAGGCTCATGATCGATGTAAGCAAATAGTGCTTCCAGGGGACGCTCCCAAGCCGCAGCCAGTTGGACTTCAACCTCCTCCCAAGAAATGGGCGGGGCCGAATCCTGAAGCTTGCTCAACTCTTCGATGAAGTCGGGAGGCAGCAGATCGGGCCGGGTGCTCAGAATTTGCCCCAACTTGATGAAGGTGGGCCCTAATTCCTCAAGAGCGAGGCGAAAACGCCGGGCGGGCGTCAGCCGCTCCCGCTCTCGATCTTTACGAAAGAATCGAATGGTCGACAACAGCGCGCGATCCACCCCCATCTGCTCCAGCATGGCGCCAAAACCGTGCTGGGCAAACACCGTAATGATTCTTCGATAACGGGGGAGATTCTGAACGCGACGGACAGTGGTAAACATAAGCCAATCGAGGAGGCAAAGAAATCATTCTCTTCTTTCCTCATTATACCTCATGGCTCAAACAAAAAACCGCTTCGGATGAATCCGGAGCGGTTGGGGAATAACTGGTGGCGAGTTGAAACTACGGCTGAGAAAGCTCGATCTCTACGTAGGAGGGCTTGCCCTGGGTGATCACCTGATAACTGGATGTGCTGACAAACAGCATGGCACCGTCAGCATCGTTGATCTGCGCCCGCACCGCATAAGTGTGCGTCGCATCGATGTCGTTCAAATTGTAAGTGACTACAAAGGGGATGGGCGGGCCCGCGGGAGCCGCCATGATGGTCTGACCAATCATCACCGCCGCGGCATCCGCTTTGGAGACGTCTTCCAGGGTGACGATGACCTGGGCTGTGTCGGGCAGGGCGATGCGGGCCTTGTAAGTCAGCTCGCCCGCCACCGCCGGTTTGAAATTCAGCACGGCGTTGCCATTGGCATCGAAGATGGTGAGAGAGCCGTTGGCGGTGCTGTAAGTGGCGGCGGAGCCCAGCAGGTTGAGATACTCACTTTCCTGCTCCATCACGCCCGCGGGCTCGGCGCAGGCCTGGCGGGTGGCGGTCACATTGCTGACAGCCAGATTTTTGTTGTCGCTCTGATAGCCGCCGCTGTAGGTGTTGCATCCGGCGGAGCCGCTCAACTTGCCATTCTCGAACAGCGCGTAGATGGGCGCGCCCTCCAGCGGCTGTTTGCCATTGAGTAGCGCCAGCGCCCACAGCGGGCCTTCCAGGGTGGAGGGGCCGGGGACATCACCCTGCCCGTAAGTGACATCGACGCTGGTCTCGGCCACGCGGTCGCCGCTCTTGGGATCGGTGGAGAAGGCCACGATTTTGCCGGTGGTTCCGGGAACGACATCCTGCAGGTTCAGGTCCACCGACCAGTCGCCTTTGCCGCCCGCACCGATATTCTGGCCCTGCAAGGTGGTGGAAGTTTCGGCCAAAACTGCGCCGTTGTCGTCCACAGCCTGCACGGCGACATTGCCTTCAAACAGACCCTGTCCTTCACCTTTCACCGTGACAGGATGGGTGATGTCCAGCGCAGCGCCGTTGCCGGGCTCCTGAATGTTGATCATCGCCTCAACGGCTTCTCCGTAGGTGACGGCAATACTGGTCTCGGCCACGCGATCCCCGTTTTTGGAATTGGTGAAAAAGGCGAGGATCTGACCTTTCGTCCCGGGCATGACATCCCGCACATCCAGCTCTACCGACCAGACGCCGCCAGTGGCGCCCGCTTCGCGGGTCATCTTCAGTCCGGTGGTCTTTTCTGCCAGCACATTGCCGTCAGCATCAACGGCCTGGACTACGACATTGCCATCGAACAAGCCCTGTCCTTCGCCCTTCACCGGCACGGGGTTGGAGATGTCCAGCACGGCGCCATTGGTGGGGGCGAGAATGCTGATAGCGGATTCAACGGGCTTATCAGGTTTTGGGGTGGGCAGAGGGGGCGCAGCGGTGGGCGCGGGCGTGGGACTGGGCTGCTCTTTGCCGCCAAAAGCGCCAGAAGCCGCCATCACGCCAAGAATCAGCAGCAGAATGATAATAGCGCCGCCGATGAGATAAGCGGGCTTCTGCCAGGTTGGTTTGGTTTCGGGGGTAGGGGTATTCGACATTTTGTCGTCTCCTGTGTGTCAGTTGAAAGTCGTTGCTGTGCATAAATCAAGCCGCCAGCGTTTAAAAAACGGGATCGCCTCGCTATCCTTGACGAATAAAGAGGCGAAATAGACTTGGTCAGGCGAGATTCCGGCACAATTAAAGCGCAAATCATAGTAGCGTGACGCTCAAAAGTCAATATCCGGACGAAATCACGCTGTCAGACTCCCTACGATGCTGACAAGGGAATAGTTCCCAACCCGACTCTTTTCTCATCCCGCCCTTAAGTTTCCCCGTCCAGGTTGTAGTATAATCAGATTTATTAACCATAACGCATTCTCCCTCCCCCCTCAACGCCATGCCCGATCGCTTTTTGCAGGACATCATCACCAATCTCGAATTTCATGTCGCCTGGATTGAAATCGATCTTTATTTCCTTCGGAGTCGCCCGAATGGCAAAGAGAGCGACTTCATCCAGCGAATGATCGAAACAGAACAAGCGATTATCAGCGAGCTTTCCCGCGTCCTCCGCCAGCATGATTACGCGCCATCGCAGATTCAGCCCGACAAGAAGCTATTGCGGGAGGCGAAGAAACGGCAAACGCCCGAAACAGTGTTGCGTTATATCCACCACGGCATTCTCATGTCTCTGGCATGGTATCAGGATCGACTGAAAGATCCGCATCATCCATTCAGAGAACTTTGGCAGTCGCTTTTCGCACAGCAAGACCTGCTCAGAGAGGATATCGAACAGGTGCTGGGGATCAAATAGCCAAGCCAGCCCAGTTTGGCGCATCTCATTTTTCGATTTCACCCAATTTCAACCAACATTTTGCAAAGGAGCAAAAGATTATGAACATTCAGACAATCGGCGTCATCGGCTGCGGCCTGATGGGGTCTGGCATCGTGGAAGTCGCCGCCAGAACCGGTTTCGATGTGATCGTATCAGAAGCAAACAATGATTTTCTGCAGGCGGGATTGGCCCGCATCGATAAATCATTGGGACGGGCGCTGAAAAAAGGCAAGTTGAGCGAGGAGGAAATGGCCGCCATCAAGGCCCGCATCACGGGCGTGGTGGGGCTGGACGCTTTCATCGATGTGGATATGGCCATCGAGGCAGTCTCCGAAAACATCGATCTCAAGCGCAACATCTTCGAAAAACTGGATGAGGTCACCCGGCCCGACGTCATTCTCGCCTCCAACACGTCATCCATCAGCATTGCCGCCCTGGCCGCGGTCACCAACCGGCCCGACAAGGTGGTGGGCATGCACTTTTTCAATCCGGTGCCGGTGATGGCGCTGCTGGAGCTGGTGCGGGGCATTCTCACCAGCGATGAGACGCTGGCGACGGCTCGGGAGATCGGCGAGCGCATGGGCAAGAAGCCTGTCGTGGCTAAAGACAGCCCAGGATTCATCGTCAACCGCCTGCTCATCCCCTTCCTGCTGGACGCGGTGCGCATGTATGAATCGGGCCTGGCCACCAGGGAAGATATCGACGCCGGCGTCAGGCTGGGGCTCAATCATCCCATGGGGCCGCTGACCCTGGCCGACTTCGTGGGGCTGGACACCACGTTGTTCGTGGCCGATGTGCTTTACGAGGAATACGGCGATCCCAACTTCAAAGCGCCGCCGTTGCTGCGGCAGATGGTGGCTGCGGGCCTGCTGGGCCGAAAATCGGGCCGTGGATTTTACGACTGGCGCAAATAAGGGCCATTAAGGGGCGTTTCGTTGCCGAGACGCCCCTTATCTTTCCCCCTCCTGCTATTGAAATATGCTATAATGCCTTTTCAACCCCCACCGATTTTCCGTTATTCTCTACTCATCCGTTAGCAGATACCTTATGGACACCACGCAACTGGCCCAAATGGTGACCTGGCTCGACGAACAACATCGCCGGGATCGGGAAGAGCTCACCAAACTCCAACAACGCGTCGAAGCGCAAACCAGCACCTTGCAGGAGCAGGCCCGCCGCATCAAATCTCTGGAAGCGCAGCTTTCCAGCGCCAAGATGCAGCTCGGGCGCTTCGAACAAATCGACGAATCGCTCCAGAACACCCGCAATGAGCTCACCATCATGGTGAACGCCCAGGCCGACGCCATGGCCAAAATGCGCCGCGAGATGGAACAATCCCGCATGACCGATCGCGAAGCGATTTCCCGATCCGTCGCCGAGTTGAGAAAAGAATTGGGGAAAATACGCCCGCTGGAGGAAGAGCAGAAAATACGCAAAACAGAGGTGCAGCGGCTGAGCGAAATCACCATCGCCCTGCGGCATGATCTGAACAACATCAACAAAGATATCGATGAGCGCACCCGCGGCCTGCCCTATCTCGTCGAACAGCGCAATCATGATAACAAACGCATCGCCCAGTTGCAGCAAGAAAATATCGAGCTTTTCAAACGCCTCGAAGCCGCAGCCAACAAGCTCCAGTTGCTGGAATACAAGCTGCAAAAAACGGAGGGGCTTGTCACCCCCCTCCCCGAAACCATCGATGACCTGAAACGCACCCAGGCCCAATTCATCGAATCGCTGAAACTGGCGGATGCGGATCGGCAGCGACAGATGGCGGAGTGGCAGGAAACGCTGGACGCCCAACTCGCGCTCATCGAAGAGCAACGCAAGCGCTTCAACGAGATGCTGGCGCTCAAGGATGACATCCGGCGCACGCTGCTGGAGCTGGGGAAATTCCGCGAGACCATGCAGCGAGAGCAGGAGCAGGTGGCGGCCCTGCAACGCCTGGCCGAAGAGCGCATGAAAAAAGATATGGAAGCCTTTCAGGCGGATAATGAGAAACTGTGGAAAAAACAGCTTCTCGATTGGCAATACCGCTGGGATCAGCAGGTCAAAGTCAATGCCAGCGTCAACGATCGTTTCCCTGTCATTCAACGCAAAATCGATCTGTTCGAGGAGCTTTTGCAATTTTTGTGGGGCATTCTGGATGAGCAAAGCCAGACGCAGCTCCGAGAATCGCAAAAATGGCTTTCGCAGATGCAAAGCATGGCCGAAAAACGAGACAGTCTTTACAAAAAATATAAAATGACGGAGCAGCCCGCCTGATCAGCCATGAAAGTCATCGCCACCGCCGGCCACGTTGATCATGGCAAATCAACCCTGATTCAGGCCCTCACCGGCATCGATCCCGATCGGCTGCAAGAAGAAAAACAACGGGGCATGACCATCGACCTGGGCTTTGCCTGGCTGACCTTGCCCGATGGCGAGCCGGTGGGCATCGTGGATGTACCCGGGCATATCGATTTCATCAAGAATATGGTGGCGGGCATTGGCGCGGTGGATGCAGCGCTGCTGGTGGTGGCCGCGGATGAAGGCGTCATGCCCCAAACCAGCGAGCATCTGGCCATCCTCGATCTGCTGCAAACCCCGCGCGGGGTGGTGGCGCTGACTAAAATCGATATGATCGAGGATGAAGAATGGCTGGAGCTGGTGGAGGAAGAAGTGCGGGAAGCGCTGGCGGAGACGACTCTGGCCGATGCGCCCATTGTTCCCGTTTCCGCCTACACCGGCCAGGGATTGGATGCGCTATTGCAGGCGCTGGCGGATGTGCTGGCCCAGGCGCCGCCGCATTCGCCGGAAGGCCCGCCCCGATTGTCCATCGATCGGGCGTTCAGCATCGCTGGCTTTGGCACGGTGGTGACGGGCACGCTGAAAGAGGGGGCGTTGCACGTTGGCGATGACGTCATCATCGAGCCGGGCGATCTCAAGGCCCGCATCCGCGGCCTGCAATCACATCAACAGCCCATCCAGCAGGCGTTGCCCGGTTCCCGGGTTGCGGTCAATCTCAGCGGCCTGCACCCCAGCGATCTGCATCGCGGCCAAGTGCTGACGACGGCGGGACGGGTGCGCAGCACGTTGCGGGTGGATGTACGCCTGCGGGCCTGGCGCGACGCCCCGGCCATCCTCAAGCACAACATGGAGATCACCTTCCACAGCGGCGCGGCCGAGACCATGGGCAGGCTGCGTTTGCTGGAAGCAAATGAGTTGTTGCCCGGAGAGGAAACCTGGGCGCAGATCGAATTACGCGATCCGGTGGCCGTGAGCCGCGGCGATCATTTCATCATCCGCAGACCATCGCCCAGCGCCACACTGGCGGGCGGCGTCATCGTCGATCCGGCGCCGCGGCGCCGACACAAACGCCGCCGCCCCGAGCTCTTCCGGCGCTTCGAAGCGTTGCTGCGCAACGATCCGCTGGAATTGACCGCCCTGATCATCTCAGAGCGCGGGCCCATCGCCCCGCCCGACATCGGCCAGGCCCTGCAATTATCGCCATTGCAGGTGCAAACGGCGCTGGAAAAATTGCGGAACGCCGGAAAAGCATGGCCGCTGACCGCCGACGCCCCCGATGCAGACCTGATGACCGACGAGGCCTGGGAGCGCATCAGCCGCCGCATCAGCCACATCCTCGAAGCCTATCACGCCGAACACCCCGCCTGGCTGGGCATGGTGCGCGAGGAGTTGAAGAGCCGCGTGCAGCCGCGTCAGGGGTGGTCCACCCGCACCTTCAACGCCATCGTGCAGCGGGCGCTGGCCGAAGACCTGCTGCGGGAAGACCGCGGCTATCTGGCGCTGACCGATTTTTCGCCAGCGTTCAGCGTCCGCCAGCAAAAAGCGGTGGATGCGCTGCTGGCCCGATTCCGGGCGCAGCCCTACACCCCGCCATCGGTGCGGCAAAGCCTGGAGATCGTGGATGATGAGATGCTGGCGGCCCTGATTCAGCGGGTCGATCTGGTCAAACTGGGCCCGGACATCCTCTTCACCCGCGAGACCTACGACGAGATGCTCGCCCGCACCCTCGATTTTCTGCATCAGAACGACCAGATCACGGTGGCCCAATGCCGCGATCTTTTCGGCGCCAGCCGCAAATACATCCTCGCATTCCTCGAATATCTGGATCGGGAGCATATCACCCGTCGCGAAGGCGATTATCGCGTGTTGGCGCGTACATCCAACAAGTGAGAAGACGCATGTTCCGAAACACCCAACTGAAATCCAAAAAAGAAATCCAGAAATTACGGGACGCCAACCGTCTGGTCGCCCAAACTTTCGAGATGTTGCGGGAGTATGTGAAGCCGGGAGCAAAGCTCAGCGACCTCGATCGCATCGCCGAGGAATTCATCGTCAAACATGGGGCCAAAGTGCTCTACAAAGGCTATACCGGCGGCAGCCGCAACACCCCGCCCTTCCCCGGCACCATCTGCGCTTCTGTCAACGAAGAGATCTGCCATGGCATCCCCGACGACCGCACTTTGGCGGAGGGAGACATCATCGGCGTGGATATCGGTTTGCGGCTGCGGGGTTGGTGCGGCGACGCCTGCGTCACCTACGCCGTGGGAGAGATATCCGAAGAGGCCCGACGCTTGATGGAAGTCACGGAACAGGCGCTTTATATCGGCATCAAGGCGGCGCAGCCGGGCGCCTATCTCTACGACATCGGCGCTGCAATTCAGGATTTTGTGGAGGCCCGCGGCATGAGCGTGGTGCGCGAGTGGGGCGGACACGGCATCGGCCGCGAATTGCACGAGCCGCCCTCGGTCTCGCACGTGCGCATGCCCACCCGCGGCCCCAGGCTGCGTCCGGGCATGGTCTTCACCATCGAACCCATGATCAACCTCGGGCGTCCCGAATGGGTGCTGCTGGAGGATGGCTGGACAGTCATCACCCGCGACCGTTCGCTCTCCGCCCAATTCGAGCACACCCTGGCCATCACGCCCAAAGGCCCGAAGATTCTGTCGAAGTTGTAAGGGGCATGGCCCTCGGGACTCATCAACCTCGAAGGTGTTTTTGTAACCGACACACTCTTCCTGCGTCATGTCGAAGCGAAGCGAGACATCCCCTTGTAGAGAGATAATCGCCTGCCGCCGGGGAGATTTCTCCTCGCTTTGCTCGTCGAAATGACGTAGAACAGGAGCTTTATTTTTAGACAATCTTGGCGCTCCCGGCGTTGGTTTTGCACCTGTCAAACATCTGAAACCGGGCGGATTCTATCAGAGCTCAAACGCGTCGCCGCGCTCGGGAACGATGACTTGTTTGAATCCCTTTTCCTCCAGGCCCGACTTCAGCGCCGTATAGCCGTCTTCCTCGCCATGCACCAGAAAGACGCGCTTCATGCGCTTGCGGTCGAAGTGATCCGCCCAATCCAGCAACTCCGTTCGATCGGCGTGGGCGCTGTAGCCATCGATGTGTTCCACCTTCGCCCGAACTTCATACATCTCGCCGAAGATGCGCACCGGACTCACCCCGTCCAGGATTTTGCGCCCCAGCGTATTCTCCGCCTGATAGCCCACGAAAAGGATGGTGGTGTGCGGGTCCGAGATATTATTCTTGAGGTGATGCAAAATGCGTCCGCCCTCGCACATGCCCGATGCAGCGATAATCATCACCGGATTGGAAACGAAATTCAGCGCCTTGGAATCCTCCACGCTGCGGACATAACGCAAAAGGTGAAAACCAAAGGGGCTGCGATTGTCGTTCTCGGCCATAAACTCGCGCACCTCGGCGTCATAACACTCGGGGTGCAAACGAAAGACCTCGGTCACGTTCACCGCCAGGGGCGAATCCACATAGATGGGAAATTCGGGGATGTCCCGGTCCTTGCGCAGACGGTTGAGCCGATACACCAACTCCTGCGTGCGTCCGACAGCGAAAGAAGGCACAAGCATCTTCCCTCGCTGCTTATTGACCCGAATGCTGATATCGCGTAGCTTGTGAGTGGCGTCTTCGAACGTCTCGTGGTAGCGGTTGCCATAAGTGCTTTCCATGATGAGGTAATCGGCGTTATCCAAAAATTCCGGGTCTCGCAAAATGGCAAGGCCGCGCCGCCCCAGATCGCCCGAAAACACCAGTCGTTTTGTCTCGCCCTGTTCCTTGATCTCCAGTTCGACGATGGCGCTGCCCAGGATATGGCCGGCATCGTGGAATGTGAGGGTGACGCCCGGAGCGATGGGGATGGGCCGCCAATAGGGCACGCCGATGAAGTAGGGGAGACTGCCCAGCGCATCCTGCACCGTGTATAATGGCTCCAGCGGCGGCTCGCCCTTGCGACGCCGTTTTTTGTTGAGATAGCCGATGTCCTGCTCCTGGATGCGGGCGCTGTCCTCCAGCATCGCTGCACAGAGATCACGCGAAGCGTGCGTGGTGTAGATATTGCCCTCGAAGCCCTGTCTTACCAGATTGGGAATGTTGCCCGAGTGATCGATGTGCGCATGAGAGAGCACCATCACATCGATCTCTTTGGGATCGAAAGGAAAGTTGAGATTACGCTCATAACTGAGCTTGCGCTTGCCCTGAAACAGACCGCAATCCAGCAGAATCTTCGTTCCGTTGACTTCCAGCAGGTGCATGGAGCCGGTGACGGTGCGGGCGGCTCCCCAAAACTGTAATTTCATCATGGCCTCCTTGGTTGATGTATTGGTGCGTTGTTTCCATTTTATCATTTGCGGGTATAATGGAACAGGACTTTTGTCACAACTACATCGTGTAGAGAAAAGGATGACGCCATGAACCGCAAAGACCCCGGAATCGATATTCTGAACTGGAACGAAATAAAACCCCGCGTGGATGCGTTGCTGGCGGCGAATCTGACGCCCGAGCAGGTTCGGGCCTGGCTGCAGCGGTGGAGCGATCTGGAAAGCGTCTTGGATGAAGAGATGGCCCGCATCTACCGTGCTATCACCGAAAACACCGCTGATGAAGAAGCTGACGCCCGTTTCAAGAAAATCGTGCAGGAAATCCTCCCCCAATGGCAGAAAGCCGAGCATCAGCTCAAAGAAAAATGGCTGTCCGTCAGCGGCTACCGGCCTGATGCAGAAACCGAACAGGTGCATCGCCGATTCAGGGCCGAGATGGCATTGTTCCGGGAAGAAAACATCCCTCTGATCACCGACCTGCAACTGCGCAGCAAGCGCTATCAAGAGATCATCGGCGGGCTCAGCGTCGAATGGGAGGGC
>Ga0256833_1003268_pt1 | contig 11156 bp, 1 predicted proteins | sample 356284metaG_FD_190535 | JGI IMG/M metagenome (GOLD analysis project Ga0256833, IMG submission 190535) | Hydrothermal vent microbial communities from Mid Atlantic Ridge, Atlantic Ocean - 356-284 | ecosystem: Environmental > Aquatic > Marine > Hydrothermal vents | place: Atlantic Ocean: Mid...
CCTGTCAAATCACCTTCCCAATGGTCAAATTGCCAACCTTGTGCGGGAGTAGCCGTAAGGGTTATTTGTGTACCGTCTTCATAGGTTCCGTTTGCAGGCGATATAGTCCCTTGACCGGTTACAGAAGTAGTAAGATTGTAGTAAACAATAGAACAATCTTCACTAAAAGAAGCGCCGCTATCTATGTTTCCTGACCAATTTGATGTACTCCAAGCTTCATCGTCCACTTGAATACAAGTCAAATTACTATTATACCGTGCTTCAAATACTGTAAAATTGGTATTATTCCCATTTTTAACATTCAGACTTGTCAAATCGTTATTATTACAAACCAAACTTGTTAATGATGAAAGGGCACTTACATCCAATGAAGTTAAATTGTTATAAGGACAATAAAGCGTTTCCAGAGCCGTGTTTTGATTGATATTGATACCGGTCAGTGTATTATCAGAACAATATAATGTTGTCAATGCAGCAAAATCTTCGATACCGGTTAAATCGGAAATATTTTGAATATTCACATTCAAATACGTCACATTTTCAATACGGGTCGTATAGACATAATTGTCATTATCTATGCCGTTACCCATACTGGTTACGGCTCCTACATTTACCGTATTTCCACTCGCATTGTGTGTTTCCAGATAATGTTCAAAATTATCGTCTGGAACGTAGGTTAATGCCAGTTGTACAAAAGTAGCCGTTACCGATTTATCGGCATCTATCGTAATGGTTGCAGGGTTGGTGCTTCCCGACAAATCGCCAGACCAATGATCAAACTGCCAACCGGAATCGGGTGTGGCGGTTAGGCTTACTTGGGTGCCTTCATTGTAAGTGCCTCCTGTGGGGTTTAATACTACATTTCCTTGTCCTGTTGTATTTACGGTCAAACTATGTTGAATCTGCGTAAATACAGCCGTTACGTTTTTGTCAGTATCCATTGTAATGCTTTCAGGGTTGGTGCTTCCCGACAAATCGCCAGACCAATGATCAAACTGCCAACCGGAATCGGGTGTAGCGGTTAGGCTTACTTGGGTGCCTTCATTGTAGGTGCCACCTGTGGGGTTTAACGCAACATTTCCTTGTCCTGTTGTATTTACGGTCAAACTATATTGAATCTGCGTAAATACAGCCGTTACGTTTTTGTCAGCATCCATTGTAATGCTTGCAGGATTGGTGCTTCCGGATAAATCGCCTGTCCAATGGTCAAACTGCCAACCGGAATCGGGTGTAGCGGTTAGGGTGACTTGCGTACCATAGGTATAAGAACCGCCTGTAGGGCTTAATGAAACATTTCCTTGTCCGCTTATTGAGGTGGTAAGGGTATAGAGTATAGAACAGTCTTCACTAAAGCTGGCCGAACTGTCTATATTGTCCCAATTGGCTGTACTCCAGGCGGCATTATCTACTTCTATACAAGTAAGATTCGGGTTATTGGTCGCATCAAAGCTGGTAAAATTACTATTGTTTCCATTTTTGACGTTGAGCGATGTCAGTTGGTTGTTTTGGCATTGCAAAAAACCTAAAATACTTTGATTGCTCACATCTAATTCTGTCAATTGATTATTACTACATCTGAGTTGTGCTAATGAGCTTGGTACCAGTGTAATATTGGTCAATTGATTGTTTTCACATCTTAAAACTTGTAGCATTGTATTGGCACTTATATCCAAGTTGGTCAAATTATTGGTACCACAAAGCAAAATATATAATGAGGTGTTTTGGGATACATCCAGCGTGGTCAGTTGTGAATTCTGACACCATAATACATTCAGATTGGACAGATTCGTAACATCCAAGGAACCCATTGGATTGTCATGACATTTTAAGGAGGATAAAGCGGCAAAATCTTCAATACCGGTCAGGTCATGAATCACCAACCCGTTGACCTCTAGGCTTAATACGTTTTCAATATTGGCCGTACTTACATAATCATCATTGTCTATACCGTTACCCATACTGGATGAACTACCTATATTGACAATATGACCATCGGCATCGTGGGTTTCCAAATAATATTCAAAATTATCATCGGGTACGTAGGTCAATCGAGTCAGTAAGTCACATTCTTCGGCAGTTTCAACAAAATGAGCCGTACTATCTACATCCCAGTCCTGATAATCGCCGGTTCCTGCTGTGGCATCTGCTGCATTTTCTACATAAATACAGGATAAATCCGGATTGTTAGATGCCTGCATTCTAGGAATGGTGTTACCGCCGCTTTGATAGGTTCCGGATAGTAAACCGTTAGCACTATTTTGGATATGTAGTTCGGTTAATTGATTGAAAGAACAATTTAGTCTTTCCAAATTTGAATTAGTATCTAAATCCAGACTGCTTATATTATTATTGTTGCAATTTAGATATCTTAAATCGGTGTTTTGGCTCAGATCCAGATTTGTTAAATCATTATTAAAACAATAGAAATATCTCAAGGCTGTATTTTGACTCAAGTCCAAACTTGTAATACTATTATTATAGCAAAACAAAGCTTGTAAATTTGTGTTCTGTGTGATATTTAAATCGGTTAGATTCATAGAATAGCAGTATAATTCGAATAATGCCGTATTTTGACTGACATCTAGCGTGCTTATATTATTATCTGAACAGTTTAACGAGTTTAAAGCAGTAAAATCCTCAATACCGGTTAAATTGGATATGTTTAGAGAATTAATATATAATGAAGTAACGTTTTCAATTCTGTAGGTCCATACATAATCATCATGGTCTATACCGTTACCCATACTGTTTGCATCTCCTACATTTACCGTATTTCCATTTGCATCGTGTGTTTCAAGATAATGTTCAAAATTATCATCGGGAACGTAGGTTGTACTAGTGTAATTATCACATTCGGCTTGAGTTTCAACAAAATGTGAGGTGGCATCTACATCCCAATCTTGATAATCGCCGCTTCCTGCTGTGGCATCTGTAGCATTGTCCACATAAATACAAGATAAATTAGGATTGTTAGATGCCTGCATTTTAGGATAGGTGTTGTTGCCGCTTTGATAGGTTCCGGATAGTAAACCGTTAGCACTATTTTGGATATGTAGTTCGGTTAATTGATTGAAAGAACAATTTAGTCTTTCCAAATTTGAATTAGTATCTAAATCCAGACTGCTTATATAATTATTGTGGCAATTTAGATATCTTAAATCGGTATTTTGGCTCAGATCCAGATTTGTTAAATCATTATTGAAACAATAGAAATATCTCAAGGCTGTATTTTGACTTAAGTCCAAACTTGTAATACTATTCGTATAGCAATACAAAGCTTTTAAATAGGTGTTATGCGTGACATCTAAAGTGGTTAGATTCATATAATAGCACGATAATACGATCAATTCCGTATTCTGACTTACATCTATCGTGCTTAGATTATTAAGTGAACAGTTTAATGAAACTAAAGCCGTGAAATTTTCAATTCCTGTCAAATCGCTGATGTTTAGATTGTTAATATCCAATGTGATCACACTTTCAATTCTGGAAGTCAATACATAATGATCATTGGCAATACCATTACCCATACTGCTTGCATCTCCTATGCTTACCACATTTCCATCGGCATCGTGGGTTTCCAGGTAATTTTCAAAATTTGCATCGGGTATAGCAGTCATCGTATAGGTATAACACTCGGCATCGGTTTCGACAAAATGAGCGGTTGCATCTATTTCCCAGTCTTGATAATCTCCTGTTCCCGCAGTAGCGTCGGTGGCGTTATCTACGTACACACATCCTAAATCGGGATTATTGGTCAATCTGAATTTTGCGAAGGTTTGTCCTCCGGAATTAAAAGTTCCGGCCAATAAACCGTTCTGATTATTTTGAATATTAAAAGAAGTGAGATTATTAGAGAAAGCCCACATTCTACTCAAATTTTCATTGGTAGCGAGAATTAATTCCTCCAATGCGTTCTCTTGACAATACAAGTTGCTTAACTGCGGGTTATTTGCTGTGTCCAGTTGTGTTAATTGGTTGCTATGACAGTCTAATTTCAATAAATTGATGTTATTGGAAATATCCAAAGTACTCAATAGGTTGTTATAACAATATAATTGACCCAAGTTAGGATTGTTTGTCAGGTTCAATGAGGCTAATTGATTGGTGTTACAATACAAACGACTCAAAGCCGCATTATTGGTCACATCCAATGCCGTCAGTTGATTGTTTTCACAATACAAACGATTTAAATCCGGGTTGTTACTAACATCCAATGTTGTTAATTGATTATTGTTACAGTTTAAATATCTCAAGAGGTTGTTTTGAGTAATATCCAATTGAGTTAATACGTTGTCATAAACACTTAGATCTGTTAGATGCTTGTTGTAAAACAGACTTATATTACTGATTGAATTGTGACTACAATCCAAATTTTGTAGTGAATAGAAATGTGCTATACCGGTTATATCCGCAATATTTTTATTGTCAATGGATAATGCGTTGACATGGCAGATTTGAAGGCTTTTTACGTAATCATCATTAGCTGTGCCATTACCCATACTATCCGGATCTCCTACGCTCACGCTATTGCCATCGGCATCGTGGGTTTCCAGATAATTTTCAAAGTTATCATCCGGTACTTGTGTTAAATGACTGAATACATACACTTTGTTTTCGCCCGGATAATTGCCGGTTGAGATGTTGTTATAAGCGGTATTTGATTCGGTAAGTGTCGTATTGTAAAAAATACTTGAATAGGTAACCGGCGCATAGGCTTGTGCCGGAGTGCCGGGTACTATTGAAATAAAATTATCGGCTAGATTTTCTCTTTTGATTCCGATAGAAGCACTTTGGCTTTCAGTCGAGTTGTTAGTGCCGTAACTAAAAGTAATATTGTTGGTCGTTTCATAAAGGTTTAGTTTGAAACTGACCGTACTACCGGCATTAAACCAGCTGATGTTTTTCCATTCTATAGTAAACACACGGTAAGGAGCGCTTCCGGTAACATCATACTGAATGCTTCCGTTGTCACTGCTTCTTAGATATAAGTCATCCCATAGCGGTGCTACAATATATGCTTGGTCAGCGGCTGTGCCGTCTAAAGCATTGTTGGCTGAAACATTGTATTCTGTAAAAGAGATAGCACCGTTGACACTGATGTTGAGTTTTTGAAAAGCGTTATCCCCAAAAACAAAATCAAATCCGATGGGGACATTTGTTTCTACACCATTATCAGAATCTCCGCCAAAATTTATAAGGGTTCCGGATGATAGGTGTTGATAGGGTTCTGTTTTTTCGTAAAAGGCATAATAGCCCTCTAGAATTTGAGCTTGTCCTAAAACAAACTGTAAGAATAAAATGACTAAAAGCGTAATTTTTTTCATAATGGTAATGTTAGATTAGAATAATTTGTTAACACTCCAAAAGTAGAACAGCTTTCTATATTTAAAAGAAAATGGTGGTACTCAAAAGGTACTCTTATTTCAATTTTTAGGTACTCAAATGGTACTCATTTTGGGTTTTTTTGCTCAAAAATGGATTTTTTTAAAAAAAGCCAAAAAAAAGACCGCGAATGTTTTACATCCGCGATCCAAAAACTAACTAATCCTCCCTCTTTAGTTAATCAATAACAAGTTTTTTGATACCATATCCATTGTTTGTAATGATTTTGATACTGTACATGCCCGAAGCAATGTCATTGACATCGTATTGTGCTTGTGGTGTATAGGTTCTAATCAACTTACCGGACATATCATAGAGATTGACCTGTTGAATGGTGTTGTTTCCTGCTTCAATGGTAAATTGCTCAGAAACCGGATTCGGGAAAAGGGCAAAGTCTATGATGTTGGCATCTGCTACATCCAAAATCACATCACATTCGGCAGTTGTTTCTACAAAATGCGATGTGGCATCTACATCCCAGTCTTGATAATCGCCGGTTCCTGAGGTGGCAGCTGTAGCATCTTCCACATAAATACAATGTAAGTTTGGATTGTTATTTGCTTTCATTCTAGGATATGGATTTCCACCTAATAGAAAGGTGCCAGCCAACAGATTATTGGCTCCGTTTTGAATATGTAATTCACTCAATTGATTATTATTGTGACACCATAATTTTTCGATATGCGGATTGGTATCAAGATTTAAATTTGACAAATTATTATCGTTGCAATATAAACTTGTCAAAGCCGTATTCTGAGTAAGATCTAAACTAGTCAGGTTATTACCGGAGCAATCTAATACTGCCAAGGCCGTATTTTGAGTACAATTTATAGTATTCAAACTATTCGTATGGCAAATGACATCGGTTAGTGCTGTGTTTTGGCTTAGATCCAATCCGGTTAAATTGTTATTAAAACAATATAGCACGCTTAATGATGTAAAATCTTCAATACCGGTTAAATCCGAAATTTGTTTATTGTATATGTATAGATGTGTCACACCACTGATATGAACCGTTGTAACATAATCGTCATTATCGGTTCCGTTTCCCATACTGTTGGGGTCACCAACACTTACGGCGTTTCCATTGGCATTATGCGTTTCCAGATAGTGTTCAAAATTATCATCCGGTACATAGGTGGTGGATAAGTAATTATTGCACTGGGCGGTTGTTTCTACAAAATGTGACGTAGCATCTACTTCCCAATCTTGATAATCGCCGGTACCGGCAGTGGCGTCATCTTTATTATCTACATAAATACAGTTTAGATTGGTATTGTTACCGGCACGCATCTTACTATAAGTTGTACTGGTCCAATCAGTAAAAGTGCCCGCTAGTAAATAATTGTTTCCATTCTGAATATGTAGTTCTGTCAATTGATTGTCTTGGCACCATAATTTTCCCAATTGTGTGTTGCTGTCTAGTTCTAAACTTATAATACTGTTGTTGTTACAAAATAATTCGGTCAAATTCGTGCATTGACTGACAACTAAGGTTGTAAGATTATTATTTTTGCAATCTAACTTAATCAAGGAAGTATTTTGAGTAAGATTCAGATTTGAAATACTATTGTCATTGCAATATAGGTTTGTTAAAGCCGTGTTTGCATCCACATTTAAACTACTTATATTGTTATTATTACATCCTAGTTTTATCAAAGCCGTATTATATGAAACATCTAAGGTGTTAAGCAAATTGTTATTACAATACAATTCAATTAATGCCGTATTATGACTGATATCTATACTGCTTAGATTATTGCTGTAACAGTGTAAAATACCTAATGCAGTAAAATCTTCGATACCGGTTAAATCAGAGATGTTTTGTCCGCCGATATATAAGGATGTTACATTTTCAATATTTTCAGTGAACACGTAGTTGTCATTGTCAACGCCGTTGCCCATACCATTCGCTTCCAGATAGGCTTCGAAATTATCATCCGGAACATAGGTTTGGGTTAGCGCGTTGCATGCGGCAGTTGTTTCTACATAATGAGCCGTAGCATCTACTTCCCAATCTTGATAATCACCGGTGCCGGCAGTAGCAGCAGTGGCATCTTCCACAAAAATACAAGTTAAATCAGGATTATTGGAAGCCTTCATTCTAGCTTGGAACGTTGAATAAAACATCATAAATTGTCCCGATAAGAGGCCATTTGCTCCATTTTGGATATGTAATTCGGTCAATTGATTGTTGTAACACCACAATTTATTCAGTTGGGGTTGGCTGTCCACATCTAAACTTGTCAATAGATTATCATTACAATACAATTCATTTAATGCGGTGTTTTGACTCAAATCCAGATTTGTCAAACTATTGTTACTACAATTCAATCCGGTTAATTGTGTGTTGTTTGTCAAATCTAATCCGGCAATGTTGTTGTTATTACAAGTCAGGTTTAATAAATCTGTGTTAAGACTGATGTCCAGATCACTAAGGTTGTTGCTTCCACAAGATAATATCCTTAAAGCGGTATTGCTGCTAACATCCAGATGGCTCAAATGGTTGTTGCGACACAATAAAGAAGTCAATGCCGTATTATGAGATACGTCCAGATTATAAAAATTACAAGAATCGATTCGTAAATATTTTAAATCCGGATTTTGAGAAAGATCTAGACTGGAAATATGATTGCAACCGGCTATGTTCAAATAGTGCAAAAGTGTATTGTTTGTAACATCTATACTGTTTAAACCGGGATTGTTTAAACTGTAAAGTTTTTTTAATTTCGTGTTCTGCGAAATATTTAAGTAGGTGAAATTATTAGATGCATTAGTACAGTCTAATTCTTTGAGTTCTGTGTTTTGTGATAAATCAAGACTCGTAAAATAATTGGCTCCACATCGTAGATATTCTAATGCCGTAAAGCTACTAATACCCGTAATATTACTTATGAGTCTTCCATAAATATTCAGGTTTTTCACGGTGTTTATATTGTCGGTAAATACATAATTATCATTGTCTATACCATTTCCCATACTGTTAGGATCTCCAATTTCTACCACCTTTCCGGAAGCAGTATGTGTTTCCAAATATTTTTCAAAGTTATCATCCGGTATATAAGTCGTATCGGCATTGGGAAAACAATCGGTCAGGGTTTTGGCAAAACCGGTTGTGGCATCTGTTAACCAATTTTGATAATCGCCGGTACCGGCAGCTGCAGCTCCGGCATCATCGACATAAATACACGATAAGTTGGTATTATTGGTAGCAATCATTCGGCTATACGTTGAAGATCCAATACTGAAAGTGCCTGCTAATAAACCGTTTGCACTGTTTTGGATATGTAGATTTGTCAAATTGTTATAATCACACCACAAAACCGCTATCAGTTCGTTTTGATCGATGCTTAATTGAGTGAGTTGGTTGTTTTGACAATACAATTTGCTCAAACTGGTATTATTAGAAATATCCAATGAAGTTATTTGATTCTGACTACAATCTAACTCAGATAGATTGTAATTATACGAAACATCTAATGTGCTAAGCGTGTTTCCGGAACAATTCAGTTGACTTAATGTCGTAAAATCGGTAATACCGGTTAAGTCTGAGATACTTAACCCGGAAATATCAAGGTTTGTAACAACTTTGATTTTAGAGGTGCTAGCATAATCATCATTGGCTATTCCATTTCCTAAACTCGCCGTATCTCCGACACTGACCGTGTTGCCGTTGGCATCGTGGGTTTCCAGATAGTTTTCAAAATTATCATCGGGGACAAAGGTTTCTTCTGTTGTGGTAAGGCTATTACAAGTGGCTACAGTTTCTACATAATGTGCTGTTGTATCTATCTGCCAATCATAATAATCTCCTGTTTCTGTCGAGGCATCTGCGGCATTATCTACATAAATACAAGTTAAATCGGGGTTATGTGTGGCGATCATCTTTTGATAGCCTGATAAGCCTAAATTATTTCCATTTTGCAGGTGCATTTCAGTTAATTGGTTATAATCACAATGTAAAGTATATATTTCCGGATTATTATCCAGATTTAAACCGGTTAATTGGTTATGCGAAACGTACAATTCATTCAAATACCGGTTTTGGCTACAATCCAAAGACGTTATAGAATTATAACTGCAATTCAGCTGTTGTAAGCCGGGATTTTGTGTAATATCTAAGCCGTTTATATTATTATTTTGGCAAGATAGCGTATAGATAGCCGGATTATGAGTTACATCCAGATTGCTCAGTGTATTTTCACCGCAAATCAATGTATGTAAAACTGTATTTTGTGAAACGTCTAAATTGCTAAGGTTGTTGTTGTTACAAAATAAATATTCCAATGCTGCGTTATGCGTAACATCTAGATTGCTGAGGTTGTTAAGGTTACAATAAAGTACTTCTAATGCGCTACACTGACTTACATTTAAAGAGTTTAGGTTGTTATTAAAACAATATAAATACGTCAAAGCGGTGTTTTGGCTTAAATCCAGAGAAGTTAATTGATTATCAGGACAAAATATGAATTCTAATAAAGTATTATGACTGACATCCAGACTGCTTAAGTGATTGTCAGCACAAAATAAGTTTATCAGCATTATATTCTGCGTAATATCCAATGCGGTTAATTGATTAAAACCACAACCTAATGTTTGTAAAGCGGTGTTTTGACTGACGTCCAAAACAGTTAATTGGTTATTTTCGCATTGTAATACTTGTAAAGCGGTGTTTTGACTGACGTCCAAAACTGTTAATTGGTTATTTTCGCAATGTAATACTTGTAAAGCGGTGTTTTGGCTTATATCCAAATTGGTCAAATTATTCTTGTAACAATTTAAATCTGTTAATGCAACAAAATCGGCGATACCGGTTAAATCCGAAATTTGTTGATCGTATATTAATAAATCTGTAACACCGCTGATATGGGTCGTTGTAACATAATCGTCATTATCGGTTCCATTCCCCATACTATTCGATGCGCCTATGCTTACGTAAGTGCCGTTTGCATCGTGGGTTTCTAAATAATGTTCAAAATTGGCATCGGGAATGTAAGTGAGGTGTTTAAAACTATAAGCGGTATTTTGTCCCGGATAATTCGTAGTAATATCAATCGTATTGTCAGCTGTGCTTGTACTACTGACAGCGGGATTTCCCGGAGTAATGCTTATAAAATTACCACTGTTGTTTGAAGCATTGATTCCTATGGATGCTGCTGTTGACGCACTGAGGCTGTTGTTTCCATAGATACAAGTAATATTGTTGGTGGTTTCTTCCAGTATCAATTGAAAGCTGACAGTTCCCACATTTTGAACGCCACTGATACCCATATTTTGCCAGTCTATCGTACAGGTTCTGTATGGAGCAGTTCCTGCTAATTGATACCATATTTTTCCGTTTTCGGCAACACGTTTTACTAGATCATCCCATAAAGGAGCAACAATATTGGCTCCTGTATCCGATAAATCGTTGTTTTGAGAAACACCGGTCGTGTTAAACGTGATGGCACCATTGACACTTATACCGATTTGCGAATATGTAGTTCCATCGTAATCAAAATCAAAACCCAAATTAATATTTTGATATTCGTTGTCAGCATCTACACCTTGAAATAATTCGCTTGCCGTAGCACTATCAAGTGGAGCATAGGCTTGGTTGCGCTCATAAAACACATAATAAGAATTTAATTGTCCAAAAAGATTGATGCTGAGTAATAACAAGATTACAGACAGAAGGTTTTTGAGAGATAAAGAGAATAATTTTTTCATAATTTTCTATTTTTTTAGCAAATCGTGTTATTGTACTGAAAAACCACGGGTATGTATCATAC
>Ga0256833_1003269_pt1 | contig 11149 bp, 10 predicted proteins | sample 356284metaG_FD_190535 | JGI IMG/M metagenome (GOLD analysis project Ga0256833, IMG submission 190535) | Hydrothermal vent microbial communities from Mid Atlantic Ridge, Atlantic Ocean - 356-284 | ecosystem: Environmental > Aquatic > Marine > Hydrothermal vents | place: Atlantic Ocean: Mid...
AGGTATTTGGAAGGAGCGTTGTGACGGGGCTGTGGAGACATGAGCAGACTCGCAAAGGGGAAAGGGAAGGTTTTTCCCGATGATAACACAACTTTGCCTTGTGCGGCGGCGGTGTTATAATCGCCGCCATGATGGAGACGAAGCGAAAGCAAGCATTTTGGGCCGTCGCGGTGCTGGCCATTGCCCTGTTGTGGGCAGGCTGGCACGCGGCAGCCGGGCAGGCCGCGTTTCAGGCTGCCAACGCCACGCCTATCCCGACGGTGACGGGTACACCCACCGGCCCCACGGTGGTGGTGCTGGGCGGCGGTAACCCGCAGGTGCATGTGCGCGCCGGCCCCAGCAGCCGCTGGCCGATTATCGGCATTCTGGTGGTGGGGGAGCGCGTGCCTGCGATTGGCCGCACCCCCGCGGGGGAGTGGATTAAGATCGTCTACCCTGGCTCGCCTGACGGCACCGGTTGGGTGTATGCCTACGTCGTGCGGCTGGAGGGCGGCGACGTGCCGATTGTCGAACCGCCGCCGACCCCCACGCCCAAAGTGACCCCCACCGTGGACCCTACCCTGGCGGCGCAGTTCCTGGTCGAGGTGCCGCCCACGCGGCTGCCGACGTTTACGGCGCCGCCGCCGTTGGCCGTGCCCACCTTCGTAGATAGCGTGCCGGCGACCACCCGCTTCCCCAGCGCGCTGGTCATCATTGGCCTGCTGGCTTTGGGCATGTTTGGGATGGCCGTATCGTTCTGGCAGAGGCGGTGAAAATGGCGTTGGTGGGCGTGGTGGTGTTGAGCCTGTTGGCGGGTGGGGTGGTGAATTACCTCGCCGATGCGGTGCCGCACAGCACGACAAAGGCGGTGTGTTTTTTGTGTGGTGAGGTGCTTCCTGCGGCAGTGTATTTGCGTTGGTGGCAGCCCTGCCCGCATTGTGGGCGGCGGCGGTGGCGGCACGGCGTGGTGCTGGCGCTGGCGGTGGCGGCGGGCGCGGCGTTGTGGCTGTGGCCGCCCAAGTGGGGCTTTTGGGCGGTGTGGGCTGTGGCTATGTATGCCCTCGCTATCATCGTGATGGATGTGGAACACCGGATGATATGGTTTTCGGTAAGCGGCATGGGGGCCCTGTTGGGCCTGGGGCTGGGCGTCTGGCGGCACGGCTGGCTGGCGACGCTGCTGGGCGGGGCGGCCGGCGCCGGGGTGATGCTGGCGCTTTTCTTCCTCGGGCGTGCTTACGACCACTGGAAAGCGCGCCGTGCTGGTGAGCCCCCGTCTGAAGAGCCGGCCCTGGGCTTTGGCGACGTCATCCTGATGGGGGGATTGGGCTTGCTTTTGGGCTGGCCGGGTGTGTGGGCTGGCTTGACCTTCGCCATCTTCCTGGGGGGGGCTTTCAGCCTGCTGTTTTTGCTTTATGGCGTGTTGCGCTGGCATCGCTGGCGGCTGGATGCTTACATTCCCTACGGCCCTTTTCTGGTGCTGGGCGCGCTCTTGGTGATTTGGATGGCGAAGTAGGCTGAGGGCGCTCCTCGCGCGTCATGTTCGTGCACGCACCCCTCGCGGAATTTTTTCCATGCAACCTGCTGACCTCACCACCTGGAACGATATCATTCTGGCTTTTTCCCAGGCGCACATTTTGCACACGCGCGAGTGGGCGGGCATCAAAGCACGTTACGGCTGGCAGCCTGAGCCTTTCGTGTGGCGCGATGCCGCCGGGCAGGTGGTGGCTGCTGCTTTGTTGTTACGCCGCCGTTTGCCCGCCCCGCTGCCGTGGAGTGTGCTCTACGCGCCCAAAGGGCCGTTGCTGGCCTCGTGGGAAGACGGGGCGTTGCGCACGCGCGTGCTGGACGATTTGCAGGCGTATGCTCGCCGCAGCGGGGCGATTTTTCTCAAGATGGACCCCGATGTGGTGGTAGGCACTGGTGTGCCCGGTGAACCAGAGGCTCAGGAAGTCCCCCTGGGCGCGGCCGTGCGCACGGCTTTGCGCCGTCGCGGCTGGCGCTTTTCTTCCGAGCAGGTGCAGTTCCGCAACACCGTGCTGCTCGATTTGAGCCCCACCGAAGACGAACTGCTCGCTGCCATGAAGCAGAAGACCCGCTACAACATCCGCCTGGCATACCGCAAGGGCGTGAGGGTGCGGGAGGGCACCTTTGCCGACCTGTCGTTGCTCTACCGCATGTATGCCGTGACCGCAGCGCGCGACGGTTTCATCATTCGCCCGCGCGATTATTACTTTGCGGTGTGGCAAACGCTGATGCAGGCCGGTATGGCCGAGCCGCTGATTGCCGAGGTGGAGGGCGAAGCCGTGGCGGCGGTGGTGGTGTTCCGCTTTGCCGGACGGGCTTACTACTTTTACGGCATGTCCACGGGCAGGCATCGCAACAAAATGCCGACCTATGCCTTGCAGTGGGAAGCCATCCGGCGGGCGAAGGCCGCGGGCTGCCGCTGGTACGACTTTTGGGGCGCGCCCGACGACTTCGCGCCGACCGATCCGATGTGGGGGGTGTTCCGCTTCAAACGCGGCTTTGGCGCTCAGGTGGTGCGCACCCTGGGCGCATGGGATTACCCCGCCCGCCAGGCGCTCTACGCGGCGTACAGCCAGGCGCTGCCGCGGGTGCTGGCGGTCACCCGCAGGCTGCGGGCGTGGACGCTGCGTCGCGCCGCCTGACCTTGCTTTTCCCTCTGGAGGCCAGCAGGGTTTATTTATGTCTTGTTTTTTGACAGCCTTTCCGCTTTGTGCTATCCTTGCCGCAACGCATTACTTGGCAGCCTGAGCCGCCGCAGGAGGGGTTATGTTCCAGTATGAACGCGTTGCAGACAACGTCTATTACTTTCAAAGCGAGCGCTATGCTCAGGTGACGGCGGGGCTGGTGGTCGGCCCCAAATGGGCAGTCTTGATAGACACCCTGGCGTTGCCCGCCGAAACCTTAGCGCTGCGTGATTTCATCGAAGAGCATGTGCAGTTGCCCGTGCGCTATATTTTCAACACCCATTACCACGCCGACCACAGTTGGGGCAATGTCTTCTTCCCCGGGGCGACGGTGATTTCGCACGCCCTTTGCCGCCGTTTGATGCTCTCCAGAGGGCTGCCGGCGTTGGAAGAAGCCCAGCGCACCTCGGCGGCTTACCGGCAAATCAAACTGGTGTTGCCGCAAATGGTGGTGAGCGAAGGCGAAATGAGCCTGAAAGTGGGGAAAAAGGTGCTGCGGATGATTCCCTTGCCCGGCCACAGCCCCGACGGCATGGGCGTTTTGGTGGAACCTGACCGCATTTTGTTCTCTGGCGACGCGATTATGCCCATCCCTTATCTGGTGGATGGCGATTACGAGGCGCTGGTAGAAAGCCTGCGCCGGGTGGGCAAGATGCGGTTAGAGAATATCATTCCCGGCCATGGCGACATCATTCTGCGAGGCGAAATCAAAGATACGCTCAAAGAGCACCTGGATTACCTGGCCTGCATTCGGAAAGAAGTGCGGCAGGCGGGGCGACGCAAGTATGCCGGTGACTACCTCGACAAACTGGAAGTCGACGATTGTGGCAAGAGCCACATTTTGCTGGGTGGCCTGGCGTCGGAACTCCACCGGCGCAATCTGCGGGCTTTGTATCGGCAGCTCTATGGCAAAGCCCCGCTGAGTTCGCCCAAAACCGAAGAGGTGCTTTTCTGAACCGCGCCGCTGCGGTATAATCAAGCCCTGTTGGGGCGGGTAGCTCAGTTGGTTAGAGCGCTTCCCTTACAAGGAAGAGGTCGCAGGTTCGAGTCCTGTCCCGCCCACAAACGAGAAACAGCAAAGCCCCCGGTAGGGGGCTTTTTCGTTGGGGAAAGCGGCGCAGGTTTCACCCTCGGCGCGCCCGCACATCCAGCGCCAGCACGCCCAGGCCTTGCGGCAACACGCGCAGCGGGTTGATTTCGATTTCGGCCAGGGCGGGGAAGTCGGCGGCCAGTTGCGCCAGCCGGGCAAGGGTGTCTGCCACGGCGATGCGGTCGGCGGGGGGCAGGTTGCGGAAGCCGGCGAGTTTGCGCCCGGCCCATGTGCTTTCCAGCAGGTGGGCGCGGTCGGCATCGGTCAGCGGGGCGAGGGCAAAGGCGACGTCGCCCAGCCCTTCCACTTCCACGCCACCGGAGCCAAACATCACCAGCGGCCCGAAAAGCGGGTCGCGCACCGCCCCCACGATGACCTCTTGCCCCTCGGGGGCCATGTGCTGCACCAGGGCGCCTTCCAGCCGGGCTTGCGGGAAGGCCGCTTGCAGCCGCGCCATCATTGCCTCGTAAGCCGCGGCGACGGCGGCCGCGTTTTCCAGCCCCAGAACCACCCCGCCTGCATCGGATTTGTGGGCGATGTCGGGCGAGACGACTTTCAAAGCCACCGGGAAGCCCATTTCTTCGGCGGCTTCGGCGGCTTCGGCGGCGTTGCGCGCCACGGCCTCTTGCGGGGTGGGAATGCCGTAGGCCGTGAGCAGGCCGCGGATGGTGTTGGGCGAAAGCCATCGGCCTGGAGGGGTGGCATCTTCTGCCAGCAGGCGGCGAGCAGCGGCCACGGCGGCTTCCTCGACCGGCTGGAGCGGAGGCTGGTCGGCGGTTTCCAGCCAGCGGGCGCGGCGGTAAAGCGCGCCCAACGCCGAGGCGGCGTCTTCGGGAAAGCGATATTCGGGCACTCGGGCGGCCCGCAGGTGCGCCACGGCTTCGGCCACCAGCGGGTCGCCCATCGGCACTACCACCACCGGCTTGTCGGCGGTTTGGATGAGGGGGATCATCGCTCGCGCCACTGCCCCTGCGCTGAACATGGGCGGCGGCGGCAGGATGACCATCGCCATGTCTACCCCGGGGTCATCCAGGCCGAGGCGCAGCGCCTGGGCATATTGTTCGGGCGAGGCCGAGGCCAGCATATCCACAGGGTTGTGCAGGCTGGCCGCGGGGGGCAGAATTTCCTGCAGCAGCTGGCGGGTTTGGGCGGTCAGGCGAGCCAGACGCAGCCCCTCGGCGGCGATGGCGTCGGCAGCGGTGACGCCCGGCCCGCCCGCGTTGGTGAGGATGAGCACCCGGTCGCCGCGGGGCAGGGGCAGCCGTGCCAGGGCTTCAGCCCATTGAAACATCTGCTGCACGGTGCCGGCGCGCAGCACCCCCGCCCGCCGGAAGGCTGCTTCGAAAGCGCGCTCTTGCCCGGCCAGCGCGCCAGTGTGCGAGGCCGCAGCCTGTTGCCCCGCTTCGGTGCGCCCCACTTTCAGCGCCACGATGGGCTTTTCGCGGGCGACGGTGCGGGCGGTTTCCACAAAGCGGCGGCCTGCCCCCACGCTTTCCAGGTACAGGGTTATCGCACGCGTGTGCTTGTCGGCGGCTACCACCGGCAGAATGTCGGTTTCGTTGACGTCGGCCTGGTTGCCCAGGCTGACCAGGCGGGAAAAGCCAAAGCCCTGCCCGCGCGCCCAGTCGATGACCGCCGCGGCTAACGCCCCTGAATGGGTGATGAAAGCAACGTTCCCCACGGGCGGCCCCGGCGGCGGCAGGAAGGTGGTATCCAGCGGCAGGTGGGTGTCGACCAGCCCGATGCAGTTCGGCCCCATCAGGCGCATCCCGTGGCGCTGGGCGATTTCTACGCACGCGGCTTCCAGTTCGGCGCCTTGCTGGCCGGTTTCCCGGAAGCCGCCGGAAGCCACGATGGCAGCGCGAATGCCCCGGCGGCCGCAGGCTTCCAGCACGGGTGGCACCGCGGGCGCAGGGATGAGGATGACCGCCAGGTCAACCGGCTCGGGCACGTTTTCCACGGAAGGGTACAGCGGGTGCCCTAAAAGTTGTCCGCCTTTGGGGTTGACCAGGTGCACTGCACCGGGGAATCCCCCTTCCAGCAGGTTGCGGGCCACACCGTAGCCCAGTTTGGTGGGGTCGGTGGACGCGCCGACCACAACCACGCCGCGAGGTGCGAAGAAAGCGTGCAGGGGGTTGGAGGTAGAGGTCATAGGTGGCTCCGAAGGGGAGGGTCAGGCAGAGGAAGTGTTTTCCAGCCACGCGAGGGCGGTGGGCGGCAGGGGGAACGCCTCGCCGGGGGGAATAACGACTTCTTCAGTCGGCATCAGGCGCAGGGTCAGGCCCGGCGCGAGGGGGTCGGTGTTGACCTCGAGCTGGAAGCGGCTGGGGAAGGCCGCCGCCCCCGCGAGCAGGACCAGCCCCCGTCCGCCTTCCGGTTGCAGCAGCGCGCCGTAGGCCGGGGGCGTGCAGCCTTCCGGCAAGGGGAGGCCGCGCGCCAGGGCGGCGGGGTCGGCGGCTTCCTCGATGTGGAAGGCCAGGGCATCGAGGGCGTGGAAGCGCAGGCTGCCGAAGCGCTCGGTGAGGTCGTAATAGGCGCTTTGGGTTTTGGGGGCGCGTTGCAGTTTGAACAGCCGAAAGCGGCTGGGGATGAAGTCGCTGCGGCGGTGTTTGCGCACTTTTTGGATGGGGCCCACGCGCAGCAAGGCCGCGCTTTCCAGCCGCAGGGGGCGGCGGGTGGTGTTGGTGACCTTCAGGTGCCAGGCCACAATGGGCTGCTGACGGTGCAGGCGGTAATGGCATTGCAGGCGCAGGCCGCCGTGACGGCTTTGGTGGCTGCGGGTGCCGTAAAGCGCGGCGGGCGTTTCGGTTTGGAGGTGTTCCCACTGGCCGTGGGTGGCGCGTTGGGGCGGGGTGGGAGGTGTTTCGGTGGGCACGGGGGCAATGATCATGGCCTCGTTGGTGAGGGCTTTGCCCAGGCTGGGGCTGGGGAAGCGCACCGTGAGGAAGGTGCGGGCGTGTTCCAGCGTGGGGGCGTCGAGCCGACGCGGCAAGAGGGAAAACCCCGCGGCACCGATGTCTTCCAACGCCGGGTCGCCCCAGTCGAACAGGGGCACGAAATCCCACCACGGCAGGGCCAGGGGGCGGAAGAGGTGCTTGCGAGGCGAAGACATGGGGGCGGGCTCCAAAAGCGAGGGTTGGGTAAAGCAGCCGAGGGCTGCTGCGGAAGCCATTATACCGGAAAACGTTGCCTCTCAGGTGACGCTTGACTTCCGCGGTGGTGGCCGCTATAATGAGGCCAGATCATCGTGATTTGCCGCACGGGGAGCTCGGTGTTGCCGGGCTGAGAGGCGGGCCGGAAGCCCGCGACCCGTAGCACCTGATCCGGGTAATGCCGGCGGAGGGATGGCGAGCACCATGCTTTGCACACTCCCCCAACCCTTCGCCGCGCGCGAAGGGTTTTTGTTATGCATGTGCTGATTTGTGCCAACGGCGTGGTTGAAGCCACCACGCGTGCCCCTGCGGCTGACTTCGTGATTGCCGCCGATGGGGGCGCGCGGCTGTGCGATGCCCTTCGCACGCGGCCTGATGTGCTCATCGGCGATTTGGATTCCCTCACCGCGGCTGAGGTTGCCCGCTGGGAAGCTGCAGGCGTGGAGGTTTTGCGCTTTCCGGTCGACAAAGACCAAACCGACCTGGAACTGGCCCTCGACCTGGCCGCGGCGCACGGCGCACAGCGCATCACCGTCTTGGGGGCACTGGGTGGCCGCTGGGACCAGAGCATGGCGAATTTGCTGTTGCTGGCCCATCCGCGCTGGCGCGACCTGGATGTGGTGCTGATGGACGGGCCGCAGCGCGCTTTCCTGGTGCATCGCAGGGGCGTGGTCGAGGGCAGGCCGGGCGATACGGTTTCGCTGCTGGCGGTGGGCGGCGATGCGCGCGGTGTGACTACCACCGGCCTGGCTTTCCCTCTCACCGATGGGGTGGTGCCCTTTGGCTGCGCCCTGGGCGTGAGCAACCGCCTGACCGCCTCGCGCGCCGAGATCACCGTGTGGCAGGGGCTGCTGCTGGTGTTCCACATCAGCGGCAGGCACCGCTAAACCTGTTTCGTGGAGGTGTGCGATGAAAACTCGTCCTTTGGTCTATGCCGTGTTGACGGCGGTTTTCATGTTGGTGGTGTACTATGCTGCCGCGGTGTTGCGTGCCAAGGCTGAGGGCATTGCCTGGAATACGGTCGATGCGGTGGTGTTGGCCGTGTTGGGGCTGGCGGCTGGTGCGGCCTGGGGCTCGCGTCCGGCGTTAGCGAAGTGGCGCACGATTGACGCCATTCTGGCGGCCAACCTTGCCCTGGTGTTTGGCCTGCTGTTCGTGGGCTGGAGCATGATTTGGGATCTGGCAAAGCCGCTGGAGGCCGCCTTCCCCGGCGCACGCGACCTGCTCTATGGCTTTTGGTTTATTGCCGGCATCATTGCGCCCTACATCATTCGCAAGCCCGGGGCGGCCATTGCGGCGGAAACCCTGGCCGCGCTGGCTGAGTTCCTCGCCGGGGGTTACTGGGGGCTGACGCTGCTGATTTCCGGCCTGGTGCAGGGCGGCATGGCCGAAGTGGTGTTTGCTGCCACCGGGTACAAGAAGTACAACCTGACCACCCTGATGCTCGCCGGCGCGGCTGCGGGTGCCGGCAGCCTGGTGGTGGATTATATGTTCTGGTACAGCAATTTGAAACCCGGCGTGCTCGCGGCCATGCTGGTAGCCCGGCTGATTTCCGGCGCGGTGCTCTCGGGCTGGCTGGGGAAGGCCATTGCCGACGGCCTTTACCGCGCCGGCGCACTGAATTCCTTTGCCATTGCGCGCGATGAAGCGTAACGCTTCTTGCCCCCTGCAGACGCATCAGCGCCTTGCGTGCACATGCTGAGTCAAACCTTGTGATTTCTGTTGCTCACCTGACCGTTCGCTACCCCCGCAGTGCCACGCCCGCGGTGCAGGATGTCTCTTTTGACCTGCCCGCGGGCGAACTGGCGCTGCTGCTGGGGCCTTCCGGCGGCGGGAAATCGACCCTTGCGCTGGCCCTTACCGGCATCGTGCCGCATCACATTTTCGCGCGGGTCGAGGGGGAAATTCGGCTCAACGGCCTCAATCCGGCTGAGGCCGAACCTGCACGCATGGCCATGACGGCGGGCATCCTTTTTCAGGACCCCGAGGCCGGTTTTGCCACCCTGACCGTAGAAGACGAACTGGCCTTTGGCCTGGAAAACCTGGCCGTGCCGCGCGAGGCCATGCCTGCCCGCATTCGGGAAGCCCTTGCTAAGGTGGGCATGGAGGCCTTTCTCAAGCGTCGCCTCGATACGCTTTCAGGCGGTGAGGCCCAGCGGATTGCCCTTGCGGCTTTGCTTGCCATGCAGCCGCCGGTGCTCATCCTCGACGAGCCGACGGCTAACCTCGACCCGCAGGCCACGCGCGAGTTTTTCGCGACGTTGCAGCGCCTGAAGGGCGAGCACACCATTGTGCTGATTGAGCACAAACTGGATGCCTGCTGGCACCTGGCCGACCGGGTGCTCTTTTTGGGGGAGGGCGGGCGGCTGCTGGCCGCCGGGGAGCCTACGGCGACGTTGGAGAGCCACCTGCCCCAGATTTTGGAGGCTGGCATTTGGGTGCCTTCCCATCTCGACCCGCGAGCCGGGCACCGCGCCGTGCCCGATGCGTTTCACCTGTTGCGCGACGCGCCGCCCGCGGTGGAGGTCCGTGATTTGGAATTTGCCTATCCCGGCGGCGCGCCGGTGCTGCGCGGAGTGAATTTACGTATTCCCCAGGGCGATTTCGTGGCGCTGATGGGCGCGAATGGGGCAGGAAAATCGACCCTCGCTTTGCACATGGCGGGCCTGTTGCCGCCCCCCCAGGCGGGCGAGGTGCGGTTGTTTGGGCGTCCGCTGGCTTCGCTTTCTCCGCGCGAGCAGGCTGACCTGGTGGGCTTTGTCTTCCAAAACCCTGAGCATCAGTTCGTCACCGACCGCGTGTGGGATGAACTGGCGTATAGCCTGAAGGTGCGCGGCTGGCCCGAACCACGTGTGCGCGAGCGGGTCGAGGCGCTGCTGGACGATTTTCGTCTTGCCGCCCATGCCGGGCGCAACCCCTTTACGCTCAGTCAGGGTCAGAAGCGGCGGTTGAGTGTGGGCACGATGCTGGCAGCCGGGCAGCGGCTGCTGATTTTGGATGAGCCAACGTTTGGGCAGGACCGCAACACGGCTTACGCGCTGATGGACCGCTTACGCACCCTCAACCAGCAGGGGGTGACCATCGTGATGGTCACCCACGACGAGCGGCTGGCGCGGGAATATGCCCGCCGTAAGGTGGTGCTGGCCGAGGGGCAGGTGGTGTATGATGGGGGCTGGGTTGATTTGTGATGGGCTGGGGGCTTCAGCGGTGCTTTTGAAGCAGGAACAGACTGGTCGCGCGAGGCGCGTTACGGAAACAGCCGCCGCGCTTTGACCTCGGCCACGGCGTCGGGCTTGTAGCGGTAGAGCCGCGCGGGGCGGCCTTCCCGGCCACGCTGGTAGTGGGGGGTGGCTTCGATGACGCCCGATTGCAAAATTCGCCGCCGGAAGTTGCGTTTGTCCAGTTTTTCCCCCAGGATGATTTCGTAAACCTGCTGCAGTTCGCTGAGCGTGAAGGTTTCCGGCAAGAGTTGGAAGCCCACGGCGGTGTATTCCAGTTTGTAGCGCAGGCGGCGCAAGGCGTAGGCGATGATTTCGCCGTGGTCGAAGGCCAGCGGCGGCAAGTCGTCGATGGGGAACCAGCGCGCCTGGGCGGCGTCGTCGCCCCCCTCGGCGCGGATCGCCGCGTGGGCCGGGATGAGCGCGAAGTAGGCCACCGTGATAACCCGCCCGCGCGGGTCGCGCCCGGGGTCGCCGTAGGTGTAGAGTTGCTCCAAATAAGCGTTTTCGACGCCGGTCTCTTCGGCCAGTTCGCGGGCCGCGGCGGCTTCGAGGGATTCTTCCATTTCCACGAAGCCGCCCGGCAGGGCCCATTTGCCGGCAAAGGGCGCACGCCCGCGGCGAATGAGCAGCACGTGCAGGCGATTTTGCTGCACGGTGAAAGCGACGATATCGACGGTGACCGCAGGGCGGGGATATTCGTAGCAGTAGGCCATCATCATGGTGAGGCGCGAGGCGCCGAGGGGTTAGCGGGTTTCGCGATTGCGCTTCAGCCGCCCCAACAGCCCGTGCTTGATGGGGTTGTAGCGCTTGACCATGACGACGTTGACTTCGGCCTGTTGGGCAATGCGTTGGGGAATGGTGCCAAAGACGGCTTGCTCCAGAAAGCCTTCTTCGGAAGCGCCGATGACGATTTGCTCGAACTGATGCTCTTTCGCGTAGGAAAGCACGCCCTGCACGACGTCGTCGCCCGGCAAGATACGCAGTTCAACCGGGAAGTCA
>Ga0256833_1003270_pt1 | contig 11146 bp, 4 predicted proteins | sample 356284metaG_FD_190535 | JGI IMG/M metagenome (GOLD analysis project Ga0256833, IMG submission 190535) | Hydrothermal vent microbial communities from Mid Atlantic Ridge, Atlantic Ocean - 356-284 | ecosystem: Environmental > Aquatic > Marine > Hydrothermal vents | place: Atlantic Ocean: Mid...
CGGAGTAGCTGGTAATCTGCTGCGAGGTGTCGATTGTGCCGGTGAAGCGGGCAACGGTGAGGGAAGGTCCGGGCCGGGCAGTGAGCGGCGGCTTGTCGGCAGTCTCCCCGGTCCAGGGCTTAACGGCAAGCGGCGCTCCATCGCTGTGCAGACGTGCCAGCTCTGTTATCAGTTCTTCCGCAGCCGGTGCTATGCCGTTATGGAGCAGGTGACAGAGAGCGGTTTGTTCCATTTTGCTTACCCTGCCCCAGCAGAAAAAGAGGGCGTAGCGTGCCCGGGTGACGGCCACATAGAGCAGGCGGAGGTCGGCGGCCAGTCGTTCTTTTTCCGCCTGCCGAAAAAAATCGTCATTGCCGGACCCTAAATCTATACACAGTTGTTCAGGTCGGTGCGGTTGATGGAAGGTAAAGGGCTTTTGGGGTGAGCAGGGTCTTGCCGACCAGAGAAAGGGTAGAAACACCACCGGATATTCCAGCCCCTTTGCCTTATGGATGGTAACGATGTTGACCAGGTTTTCATCACTTTCCAGCCGTAGCTGGCTCGTATCTTCCTGTTGCTCATCGGGTCGCTCGATGCAGTCGGCCAGTTGCCGCTGCAGCCCTTCAAGACCGGGCAGGTTACGGGCAGTATCCTGCAGTATTTCAGCAAGATGGAGAAAATTGGTCAGGATGCGTTCCCCATCTTCTTTTGCCGACAGGCGGCGGACGGTATGCTGTCCGGCGAGCAGGGCGTAGAACATGGGCAGGAATCCCTGTTGCTGCCGGATCTCCCGGTAGCGGTTCAAGGTGAGCGTGATTTCTTCCCATAGCTGTTCATCCTGGCGCAACGCTTCCAGCCTGTCAGCATCGTAACCGAACAGGTCCGTGGCCAGGAGTGTTTTTGTCAGACCTGCATCGGCGGGATTGAGCAGACAGCTGAGCAGGGTGAGCATCTGCCCGGCTTCAGGTGTTTTAAAAACAGAGCTTTTGCTGTGGTAGACACTGGCGATGTGCAGGCGGCGCAGCGCATTTTTCATGGTTTGCGCCTCCCGGTGGGTTCTGACCAGGACAGCAATATCGCCGCCGGATACCGGGTGGCCGTTTATCTTCGCCGGTTTGCTGTTTTGGGTCATGCCAAGCAGGGCGGCAATTTCCAGGGCACAGAAACGGGACGCCTGTTCGCCTGCGGCTTCTTTGGCAAGTGGCTTGCCGCTTTCCTGTTCCGGCAGCAACAGGCAGGTCAGCGGTTCAGCCTGGCGGCCGTTTATCTGCAGACAATGGTTATCGGCTGTTTCCGCAGCCTCCACCGGGGAGAAGGGCATGGCCCCGGCGTCAAGAAGAAAAGGATTGTCCCTGTTAAAAAGGGTGTTGACCGCGTTGACCATCGGTTTGGTGGAGCGGTAATTGGTGGTCATGGTGAAGCGGTTGTTTTCCGGTGTTGCCTGTCGTGCCGTCAGATAGGTGAAGATATCAGCGCCGCGAAAGCTGTAGATGGCCTGTTTCGGATCGCCGATCAGGAACAGGGTCGCCGCCTTGTCTGCTTTGTGAATTCTGGTAAATATATTGTATTGCAGGGGATCGGTATCCTGGAACTCGTCAACCAGGATGGCCGGAAAACGTCTGCTGATACTGCCGGCAAAGGATGCAGCCTGTTTGCCGGTCAGGGCTGCATCCATCTGCAGCAGCAGGTCGTCGAAGTAGAGAAGCCCGTTTTCCTGTTTACGCCGTCTAAGCTCTGCATGCAGGTATTCCCGCGCCGCCAGCAGAATGGATATTCTGCGGCAGTTTGTCATGTTGCTGTGCAGTTGGTGAAAATTATCAACAAGATCGAAAAATTCATGCTGCGGCGGTGCTACATGCTTGTTCTTTTGGAGCAGGGCAGCGTCGATTGTTTGCCGGGCAAAGAGGGGGAACAACGGGTCCAGCAGCCAGGGCATGGTGTCCATGCCCGTAAACTCGTCCATGGCGGTAATGGCCGCCGTGAGCCTGTCCATGCCGTATCCGGTTCGGTTATTACGTGATAACCGTTTGTTCTCCTTAAGAAGGAGGGTAATGGTTTCTTTTTCTTTGAGCCATAATTGCCGGATCTGTGCAAAAAGAGGCAGCAGCCGTTGATATATCCGTTCGCCCTCGTCATCATCAATGACGGGCAGACAGCGCACCCCGGGCCTGCCAAGGTGACCGCCCAGTCCCGCGTATAATCCTGCGGGCGTCTTCCAGAGCGATGCCGCCCAGGCAGCCTCGCCCTCCAGTCCGTTGTAAAAACGACGGCGCCAGAAATCTTCCATGATTTCCATGCGCAGTTGTTGTTCATTTTCCAGAAACTCCATGGTAAAGGGAGCACCTGATTCAAAGGCGTGTTCCTGGAGCATCCGGCGGCAGAAACCGTGGATGGTGAAGATGGCCGCCTCATCCATGCGGGTGAGCGCCTCTTCAAGAAGGACGGCTGCCCCGGCCGGGTCTTTCTTTCCGGTCTGCGCCAGCAACCTTGTCAGGGTTTTATCCTCCGGCCCCTCCCCCCTGAGGACATCCAGGGCCTCGCGGATGCGCAGCCGTATCCTGCCGCGTAATTCTTCGGTGGCTGCCGTGGTAAAGGTAACCACCAGTATGTTGTCAATGGCTAACTCCCGTTCCAGCAGCAGACGGATAACGAGCAGGGCCAGGGTGTAGGTCTTGCCGGTTCCGGCACTGGCCTCGATGAGCATGCGGCCGCGCAGGGGCAGGGTGAGGGGATCAAGCGGCTGCATCTGCTCTCTCCATGATCTTGCAGATGGGTTGAAAAAGCCGCGCCAGTGTCCGGAATTGTTCATCCAGCGGTTCCCGGCCGCGCAGGGCCAACCTGTATGCCGGATCTTCCTCTTCGCCCGGATGGTATCCGGAGTACCAGCATTTGCGGGCTTTTTTCATGCCTGCGGCCTCATTTTTTGCCGATGCCAGCACATAGCTGCTTTCAGGATAAAAATGAAGCGGTTCATCCATTCCCTGCTGAAAAAGTGTTATCAGTTGTTCCAGCTCCGCCTCTGCTTCCGCCTCTGCCACCGGTGGCAGAGTTATAACGGCATCGGTGCCGATGTGAACGGAAATCCGCTTAATATCAGGTGGATTCATGCTACAGAGAAGCAGGTGCTGTATCCAGAGCCGGAGGATATCCTTTGCCTTGCATTTGGCCGGGCGAAAGGAGATTCTGCCGCCTGCATGCAACCCGTCCAGCAGACCGCCGAGGCGGATTCCTCCAATGGCAGCCGTTATCTCCCTTGTTGTTATCGGCAGTTTTGCGTATTTTTCGACATGGGCAACAAGGTATTCCGCCGTGGTCTGCAGCCGCCGACAATGCATTGTCCCGACTTCGCCGCGCGGCAGAAGGGCTGCCGCCTGTGCCTGCCTGCATATAACGCGGGCATCACCTCCCTTTTTGATAGTGTTGAGCATGGCAATGGTCAGGTGATAGCCGGTCAGTGTGTCCAGGGAAAAGGGTTCGCTGTCCGGCAGGATTTCATCTTCAATATTAAGGCGCAGGCCCAACCGTTGTTCCAGGAAAAAACGGACGGGATGGTTCCAGAAGCGAACCAGTTCGGCAAGTGGAATTTCCTGCCTCCCGGTTGCCGGCAGCGGGCCGGAGCAGAACAGATCCGTTTTTTCGTTCCGGCAACGGCAGCCGGGCAGCCACATGCTGTTGTAGCCGGCGGTGGTTGCGGTACCGTCAAAACATTTTTCGGAAAAGGGCTGCAGTGGATGGCAGGTTGTCAGCAGCGTACTGGCGGAAGTGTTGCCGGTGACCTTGCGGCTGCGGTCAATATAGTCCCGGAGTTCGGCAACCAGTACCGACGGCGGCAGCTCACTGTTTTCCCGCTGATCACGACCGACCCAGGAGATGATAAGGTGATTTCGTGCCGAGAGCAGGGCCTCCAGGAACAGATAGCGGTCGTCATCTCGTCGGTTACGGTCACCGGGACGCGGTTTACGGGCCATCAGGTCAAAGGTGACGGGACGTTGGCAGCGGGGATAGGCGCTATCATTCATCCCCAACAGCCAGATCACCTTGAAAGGCACGGAACGCATGGGAACCATGTTGCAGAAGGTTACCTTGCCGCTCAAAAAAGGCTGCCCGCCCGGCACTCCGGCAAGTTGTCCGCTGAAATAGTGATGGATAACCCGACAGGAAAGCGGTTGCCGACAGGCTGCCCGTGTTGTCTGCTCACCAAAATCATGGATGGTTTCCCTCAAGAGACGAACGGCATCCCCATAGTCGGTAAGTTCTTCGCTGAAAAAATCATGGGTGATCTGCAGCAGGATATCCCGCCACTCCTCCGGCCTGTGGTCACGGCGAAGCGTTTTTTCAAGGCGTTGCAACCGCCTGATGAACAGGGCCAGGCCGCCCAATGCTTCATTTGCACCCCCGGCCTCGGTTGCCGCCGGCAGGATACCCTGCCAGTCTCCGTCCATGGGGCCGGTGACATGGCCGAGCAGCATACGTTCCAGACCGAATTTCCAGGTATGGAGAGCGGAATCATCCAGACCGCCTGCCCGTCGCTGTTCCCTGTCCAGACCCCAGCGAATACCGGCCTCGTTCACCCGTAACCGGAGGGAGGGAATGTCCTGTTGCCGGATTTGAAATGTGTTGCCGATGACCGGGTTCTCCAGCAGGGTCAGCAGCTCGCCAAGAGAGCAGCGGCTGTTGGCCAGCCCAAGTAGATAGAGAAAGGAATCAATGGTTAACTCCTGTTTGCGGTTGCGGCGATCAGCAAGCGACCAGGGAATGAACAGCTCACCTGCAGCCGCTCCGAACACCCCGGCTATACTGGGCGCGTAAAGGGTTATGTCCGGGGCCATGACAAGGATGTCGGCCGGTTTGAGAGCGGGATCGGCACTAAACAGGTCAAGCAGTCGATCGTGCAGGATCTGAACCTCCCGCGCGGGGCTGTGGCAGTCATGGAAGGCTATGGATGTATCATTGGGGTCAAGAGGGCGCTTTTCTCCCCTGGTTCCATCGTGTAGATCAAGGATATCCGTCTGCAGGGAAGTGAGCAGGGATTCATGCCCCGGCCGTTCATAGTCTTCGGTTACCTGTGGGTCGAACTGGTGGATAATACTGAAAAATTCCCGCCCCAGCATTCCCATGCAGGCCAGCAGAGGATTACCGCTAATAAAATAGGCGGAGCAATCGTCAATGCCGGCTTGATACCATTTCCTGCGTTTGACCGCCAGCTGCCGCTCGGGCAGAATATCGTCCCAGCACTGGCGGCAGGGGCTGAGATGAAGGATATGGATTTCGGTATACCTGCTGAGCTGGTCAATAACGGCAAGATAGGCGGGCGGCAGGGTGTTGATACCGAAAATGGAGATTCGTTCCGGCAGATTTTCCGTCTGCAGCAGTCCCTGTGAACATTGTTTAAAAAATTCCTGCAGCAGCGTTGCCCTGTGCCGGGGATGGTCCTCTGTCAGTCTGCGCCAGAGCAGTTGTTGCCAGGCAGTCTCTGCCTGGTCGTCCGGCGGCGGATTATCTCCGCCTGTGGTTGTCTTCTGCCAGTCTATCAGCATTTCCGGTCGGAAGACAAGGTATTGATCAAAGATATCACTGATGGTGTCGGCCAGTTGAAAGGAGCGCAAGCCGTTTGCATCACCCTGCAGATAGTGTCGCAACTCTCTGGTGACTGGTTCCGGAGACAGTTTTTCTATTTCAGTCAGAACCCGCCAGCGAAGAATCTCCCGGCTGAAGGCGGACAGATCCGGTAACTTGCCCAGGGTATATTCAAAAATGTGCCAGATAAAAGTGGCAGGCAGAGGAAACTGCAGGTTGGCGGCAATGCCGGTTGCCTCTGCGATACGGTGTGACAGCCAGCGGGCCATACCGGGATTTTGCACGACGATAATCTCTGCAGTTAGCGGGTCGCTCAGGGGTGTGGCAAGGGTATTGCATAATAATGAAAAGAGGTTTTCAAGCCGATTTGACTGGTAGAGATACAAAATTTTTCCTGGGTGATAAAAAGAAATGGAAACTTAAATTGAGTGAATTTCTCAATTCAGGGAAAAAGAGCCTGACCGATACCAAGAAAAAGTTAGCAGTTTTTTCTCTCTTCTCCAAGGTATTTCAGCGAAAACAAACGACAGATGGAATTATTTTTTTGGTGATGGGGGTATGCTTTGCTATACTGTAATAAAGTAGGTCTTTTGCGGGGTTGTTACCTCGTGTTTGTATCTTTCCGGAAAGGTCTGTCCGGAAAGATTATTTCGGGAGAGACGTGAGGTTGATCTTTCATCAGATATGAAACGTGCAACTTTTTTGCAAATAGCCTTGATTGCGGTAACCGCCATCGTCTTGCTGGCTCTGTTCTATCTGCCGTACTGGTCCGTGCGCAATAAGACCATTGACGCTTTCAACAATGAGGAAATGATTGTCGCCCGCCAGGCGATCAAGGGAATTCAGACATTTTTTGCTACCTATCGCAAGGCATTGCAATATTTTTCCGAGCAAACTTCCATACAACATCTTGACGCCAGCGGCCGGGCGCTGATGGATGATTTTTTGACTATTCATGCAAACGAAATTGCCGCCGTTACCCGGATTGATGCCCAGGGACAGGTTCTCTACTCCACCCCTCTTGGTTCCGGGTGGGGAGTGCGGGATATCACCAGGCAACCGTACAATCTCCGCAGTCTCAAAACTCATAATCCTTTTATAAGTGATGTTTTTTCAACCTTACCGGGTGTCCGGTCCATTGTTTTTGCCTATCCTGTCTTTGATGGTAAGACCTATGTCGGCTGCCTTGGTTTTTTGATCCCTTTTGATTCGATAATAAAGAAATACCTCAGCCGGATAAAAATCATTGGGCATGGTCTTGTCATGATGATCAGTGATCAGGGAGAGGGGCTGTTCTGTCTCGCTAATAAGACAAAGTCTACTGGTAAATCAGGCTGTTTTGCCGATGAACAAGCTCTGCGGTTGATCAAGACTCAAATGATGATGGGGCGTGAAGGTAGCGGTTCTTTCACGGCAAATCTGTCTATTGATAAAGATGGTACTCCGATTACCCGTTACGCTGTCTATGCACCGGTAAAACTTCCCGGCGGCGGATTCTGGTCGATCATGGTCGCCAGTCCGGAAAACGCGGTTTTGGCTGCCATGAGCGGGTTTCGTAATCAGTGGCTGATGGTTACGGCCGTGGCCGTCTGCGCTGTTTTGCTGCTCAGCTGGCTGTTGACCAGAACCCTTGCCCGTAATCGGGAGGTGCAAAAGCGCCGGGTGGTGGAGGAACAACTACTCCGATTACTTGATTTTACGCCCATGGGCATGGTTGTCTATGATATTAAAGGTAATATCTCTTACGTCAATCAGAGCGTGCTGATCCTGTTGAATGAAACAAAAGCAGAAGAGATCATCGGCGGAAATGTCTTTGCTTTTGTCCATCCCGATTATCAAGAGTTCATCGCGTCCCGGTTTGACAATCTTAAAAAAGGTCATGTCAATGAAACAGCGGTTATTAAGATCATCACCTCCGACGGCGTGATTAGGGATACGGAAATAAATTCAACGCCGTTTATTTTCAGTGAACAAACCAGCTTTATTTCCATTCTCCGGGATGTGACCGAAGAACTCAAGCAGGAGGCAACCCAGAGGCGGCTGGTGACAGCCATTGAGCAGGCCAACGAATCTGTTATTATCACCGATCAGACCGGAATTGTGGAGTATGTCAATCCCGCATTTTCCAAGACCTCCGGCTATGCCAAGGAGGAAATTATCGGCAAAAATACGCGCATGCTGAGAAGCGGTAAACATGATTTCAGTTTCTATCGTACCATGTGGCGGACCATCACCGGTGGTCGTGTCTGGAAAGGCAGAATTATTAACCGCCGTAAGGATGGCTCGCTGTATACGGAAATGGCAACCATTTCGCCGGTACGTGATGTTACCGGCAAAATAACCCATTATGTGGCGGTTAACCGGGATGTCAGCCATGAAGTTGAACTGGAATTCAAGCTGCGTCAGGCACAGAAAATGGAGGCTATCGGCACTCTGGCAGGAGGAATTGCCCATGATTTCAACAATATTTTAGGGGCGATTTTAGGCTTTACCGATATGGCCCTGTTGCAGACCGATCCGGAAGCGCCGATCCATGATACCCTGCTGCATATCCGTAAGGGCGGTGGCCGGGCGGCTGATCTGGTACAACAGATTCTGACCTTTTCCCGGCAGTCTAATGCAGAAAAGCGACCGATTGCGGTGACGCCGCTGGTGCAGGAGAGTTTGAAACTGTTGCGGGCTTCCCTGCCTTCAACCATTATTATTCATCAGGAACTGCCGGCAGGTGATACTCTGGTATTAGCGGATGCAACCCAGTTGCAGCAGATTGTTCTCAACCTGTGTACCAATGCCTTCCAGGCAATGCGGGATCTGGGCGGCGAGCTGACTGTGCGACTGGACAGGGTGAACGTCCGCGACTATGGAAAACATCTACAGACGGACCAGGATGAGTGTATTCGTCTGATGGTTTCCGATACCGGCATCGGCATAGAACCCGCGGTGGCCGAACGTATCTTTGATCCCTTTTTTACCACGAAGGAGCCGGGCGAAGGGACCGGCATGGGTCTTAGTGTGGTTCACGGGATCGTCAGTGAACTGGGGGGCGAAATCTTTATTGATTCTATTCCCGGCCAGGGCGCAACCTTTACGGTTCTACTGCCGATAGCAGAATCCCTTCCCGAGGAAAAAAATGGACCGCAGCCGCCCCTGCCCATGGGAACGGAACATATCCTGGTGGTGGATGACGAAGAGGATATTCTGGCAACAGCCCGGATGATGCTTGCCCATCTCGGTTACAGGGTCAGTGTTAATAATTCCTCTGTCGATGCCCTTGACAAGATACAAAACGGGACGTTTCGCTGTGATCTGGTTGTGACCGATCAGACGATGCCCGACCTGACCGGCCTGGAGTTTGCCAGGGAGCTGCACCGTGTTGTTCCCGACATGCCGGTGGTAATCTGTACGGGCTATTCCGATAAAGTCAATGAAGAGAGCATAAAAGCCGTGCACGCGGCCGGTTTGCTGTTAAAACCCGTAGAGTTGCGAGACATGGCGGTTATGGTACGCGCGGCCCTTGATAACAGAGGACGGAAATCAGAGGCCGGATGACAGTAGAGTTTCCGTCTGCGGCGTAGATAACTGCGGTTGACTACTTTTTTTAAATTCCGATTACCAGCAATTCTCAGCAACAAGGGATACCATCGCTTGCCGACAGATGAACAAAAAAACGGATGGCTGTGTCCTTGTTTGCCATGGTCTCTATGGCATGATGATTTATTTGATATATCCCCAGGTCTTGAGCCGGTTGTAGGCATAAGCGGCATTCCTGCCGCGGCGGACCCTTTGCAGGTACGCGTTATAATGGCGGGCGGCCTCGGGACGGCGTCCCATGCCTTCAAGGCAGAGTCCCTTGAAAAAGGTAATCTCCGGATTGCCCGGAAGAAGCTGGTCGTAGCGGTTGAACTGCTGGAGAGCCGGATTATATTTTTTGTCGACAAAATTTGCCATGGCGGCAACAAGATGGCCCTGGGCTTCCTGCGGATATACCCTGATGGCTGCTGCCGCGAGTCTGCGGGCCTCACCAGTGCGTTTTAAACCAAGTTGACATTTGGCCTGCATAACCAGGGCTGTATAATCATCGGGGGCAATACGCAGGGCCATGGCGAGCAGGGGGTCGGCCTTGCCGTATTTTCCCCTGTTTAACAGAGAAGTTGCCTTGCCCATGGCCTCGATCGCCGGTTTGATGCGGCGCAGCCCTTTGGTATGCTCCATATATCGTTCTCTGTTCATGGCGCCGGAGAGAAAACGGGCATAGGTGGTATTGGCGGCATGTCTGGCCCACTGCAACCGTTCACTGCTCATCGGGTGGGTGGCAAACATCAGTTCAATGGCATCCGGTTGTCGATGGCCGTTTTTTTCAAGGACTTCCATGAGTTGTATCATGCCCAAGGGGCTGTAGCCGGTGCGGGTCATATATTCCATTCCCAGGGCATCGGCCTCACGTTCATTGTCCCGGCTGTAATGGGCGAGCAGGGCACCTGCTCCCATACCGCCCAACTGCTGGACAAGACCGGCGGCATTACCGTAACCGGCAGCGCTGGTGGCAACCGTCGCCCCGGCAAGCAACAGGTTGGTGAGCATTCCCTTGGTAGAGGCCTCTGCTGCATGGCGGGCATTGACATGGCCGATTTCGTGGCCGAGCAGGGCGGCCAGTTCGGCCTCGTTGTTGAGTTCGACCAGAATGCCACGGGTTGCGGCAATGGAACCGCCGGGCAGGGCATAGGCGTTGATATAGGCGGCATTGACCGCCCGGAAGGAGTAGGGCATCTGCGGCCGGTGTGATCTGGCGGCGATCTCCCGGCCGACCCTGTTGATATAGGCGTTGAGCTGCACATCCTGCACTACCCCGTAATCACTGGAAAACTGGTAGGGCGCCTGCTTGCGGTCAAGGGATATTTCATCATTTTTTGAGAGAAAGACGAGCTCGTTTTGTCCGGTGACCGGATCAACTGCACAGGAGGTGAAAAGAACAGGCATTGCCATGGAGGCCGCAGAGACTGCTCCCATTTTCAGGAGACGGCGACGGGTGAACTTTTTCATGGTTGTATATCCTCCCAGGGAATGGTGGTCAATATGTTATACACGGCTTGATGGATACGGGGCTCATTTGAGGCGCGCGGTCCGGCCACGTTGAGCGTGCGAATCCTGTATTCCTGCAGCCATTGCCTGATTGCTGCCGATGCCCGGCAATGGCTGACGTTTTCAAGATCCAACCACAGGCAGGGACGATCATGGCGGACGGCCAATGCCTCTGTCAGGGCTGATCCGCCGGTCAGGGGACCGAAGGAGAAAAGCAGGGTCCCGTCGGCGGCCAGCACATTTTTTTCCGTCCGGTCGCGATAGCGGGCGGATTTAATCTCTTTCAGATGATATTTTTCAGGTAATGGTCCGGTTTCCGTTTTTCGCCCCCTGGTTATCCAGCCGCCGTGCGGTATCCCAAGGTTGATTGCCGCGTCCAGGGCGCCCTGGTCCGCCCCGGTCTGGCCACCGGAAATGATTGTTATTTTAGATTTTTCAGTCATGGTTGCTTTGAACTTTTTACGAGTTCATCAAGTTATGCAAGAATAGCGCATCGTTTTATTTGCTTCAA
>Ga0256833_1003271_pt1 | contig 11139 bp, 21 predicted proteins | sample 356284metaG_FD_190535 | JGI IMG/M metagenome (GOLD analysis project Ga0256833, IMG submission 190535) | Hydrothermal vent microbial communities from Mid Atlantic Ridge, Atlantic Ocean - 356-284 | ecosystem: Environmental > Aquatic > Marine > Hydrothermal vents | place: Atlantic Ocean: Mid...
GCACCTTTGGAAAGCATCTCATAAGCCGCCCGTGCGATTCCGTCAAGCGGCATTGCCATGCTTTTTTCTCCACGGTGCCTGCGCGCGCCTCAAGCCAAGGAATCCAGCACCTCCTCGATTTGCCGGGTCACGTCGTCGATGGCGGCCATGCCGTCCACCTTTTTGACGATTCCCTTGGACTCGTAATAGTCGATCAGCGGGGATGTCTGCGCATGATAGGCCGAAAGCCTGGAGCGCACCGTCTCCTCGTTGTCATCGGCCCGGCGGGTGAACTCGGTGCCGCCGCATTCGTCGCACACGCCCTCCCTGGCCGGTTTCTCGAACGTGTCATGATAGCCCTTGCCGCATTTTGCGCAGGTGTAACGGCCGGTGATGCGCTCCACCAGGGCCTCGTCGTCCACATCCAGAACCACCACGCCATCGAGTTTCATGCCCTTCGAATCGAGCATCTTGTCGAGCTCCTCGGCCTGCGCCACGGTGCGCGGGAAGCCATCGAAAATCACCCCCGGAGCGGCCTTCACATCGGCCTCGTCCAGACGGTCGGAAATGATGTTGATGACGATCTCGTCGGTGACCAGCTCGCCCTTTTCCATCACGTCCTTGGCCTTCTTGCCATATTCGGTGCCTGCCTTGACGGCGGCGCGCAGCATGTCGCCGGTGGACAGCTGGATCAGGTTGCGGCTCTTTTCCAGACGCTTGGCCTGGGTGCCCTTGCCCGCGCCGGGAGGGCCAAACAGAATGATGTTCATGGTGGATTACCTCTTCCTCTTCCCTCTCAATTTCGACTTCTTGACCAGCCCTTCATACTGCTGCGCCAGCAGGTGTCCCTGGATCTGCGCCACCGTGTCCATGGTCACGCTGACCACGATCAGCAAGGATGTGCCACCGAAATAGAACGGAATGCGCATGTAGCTCGTCAGGATTTCCGGCAGCAGGCACACCACGGTCAGATAGAGCGCGCCGACGAAGGTGATGCGGGTCAGGACATAATCGATATATTCGGCCGTTTTCTCGCCGGGACGGATGCCGGGAATGAAGCCGCCATACTTCTTCAGATTGTCGGCCACCTCCTTGGGATCGAACATGATGGCCGTGTAGAAGAAGGCGAAGAAGATGATCAAGGCCGCATAGAAGAACAGGAACAACGGCTGGCCACGGCCCAGAAGGGCGGTCACGTAGGTCAGCCACTCCGGCCCCTGGCCCTGCATGAAGTTGGCCACCGTGATTGGCAGCAGCAGCAAAGAGGAGGCAAAGATCGGCGGGATGACACCGGCCGTGTTGAGCTTCAAGGGCAGATGCGAGGTCTCGCCCTGGAAGATCTTGTTGCCCTGCTGGCGCTTGGGATACTGGATCAGAATGCGCCTTTGCGCCCGCTCCATGAAGACGATGAAGGCGATGACCACCAGCACCATGATGATGACGCCGATGATGGTGAAGGTGGAAAGCTGGCCTGTGCGCCCGAGCTCGAAAAGCTGCGCTATGGCCGAGGGCAGGCGCGCCACGATGCCGGCAAAGATGATCAGCGAGATGCCGTTGCCCACGCCGCGCTGGGTGATCTGCTCGCCCAGCCACATGAGAAAGACGGTGCCGCCGGTCAGGGTGATGGTGGCCGAAAGACGGAAGAACAGCCCCGGATCGGTGACCACGTTGCCCTGCGCCTCCAGCCCGACGGAAATGCCATAGGCCTGCAGGGCCGCCAGGATCACCGTGCCGTAGCGGGTATACTGGTTGATCTTCTTGCGCCCCTGCTCGCCTTCCTTCTTGAGCTGCTCAAGGTGCGGCGAAACCGTTGTCATCAGCTGGATGATGATCGAGGCGGAGATATAGGGCATGATGTTGAGCGCAAAGATGGCCATGCGCCCCAGCGCCCCGCCCGACAGGCCATTCACCCAGCCCAGGATGCCGCTGCTTTGCTGCTGCACCAGCCGCGACAGCTCCAGCGCATCGATGCCGGGAATGGGGATATAGGCCCCCAGGCGATAGACGATCAGCGCCGCCAGGGTAAACCAGATGCGCTTTTTCAGCTCTTCCGCCTTGGCCAGTGCGGAAAAATTGATGTTGGCCGCAAGTTGTTCAGCTGCCGAAGCCATGGAAATCCCTGCCTGTTGTGGGCCAGCCCAGTGCGGACATGGCGGCTGGCGCACTCTCCGTCAAGGAAAGTGCGCCAAAAGTCTCATTCAGCCGCGGCGCTCTTGCTGGCCGCCGTCATCTCGACGCTGCCGCCGGCCTTCTCGATGGCGGCGAGCGCGGAAGCCGAGGCATGGGCCACCTTCAGCGTCACCTTGGCCGTGATCTCGCCATTGCCGAGCACCCGCACGCCCTGCCTGGCCCGGCGCACCGCGCCGGCCTCGACGAGGGCGGCCTCGTCGATGGTCTTTTTCGCATCGAGGCGCTTGGCGTCGATCAGCTCCTGGATGCGCCCGATGCTCACTTCCGAAAAGCGCTTCGGAGCATGCAGCTTGAAGCCGCGCTTGGGCAAACGCCGGTAGATCGGCATCTGGCCGCCCTCGAAGCCCTTGATGGCCACGCCGGAGCGCGATTTCTGGCCCTTGTGGCCGCGTCCGGCCGTCTTGCCCAGGCCGGAGCCGATGCCGCGGCCAACGCGCTTGGCCTTCTTGCGGGCCCCGGGGCGATTGCTGAGTTCGTTGAGCCTCATGATACACTCATTCCATTTCATCCCGCCGGAAGCATCCGGCGTGGAAAGTTAACCTTCTTCGACAATGCGCACAAGGTGCGACACCTTGGCGATCATGCCGCGCACTTGCGGCGTGTCCTTCAGCGTGCGGCGGCGGTGCATCTTGTTCAGCCCCAGTCCGATCAGCGTCGCCCTTTGGTCCTTGGGCCGGCGAATCGGGCTGCCCACCTGCTCCACCGTGATGGTCTTGTCCTTGGCCATGGCCAAAATCCTCGTTTGTCCTTGTCACCCCGCCTTGACGGCGATGAAAAACCTAGGCTTGCTCGTTGCGGCGGCTGCCGAGAATCTCGGAGACCTTCTTGCCACGCCTTGCCGCGACCTTGCGCGGGTTGAGCGCGCCTTCCAGCGCCTTGAAGGTGGCGCGCACCATGTTGTAGGGATTCGACGAGCCGATGGACTTGGCCACCACGTCCTGCATCCCAACCGCCTCGAAGACAGCGCGCATCGGGCCACCGGCGATGATGCCGGTGCCGGCCGGAGCCGTGCGGATGATGACCCGCCCGGCGTCGTGCTTGCCGGTCACGTCATGATGCAGGGTGCGCCCCTCGCGCAGCGGCACGCGGATCATGTTGCCCTTGGCGGCTTCCGTCGCCTTGCGGATGGCCTCGGGCACTTCGCGCGCCTTGCCATGGCCGAAGCCGACCCGGCCCTTCTGGTCTCCGACGACCACCAGCGCGGCAAAGCCGAAACGCCGGCCGCCCTTGACCACCTTGGCCACACGGTTGATGTGCACCAGGCGATCGACAAATTCGTTGTCCCGCTCGTCGCGTTCGCGTTGTCTCATTGCTTGTTATCCGCCTTTGCTCGATTAGAAATCCAGGCCGCCTTCGCGGGCCCCGTCGGCCAGCGCCTTGACGCGGCCATGATAGATGTATCCGCCGCGGTCGAACACCACCTGCTTAACGCCCGCCTTCCTGGCGCGCTCGGCAATCAGCTTGCCCACTTCCGTGGCCGCCTCGACATCGCCGGTGCTCTTCAGCGTCTTGCGCATGTCCGGTTCGTTGGACGACGCCGCGGCCAGCGTCACCCCGGCCCTGTCATCGATGATCTGCGCATAGATATACTTGTGCGAACGGAAAACCGACAGACGCGGCCGCTCTCCCGCCTTCTTGCGGATCGCCCGGCGCACCCGCGCCTTGCGCCTGTCCTGCACTTTCAGTTTGCGAACCATGATCCTTGTGACCTTTCGCCTTCAAATCCGTGATACCCGCCACCGGCGTCATGGCCGGTGGGAAACCCTGCATGGCGCCCGCGCGCCTACTTCTTCTTGCCTTCCTTGCGGAAGACATATTCATCGGCATAGCGGATGCCCTTGCCCTTGTAGGGCTCCGGCTTGCGCCATTCGCGGATCTCCGCCGCCACCTGGCCCACCGCCTGCTTGTCGATGCCGGAAATGATGATCTGGGTCGGCTGCGGAATCTGCACCTCGATCCCCTCCGGCACCTTGTAGACCACATCGTGGCTGTAACCAAGGTTGAGCTTGATGTCGCGCCCCTGCAGGGCGGCGCGATAGCCCACGCCATTGATCAGCAGCGTCTTGGAGAAGCCCTCGGTCACGCCGGTGACCATGTTGGCGATGATGGTGCGCGTCATGCCCCAGGCCGAGCGCGCCGGCTTGCTCTCGTTGATGGGCTTGACGATGACCTGATCGCCATCGATCGTCACCTCCACCAGATCCACCAGGGAGGCCTGAAGCTGCCCCTTGGGGCCCTTGACCGTGACGACATTGCCATCCAGCGTGACGGTCACCCCGCCCGGAACAGCAACCGGTTTCTTGCCTATGCGAGACATTGGTCTTGCGCCTTTCCTTTAGTCCCCGGCGCGCACCCCTTGCGGTATCATGCGCGCCAATGTGCTTTTCATCCAATCAGTTTCCGCAAGGCTCCGGGCCTTGCGGACTTCACTAGAAGACCCTGCAGATCACCTCGCCGCCCACATTGGCCTCGCGCGCCTTCGCATCGCTCATGACGCCCTTGGAGGTGGACAGGATGGAAATGCCCAGGCCGTTGTAAACCACCGGCATGTCGCTCACCGACGAATAGACCCGCCGCCCCGGCTTGGAAACGCGCTGGATTTCGCGGATCACCGGCTCGCCGTCGTAATATTTCAGCTCCACTTCGATTTCCGCCTTGCCGTTGTCATACTGCGTGGTGGTGAAACCGCGAATGTAGCCTTCATCGGCCAGCACCTGCAAAATGCGCTCGCGCATCCTGGAGGCGGGCATGACCACCCTGGTCTTGCCGCGGCCATGGGCGTTGCGAATGCGGGTCAGCATGTCGCCGATGGGATCTGTGATCGTCATGTCACGATACTCCTGGTCTCAAAATCGTCTCCGCCCGGCTTACCAGCTGGACTTGGTCATGCCCGGTATCAGGCCCTGGTTCGAAAGTTCGCGCAGCGCAATGCGCGACATGCGCAGCTTGCGGTAATAGCCGCGCGGACGCCCGGACACCACGCAGCGGTTGCGGATGCGCACCGGAGCGGAATTGCGCGGCAGCTCGTTGAGCTTCAGCTGGGCCGCGAAACGCTCTTCCATGGGCCGGGAGCGGTCGCGCGCAATGGCCAGCAGCCGCTTGCGCCTGGAGGCATACTTCTTCGCCAGCTTCTTGCGCTTGTTGTTGATCTCGATAGCGCCTTTTTTCGCCATGACCGGATCTCGCCTTTCTTCGTTCGTTGTCCTTGGCCCTGCCCCGTCAGGCGGCCTTTTTCTGCCGCTTGCGGAACGGGAAATTGAAGCCTTCCAGCAGCGCCCGGGCCTCTTCGTCGCTCTTCGCCGTGGTGGCGATCACAACGTCCAGCCCCAGCACCTTGTCGATCTTGTCGTAATCGATCTCCGGGAAGACGATATGTTCCTTGATGCCCAGGGCATAGTTGCCCCGCCCGTCGAAGCTCTTTGCGTTCAGGCCGCGGAAATCGCGCACCCGCGGCAGGGCGATGGTCACCAGCCGGTCGAGGAATTCATACATCCTGTCGCCGCGCAGCGTCACCTTGCAACCGATGGGCATGCCCTCGCGCAGCTTGAAGGTGGCGATGGACTTCTTGGCCCTGGTGATGACCACCTTCTGGCCGGCGATCTTCTCCAGCTCGGCGGCGGCGATCTTGACCAGCTTGGAATCGTTGACCGCCTCGCCAACGCCCATGTTCAGCACGATCTTCTCGATGCGCGGAATCTGCATCGGGTTCGTGTAGCCGAACTTCTCCGTCAGCTTCTTCTTCAGCGCATCCTCGTAGAGCTTGCGCAGGCGCGGGACATAGGTTTCTTTCTTAGACATCGATCACTTCTCCCGAACGCTTGGCGAACCGCACCTTGCGGCCATCCTCGAGAATCCTGAAGCCAACCCGCGTCGGCTTGCCGTCCTTCGGATCAACGATCGCCAGCTTGCACAGCCGGATGGGGGCCTCCTTGGAGATGATGCCGCCTTCCGTGGTCTGGGTCTGCTTCTGGTGGCGTTTGACCATGTTCACGCCCTTGACGATGGCCCTGCCCTCCTTGGGGAGCATCTTGAGCACCTCGCCTTTCGCGCCCTTGTTGCGGCCAGAAATCACGATGACCTGGTCGCCCTTCTTGATCTTGAACTTGACCGGCATCACAGCACCTCCGGAGCCAGTGAAATGATCTTCATGTGCTTCTTGGCGCGCAGCTCCCTGGGCACGGGGCCGAAGATGCGCGTGCCAATCGGCTCGCCCTGGTTGTTGATCAGCACCGCCGCGTTGCGGTCGAAGCGGATCGCCGAGCCGTCGGGACGGTGCACGTCCTTGGCGGTGCGCACCACCACGGCCTTCAGCACCTGGCCCTTCTTGACCTTGCCGCGCGGAATGGCCTCCTTGACGGAAACCACGATGATGTCTCCCACCGACGCATAGCGGCGCTTGGAGCCGCCCAGCACCTTGATGCACTGCACGCGGCGCGCGCCGGAATTGTCGGCGACTTCGAGCTGTGTTTCTGCCTGAATCATGGCATCACCCGTTTCTTTTGTTCCTGGGCGCAACCGGGGCAGGAGCCCCACGCGCCTGTTTCATCGCCTGCCTGGCACCTGTCCCGTTCCTTGAGGGATCAGGCGCGCGAGGCTTCCACCTTCTCGATCACCGTCCAGCGCTTGTTGCGCGAGATGGGCCGGCATTCCTGGATGCGCACGATGTCGCCTTCCCTGATGGCGTTTTCCGCATCATGCGCGGCATATTTCTTCGTGCGGCGCACGGTCTTCTTGAGCAAGGGATGCGTGAAGCGGCGCTCGACCAGCACGACCACCGTCTTGTCTTGCTTGTCCGACACCACCGTGCCCTGCAGGATGCGTTTCGGCATCTGTCGTTCTCCAAACTGTCTTGCCTGCGCCAGATGCTCTGGCCGGCCAATTGAACCTTCAAGCCTTGGCGGCCGCCCTGGCGCGCGCGTTCAGCTCCGTCTTGATGCGCGCGACGTTGCGGCGAATGCGGCGCACCAGCGCCGTGTTCTCCAGCTGGCCGCTCGCCTTCTGAAAGCGCAGGTTGAACTGCTCCTTCTTCAGCTTCAGCAATTCGTCCTTGAGCTGATCGTCGCTCATGCCCTTGATGTCAGCGGGTTTCATGGATCTGCCCTCACTTATTCGCCAAGCCGCGAAACGACGCGGCACTTGATCGGCAGCTTGGCGGCCGCCAGGCGCATGGCCTCCATGGCCACCTCGCGGGACACGCCGTCAATCTCGAACAGGATACGGCCCGGCTTGACGCGCGCCGCCCAGTATTCCGGCGAGCCCTTGCCCTTGCCCATGCGCACTTCCGTCGGCTTCTTGGAGACCGGCACATCGGGGAAGATGCGGATCCACACGCGCCCGGCGCGCTTCATGTGGCGCGTCATGGCCCGCCTGGCGGCCTCGATCTGGCGCGCCGTGATGCGCTCCGGCTCCAGGGCCTTCAGGCCATAGGTGCCAAAGTTCAGCGTGAAGCCGCCCTTGGCCACCCCCTTGATGCGCCCTTTCTGCATCTTGCGAAATTTTGTCCGCTTCGGCTGCAACATTGTTCTGTTTCCTCAAATCCTGCTTGGCGTGACTGCACGGGCCTCAGCGGCGCGCATCGCGGCGCGGGCCGCCCCTGCGGCCACCCGGACGTCCGCCGCCGGGGCGTCCGCCTTCCTGCAGCTTCGCGTCGTGCCTTTCCTGGGCCATGGGATCGTGCTCCATGAGCTCGCCCTTGAAAATCCACACCTTGATGCCGTTGGTGCCATAGGCGGTCACGCCCGTGGCGGTTCCATAGTCGATGTGCGAACGCAGCGTATGCAGCGGCACACGGCCCTCGCGATACCATTCGGTGCGCGCGATCTCGGCCCCGCCCAGACGGCCACCGCAGTTGATGCGGATGCCCTTTGCGCCCATGCGCATGGCCGACTGCACGGCCCGCTTCATGGCGCGGCGGAAGGCCACGCGGCGCTCCAGCTGCTGGGCGATGTTGTCGGCCACCAGCTGGGCATCGATCTCCGGCTTGCGCACCTCGACGATGTTCAGATGCACATCCGAATCCGTCAGGCTGGCCAGCTTGCGGCGCAGCTTCTCGATATCCGCGCCCTTCTTGCCGATGATGACGCCAGGGCGGGCGGTATGGATGGTCACCCGGCATTTCTTGTGCGGGCGCTCGATGATGATGCGCGAAATGCCGGCATTCTTCAGCTGCTTGTTGAGGAACTCGCGGATCTCCATGTCCTCGTGCAGCAGCTTGCCATATTCCTCACCCTCGGCATACCAGCGCGAGTCCCAGTTGCGGTTGACGCCGAGGCGGAAACCGATCGGATTGATTTTGTGACCCATCAGTTGGCCTCCTCGACTTCACGAACCACGATTGTCAGCTGCGAAAAGGGCTTCAGGATCTTGCCCACCCGGCCACGGGCGCGCGGCTTCCAGCGCTTCATGACCATGCTCTTGCCCACATAGGCCTCCGAGACGATCAGGCTGTCGATATCCAGATCGTGGTTGTTCTCGGCGTTGGCGATGGCCGATTCCAGCGTCTTCTTCACCTCGCGCGAGATGCGCTTGCGGGAAAACTCCAGCTCCGCCAGGGCCTTGTCCACCTTCTTGCCGCGGATCATGGCGGCCACCTGGTTGAGCTTGATCGGGCTGGTCCGCATCATGCGGTAGACCGCCCTGGCCTCGTTCTCGGCCACGCGGCGCGGATTCTTGCGCTTGCCCATCTTACTTCCTCTTCGCTTTCTTGTCCGCCGCATGGCCGTAATAGGTCCGCGTCGGAGAGAATTCACCGAACTTGTGGCCCACCATGTCCTCGGTGACCAGCACCGGCACATGCTTGTGCCCATTGTGGACGGCAAAGGTCAGGCCGACAAACTGGGGCAGGATGGTGGAGCGGCGCGACCAGGTCTTGATCGGCGCGGCGCGCCCGGAGGCGCGCGCGGCTTCCGCCTTCTTCAACAGATATCCGTCAACGAACGGACCTTTCCAAACCGAACGGGTCATGTTTTCCTATGCCTCTCAACGTTTCTTGCGCAGATGGCGCGAGCGCACGATATACTTGTCCGATGCCTTCTTGCCGCGGGTGCGCTTGCCCTTGGTGGGCTTGCCCCAGGGGGTCACCGGGTGACGGCCGCCGGAGGTGCGGCCCTCGCCGCCGCCGTGCGGATGGTCCACCGGGTTCATGACCACGCCGCGCACCACCGGGCGGCGGCCCTTCCAGCGCATGCGGCCGGCCTTGCCGAAGTTCTGGTTCATGTTGTCCGGGTTGGACACCGCGCCCACCGTGGCCATGCACTCGGCGCGCACCATGCGCATCTCGCCGGATTTCAGCCGCAACATGGCGTAGCCCTGGTCACGTCCGACCAGCTGGGCGTAGGTGCCCGCCGCGCGGGCGATCTGGCCGCCCTTGCCCTGCTTGAGCTCGACATTGTGGACGATGGTGCCGATGGGCATGACCGCCAGCGGCATTGCGTTGCCCGGCTTGACGTCGAGCTGGCTGTCCGAGGACATGATCTTGTCGCCCGCCGCCAGCCTTTGCGGCGCAATGATATAGCTCAGCGCGCCATCGGGATATTCCACCAGGGCGATGAAGGCGGTGCGGTTGGGATCGTATTCGATGCGCACCACGGTGGCCTGCTCGTCCTTGCGGTTGCGCTTGAAATCGATCTTGCGATAGCTGCGCTTGTGCCCGCCGCCGCGATGATAGGCGGTGATGCGGCCATGGTTGTTGCGCCCGCCCGTCTTGGTCAGCCCCTCGGTGAGCTGCTTGACCGGCTTGCCCTTGTAGAGCCCGGAGCGGTCCACGAGAACCAGCTGGCGCTGGCCTGGCGTGGTGGGCTTGAAATTCTTCAGTGCCATTGTTCAGCCTCTGCCTGTCCTTGGGCGCCCTTACAGGCCGCCGGTGATGTCGATGGTGTTGCCCTCCTCGAGGGTAACGACCGCCTTTTTGACATCGTTCTGCTTGCCCACGATATTGCGGAAACGCTTCACCTTGCCCTTGCGCAGCAAGGTGTTGACCGCCTTGACCTTGACCCCGAAGAGCGCCTCGACGGCCTCCTTGATCTGCGGCTTGGTCGCGCTGCGCGCCACGTTGAACATGACCTTGTTGTGCTCGGCCATCATGGTGGACTTCTCGGTGATCACCGGAGAGAGCACGATGTCGTAGTATTTTTCCTTCATGGCCTTGCTCATTTGAATCGCGCCTCCAGAACTTCCAGCGCATCCCTGGTCAGCACCAGCTTGTGGCGGCGCAGGATGTCATAGACGTTGATGCCCTGAACCGGCAGCACGTCGATCTTCGGCAGGTTGCGCGCCGCGCGGGCAAAACCCTCGTCGATCTGCGCCCCGCCGATGATCAGCGCGTTGTCCAGCCCCAGCTTGCCGAAGGCCTCCTTGAGAACCTTGGTCTTGGCTTCCTTGACCTCGGCCTTGTCCAGCACCACCAGCTCACCGGCCGCGGCCTTGGCCGAAAGGGCGTGCTTCAGCGCCAGGGCGCGCATCTTCTTGGGCATGCCGATGGCATGGGAGCGCACCCGCGGGCCATGGGCCTTGGCGCCGCCGACGAAGATGCCGGCGCGCTTGGAGCCATGACGGGCACCGCCGCCGCCTTTCTGGCGGCCCCACTTGGCGCCGGTGCGCGAAATCTCGCCGCGCGTCTTGGTCTTGTGGGTTCCGGCCTGGCGTTTGGCCCGCTGCCAGATCACCATGCGGTTGAGAATGTCGGCGCGCGGCTCAAGCCCGAAAATGTCCTCGGGCAGATCGACCGATCCGGCCGTCTTCGCGTCCAGTGTCTGCACATCCATTTTCATGGCCTACTGCTCCTGTTCCTTGGCCGCCTCGGCAGGCGCAGCCTCTTCGCCATTCGCCTTGCGGAACGCGCCGGGCAAAGGCGCGCCCTCGGGCAGCGCGCGCTTGATCGCGTCGCGCACGAACACCCAGCCGCCCTTGGCGCCGGGCACCGCGCCCTTGACCAGGATCAGGCCACGCTCGGCATCGGTGCTGACCACCTTC
>Ga0256833_1003272_pt1 | contig 11135 bp, 8 predicted proteins | sample 356284metaG_FD_190535 | JGI IMG/M metagenome (GOLD analysis project Ga0256833, IMG submission 190535) | Hydrothermal vent microbial communities from Mid Atlantic Ridge, Atlantic Ocean - 356-284 | ecosystem: Environmental > Aquatic > Marine > Hydrothermal vents | place: Atlantic Ocean: Mid...
TTCCATATAGCCAGGTGTGGTATGCCTGACTTTCGGGATGAGTCTCAAGCCAGGGTCCCATAAAATTGTCTTCGCCGCTAAATATCGGCATCACATGGATAAAGCTTACGGAATCCGTAAGAGCCGGAAGTCTTTGTTTTTTGTAATTGTAAATAGAATTACCGTTGTTATATGTATCTGAAGTGCGGTAATAATGGACAAGTACCCTATCCACGCATTTGGCAAGTTTTGCACATTGCATATCTGTAGGATTTCCGATATAGATTTCGGAATTGAGCCATGAGTATTGATCACATAAGGAATCCAATTTGCACAATTCAGGCAAAATAAAGGCAAAAGCACCTGACGTATCGCATGAAAATCCGTTTGGTATCAAGTAGTCATTACAATAATAAGCGTCAATAGTATTTTGATTCCAGAACTCAAATTCCATATTAAAAATATCAAATCTGGCATCCGGTTCATTGATATTATCAAGATTATAGTCTTGAAATGTCTCAAAGGGAGCATAAGTCTCACCGATAGCGCCTACTTTTTCAATCCCGTAATCCCTTTTTGCTTTTACGATAAAATCGTGAAGCGGTTTTGCAGTTGTGGGGTCGGTAATATCAAAAATATGCTTATGTATATAATTTATATTATAGCATGCAAGGTAGTTATATCCACTATCTTTGGCAAATTGTAATAGCTTATTTTCCTTATAATAATCCCCTATAATATGCTTAAGGTCATTGACATAAAGCGCCTTGGTCTGAGCAAAGGAAATATTAACTGAAAAAAATATAAATATAAATAACAAGTATCTATTTTGCATAATGAAGTGGTATTGGATTAGGATTAAAGAACAAATATAACAAAAGTTAAAGGAATAAAGTATAAGGATATGAAGAAAAATATATGTATTACCGGAGGAGTATTTTGAGATATGCTGAAATTTTGTATTATATTTGCATATTTGGTTGTCTAATCCTACAAATAATATTAGCTTTGCAAGGTGATATTGCAAAGGTTTGATAATGGACATGATAAATATTGTTTGTCTATGAAGTGCTTGATTTTTGAAAAATAAAGATTATTTTTAAATTTGATGACTTTATGGACAGACAATGAATGTGCTGTTTGATAGTTTTTGGTGATTTTTCATAATAGATGTAGTACTATGATTCAATATATATCAAAAAAAGAAGGAAAATTGGCTTTCTTGCCTGCTTGGGAGGAGGGGGTTTGGATCAATATATTTCCACCTCATGATCAAGAAGAATTGAAGGAATTATCATTAAAATTTAATATTCCCCTTGATTTTTTAACAGATTCATTAGATATTGAAGAAAGAGCTAGATATGAATGGGAGGATGATATAAGGTTGATTGTAATAAATATTCCTTTTAGAGAAGAAGATCAAGACGAAAATGAAGATCATTCTTTTTATAGAACTATCCCTTTGGGTATTGTTCTTACGCCATATAATGTGATAACGATATCATCGAAAGAGAATAATGTAATTAAGAAATTTCTTGAGGATAGAGTTAGAAATATTCATCCTTCAAATTTTTCACACTTTGTTCTCAAAATATTAGAGCAAACAGTTCTTTGGTATATCGAATATTTGAAAAGGCTGAATCTGAAAAGGAATCACTTGGAAAAAGAATTATACAATTCAAGTAGAAATAGAGAGTTAAAGGAATTACTGAAAATTGAAAAGAGTTTGGTGTATTTTTTAAATTCATTGAAAGCTGATGAATTACTTTTGATGAAAATGAAACGTATGGATTTTCTAAGAATAAAGGATGATGAATATTTGCTGGATTACTTTGAAGATACTATAATTGATTATAGTCAAGCTCTGGATATGGCTAATGTACATACCAATATCTTGGGAGGGATTATGGATACTTATTCAACTATAATTTCCAATAATTTTAATATGTTTATCCGTAGATTGACATATATTACGATTATCTTGGAAGTACCTATGTTGGTTGCCAGTTTTTATGGCATGAATGTCAAATTACCTTTTTCTGACCATAAATATGTATTTTTTATCCTTTTGTTATTTTCTTTTACTATTGGTATAGCATTAGTTATGTTCATTACAAAAAAAATCAAATAATATATTTAGGTATGGAATTATTAGATGGGCGAAAAGTTTCAAAAGCCATTAAAGAAGGGATAAAATCGGAAGTGGATAAATACATAGCCAAAGGATTTAGAGCACCGCATTTAGTCGCTGTTTTGGTTGGTGATGACCCTGCAAGTAAGTTTTACGTAAAGAGTAAGATGAAGTCTTGTGAACAAGTTGGTTTTAAGTCAACAAATATGTCTATTGATAAGTCAGTATCTCAAGGAGAATTGTTGGAAATAGTTGAGAATTTGAATAATAACGATGATGTAGATGGCTATATCGTTCAGTTACCTTTGCCTAAACATTTGGATGTGAATAAAATACTGGAAGCTATTTCACCCGAAAAAGATGTGGATGGGTTTCATCCGGTTAATATGGGGAAATTGATTTTGGGACTAGACACCTTTGTTCCTGCAACTCCCCTTGGGATTCTTGAAATTATAAAGAGTTACGATATACAGACATCCGGTAAAGATGTAGTGGTAGTTGGTAGAAGCAATATAGTTGGCAAACCTATTAGTATTTGTTTGTCGCAAAAAGGATATCCGGGTGATTCTACTGTTACCATTGTTCATAGTCGAACAGATAATATTGAAGAGAAATTGAAAAGTGCAGATATAATAATTGCTGCAATTGGTCAACCAAAGTTTGTCAAAGAACATATGGTGAAAGCAGGGGCGGTAGTAATAGATGTCGGTATCAACAGAGTCGAAGATCAGACTAAAAAAAGTGGTTATGCGCTTGTAGGTGATGTGGATTTTGAAAATGTAGCTTCAAAATGCAGTTATATCACGCCAGTGCCGGGAGGAGTAGGATTGATGACTGTTACTGCATTAATAATAAATACATTAAAATCGTATAAAAAGAAATATGAATCTACGAAATAATTACAAAAAATACAGTTTCAAAAGCGATTGGGATAACGATATGATGGTTGCATTTTTATCTCAATTGCCCTTTGACTCTTTTGAAGAGAAAGATGATAGAGTAATCGGGTATTTACCAAAAGAAAAAGTAGATAATAATCTGGAATTGCTTTTAAAAGGAATTTGTGAGAAATACAAAATGGCATATGAAATTGAAGAGATTGAAAATAAAAATTGGAATAAGGAATGGGAAAGTAATTTCGATCCGGTCTCTATCAAATCATTTTGTCTTATAAAAGCGGATTTTCATAAAGAGTTAGATACTTCCGGTTTTGAATACATAATTGATATTACACCAGAGATGACATTTGGAACCGGTCATCATGAGACTACCTACCTGATGATAGATATGATGTCAAATATCGTAATGGAGCAGAAATTGCTTTTGGATTATGGGGCAGGAACCGGTATTTTGTCAATTCTTGCTGATAAAATGGGAGCAGAAAGTGTTTTGGCTATTGATATTGACCCAATAGCCGTTGACAATATAATGAAAAATGCGAAAAAAAATAATTGCACAAATATAATTGCAAAGCATGGTGACAAGGCTGAAGTAGATAGGTTTTACTACGATATAGTACTTGCCAATATAAATCGCAATGTATTGGAAGAAGAAGCGGTAAGGCTCAGTCTTGCGTTAAAAAAAGGTGGTTTTTTAGTGTTGTCTGGGATATTGGAGGAAGATAAAGAAAATATCATAAGTCTATATGAAAATAATAGTATGAAGTTGATGAAAGTTGCTGATAAAGGTAAATGGAGCGCTCTAAAGTTTGTAGCCTATTAAAAAGGATGATTAATTGCAAATACAAATGTAGGGCTGTATAGATCAAATCCCCAATAATGATTGTCAGTATCAGGGTAGGGGTTTCTAAGTTTGTATGCTAAATCTACTCTTAATAAAACAATTAAATCCAATTGTAAACTCAAGCCAAAATCTACAGCTACTTGTTTCATGAAATTCTTTGTAAATAGACTTCCTTCTCTTTCTTTGTCGTATTTCAATGTCCAAATATTACCGGCATCAATAAATAATGCAGATTTGACTAAGTATGAGACTTTAAATCTATACTCCAAGTTTGTCTCTATCCTCATATCTCCTTTCTGATACGGTAATTCACTAATTCTATTTGGGATATGCTTATAACTCCCGGGACCAAGCCCTCTAGCTGCCCATGCTCTCATACTGTTAGGCCCTCCAACATCATATTGTTTGGTGTAGGGTAGAATATCACTGTCCCCATAAGGTATACCTATACCTACTAATACTCTACTGACTAGAGAAGATGTTGTACTTAAATCCAATTGAGGTCTAAAGTCTATACTGGCTTTTATGAATTTTGAATAATTAATATCGTTGCTAAATCTCCAAATTTTAGCATTTTTCGACAAAGCATTATACAGCTTGTTACCCATATATATCTCTAAACCGGAAGTTTCAAAAGTAAAAAATAATTTATAGTTAAGTAATCTTCTTTTTTTATTGGAGAAGTAATTTATAGTAAAGTTTTTTAAAAATAAGCCGGTTATAAATACCTTATCCATACTTTTCTTTTGAAAAGTACCAAATAAATCATTATTGATTATTTCAGGCGCATAATAATTAAAACCGATTTGAGTTGAGATTATTTTTAAATTAGGGTGTGGATTATAATTATATCCATAAGTGAAATTTAAAGAAGAAAAAAGATAGCTGCTGTCAGCAATCTGATATTGATAAGATAAAGAAGATTTAGTCGATGAATGATTCTTCAGTTCTAAATAACTTTTTCTCTTAAAAATGCGGTAGTACAAATACAAAGGAGAAAATTCTATAGTCTTTGGTGAAATTGGATTTATATAGTCAAGCTTCCCCAATAAATTATATTCACTTTTACCCTCATTCCTTAGGTTAATTCTTACATCACCTGATCCTGATAGTGATAAATTGTCTCCTCTAGATGATATGTTTCGATTAAGGATTACTCCGCTTCCTTCTAGTTCAATGAACTTTCGTTGCTCACTAAGTGTCGCATAATTAAGGACAATATTACCTTCTCTGTAATTCCTTTTATTATGAGTATTTAGATAAATGAAATAGTCAATAATATTTTGTTTTGTTGTATCTCTCGAAGTTTGAATTGAAACAAATCTATATATTCTGAAATCAGAAAGTTTGTCGTAGATTTTTCTATTTTTATTTTTTTTGTAAAGTTGTCCGGGTTTTACTGTGATTATGTCACTCAATATTGATGGGTTGACTAAATATTTATTTAATTCTTTATAAAAAATAATACCATTGACTACAGTAGTATCAAGAGTCTTCTCATTTTGTCCCGGGTAGTAATCAGTATAAATATGTACTTTACCAATATGGTATTTTTTGTGATATTTGTAACCATCGGGATTGTGAATTAATAATTTTAAATCTACTTTGTAATTGGAGGAATCTCCAAACAGTTCAATATAGTTCTGGTTAAACATTGCATATCCCCTGTTTTGAAGTGCATTAGTGATTCGAAACCGTTCAAGATTGTAATCCTGCGAATTTATTGGATTTCCCTGTTTTAAATTAGAGTCTTCTTTCAGACTATCAATGATTTTGCAAATAATTGAATCTTCACATTCGTATTTTACACTATTTATATGATATCTTTTACCTGGATAAATATAATAATCTACGTCCGTAAGGTATTTGGTATGATATGTTTTGAAATCTACGCGCGCATTGTAAAACCCCTTGTTGTTTTTCAGATATTCAACAAATTTTTTAGTAGTATTAAGAGTTTTTAAAGAATCAAAAATAGAAGGAGGTTCAGCAAATGCATTTTTAATCCAATTATTGACCTTACCCTTTTTGTCCTTAGTGGTATAATAAAACCATTGTTTTGGTACCCAGATTAACGACTCATTTGGTTTTTGATTATATAAAGTAGAAAGTTCCTGCTCAATAAAAATCTTACCCTCTATTTTTTCGTCGGATTGAAATATTATTTTATTTTTGCGTAGAAAAGTCTCGTCTTTTTGCAAAAAACTTGTAGCTTGGCACGAAGATAATAGAATCACTACAATGAGTGCTACTGCTGTATTGAAATTATTTGAATATTTTGTTGCCATCTATTAAAATAATAAAAACTTCATGCTAAAAAAAAACGATATAAAACTAATACGTTCTTTAAGACTAAAAAAGTATCGACAAAAGTACAATAAATTTATCGTAGAAGGTGAAAAAAATAGTGTAGAAGCATTAAAAAATGTTTTGGATAGAGTAGATAGTATCTATTGTACCATTGATTTTTTTGATAAAAATCAATTGTTGTTTGTAAATTCAACAGCTGAGGTAGTGATAGTTTCCGATAAAGAACTAAAACAAATTAGTAATTTGAAATCAGCAAATTCAGTTGTGTTAATCTTAAATAAAAAACAAAAAATTAACATAGATTTATTAAAAAAATCTAAAACTATTGTTTACTTAGACGACATCACTGATCCTGGAAATATGGGAACGATAATAAGATCCTGTGATTGGTTTGATGTGGACGCCCTTGTAACTTCTATCAACTCGGTGGATATTTACAATCCAAAAGTTATACAGTCTAGTATGGGGAGTATTTTTAGATTGCCGATTTTTAATTACGAATTTAATGAAATGCAAGAAATTTTGTCAGGATATGATTTTACTTTTTATGGAACAAAACTGCAAGGAGATAGTATTAATGCTGTTATTTACAACTATCCAATGGTTATAGTTGTTGGAAATGAAAGCAAGGGTATCTCAGATGCAATTGATAAAAAGCTTAATCACAGGATAACTATACCGAGGTATAATAAAAATACAGAATCTCTTAATGCAGCTGTTGCAACTGCTATAGTTTTATACGAAATAAAACGTATGAATATAAAGGAGAGAGCCACTTTTTGAAGACATTAATAATAATAAAAAACTTAATTATGAGAATATTGAAAATTATCACACTAATCTTAATAGCAAATATAAGCTTTGGGCAAAAAAAGTTCACTTCTGTTATAAATCTTGATAATACTTCCATTAAAAATCAACAGAGAACAGGAACCTGTTGGTCTTTTGCAACGGCATCATTTATTGAATCGGAGGTATTGAGGATTAAAAATGAAAGCTTTGATCTCTCAGAAATGTATATGGTTAGAAATATATACGAAGATAAAGCTAGAAACTATTTCTTAAGACAGGGAAAGGCAAATTTTAGTCAAGGAGGTCTTTCGCACGATTTCATTAATGCTATTGATAAAGCAGGTCTTCTTCCTGAAAAATCTTATAGAGGAAAACCTAAAAATGAAGAAGTACTTAATCATACTGAATTGTTTGATGTATTAAATGGATACTTGAAGTCAGCAGTCAAATCAAAGCTACATACAGACTATTGGTTTGAGGGATTTAATGCGATATTGGATGTTTATTTTGGTAGAAAACCTTATAGTTTTACATTCGAAGGAAAGTCAATTACTCCTAAAAAGTTTGCAGAGTCCATTGGAATCAATCCAAAGAACTATATAGAATTGACCTCAGTTAGCCATCATGCTCTTTATAAATATTTTGTTTTGGAAATTCCGGATAACTACTCTTCAGGATTATATTATAATGTGAAAATTAATGAATTAAAAGAACAAACAGATTATGCCTTAAAAAATGGATTTACTGTAAGTTGGGATGGCGATGTTAGTGAACCCGGATTTGGCCGAAATTCAGGTGTGATAGAACTAGAAAATGAAGGTATTGTAGATTTTAATTATCATGAAATAACAAAAGAACGCAAAAAAGAGTTTGAGACATACAAAACAACAGATGACCATTTGATGCATATCGTAGGGAAAGCAAAAGATGAAAAAGGTAAAATGTACTATATCGTTAAAAATTCGTGGGGAAGCGCAGGTGAATATGATGGATATTACTATATGACTGAAAAGTATTTTTTATTAAAGACTATTGCAATAATGATTCATCGAGATGCTATGATGAAAAGTATAAAACCTGTAATTTTCATTCAAGATGCTTTGAAGTAATTTTGGAGTGTAAGGACTAAGCACGACTAGTTCATTTATGGTATAAAATTCAATTGTTAATAATTTCCTAATAGGGTTTAATTTGGAATTTTTAAACAAATATTTTGTTTTGTTGTTAGGTGAACATTGTTAAATAAAAATATAGTAAAAATGAAAAATTTGGTTTTTTTATTGCTTGTCTTTGTAGGATCTAATTACAGTTTGTACTCACAGGTTCAAAGTGCATCTGGTATTACTACTATTTCTGCCCGTGATTTTAAAAAGAAAGTAGATTCAGGCAACTACGATATTATTGATATTAGAACTCCTAGAGAATTCGCTGCAGGTCATATAAAAGGGGCTATCAATATTGATTTCTACAAGAAAACATTTTATGGTAAAATGGAAAAATATAAGAATAAACCTTTTGTATATTACTGCAGGTCAGGTAACAGGACAGGACAAGCAAAAAGAAAATTTAACAAAATGAAATATAAAGAAGGGTATGAATTGGGAAGAGGCATTATAAGTTGGAAAAGAGCAGGATATGGTTTTGTGAAATAGATTGATTCACAACTTATTCCAAATCTAAACCGAATATAAATACTCCTGTCTTGACTCATAGGAGTATTTATATTTTAGCATAGTTGACCTTTATATGGTAATTGACCATTTTGACACATATATGATATAATTGAAATCAATGCATAAACTTTATTAAAAATACTTATCTTTGGGACTTTATTAAGTTTTTAAAATATAGATATGTCAACACTAAATGCTATTACACCGATAGATGGTAGATATGCTTCTAAAACATTGAGTTTAAGTCAATATTTTAGTGAGTTTGCACTAATAAAATACAGAGTGTTTGTCGAGATTCAATATCTAATAGCTCTTAAAAATATTGGATTGGAAGAGCTTAAAGAACTGGCTGAATCAGATGTTCAAAGTTTGAAATATATACATAGCTCGCTGAATAACTCAAATGCAGAAAAAATAAAAGAAATTGAGCATACTACAAACCATGATGTTAAAGCAGTAGAATATTACATAAAGGATAAAATGAAAAGTTTAGGAATGTCTAAACATATTGAATTTGTTCATTTTGGTCTAACATCACAGGACATTAATAACACAGCCTTCCCTTTGATGATTAATGATGCCATTAAGGATGTTATTTTACCGAAACTCAACGATATTTTAGATATTTTGAAATCTAAGGCAAAAGAATGGAAAGAAATACCAATGCTCGCAAGAACACACGGACAACCTGCTTCACCCACAACTTTGGGTAAAGAAATGTATGTTTTTGTTGAAAGACTTGAGGAGCAGGTTAAAGAATTGTCATCTATTAAGATTAAAGTAAAATTTGGTGGGGCAACCGGTAATTTTAATGCTCATTTAGTTTCGTATCCCAAGATTGACTGGCGAAAATTTGCTGATGATTTTGCCGTTGAATATCTAGGATTGGTACGTTCTAAGTACACTACGCAGATAGATCACTATGATAGTTTGGCTTCTATTTTTGATTGTTTTTCTAGAATTGATACTATCTTAATTGATTTTGCCAGAGATATATGGCAATACATTTCTATGGATTATTTTAAACAGAAAGTTTTGGCAAATGAAGTGGGATCTTCAGCAATGCCACATAAAGTTAATCCTATTGATTTTGAAAATGCTGAAGGGAACTTGGGTATGGCTAATGCTGTATTTAGATTTTTATCAATGAAATTACCGGTTTCCAGATTGCAACGAGATCTCACAGATAGTACTGTTATCAGAAATGTGGGGATTCCTTTTAGCCATTTATTGATTGCGCTTACTTCTTTGGAAAAAGGTATCTCTAAATTGATATTAAATGAATCAAAATTGTATTCTGATTTGGATAACAACTGGGCAGTAGTATCTGAAGCAATTCAAAACATATTGAGAAAAATATCTTACCCCAAACCATATGAGACATTGAAAAAACTGACAAGAGGTAAGTCAACAATAGATAAAACAGTTATTCATGAATTTATAGATTCACTAGAGATTGATAAACACTTAAAGGAAAGGATGAAAGAAATAACGCCATTCAATTATATTGGGTATAAACTTGATTGATTCTAAAGCTGATCCAAAAGTTGCACGGTTTTACATATAATAGTTTTGAACTTTGTAACTTTAGACCTTCTCCCACTCATACCCTACAATATTCCTTTTCTCCTTGCTAAATTCAATACCTACGAGATAAATATTGTCATAATCCCTGTACTTTTCGTAATAGTGTTTTTCTTTGATTTGTTTTAGGGCATTGCCGGTAGCTTTATTAGACAATTTGAATTCTAAGATAAAGACCTTGTCCCGATATTGCAAAGTAAGATCAATGCGACCGTGATTGGATACATCTTCGGGGATAAGATTTACGGGTAAACTTGCCAAATATGCATACATCACACTTGCATAATAACCTTCAAATTCCGGTAATTTATTATTTGTAAAATTATTGTAGGGTATTGATGCAAAAAGTGAAAATAATGCATCTTTGAATCCGCCTAAATCAGTATTTTTCAACATATGTAGCAATCGTCTTTGCTGACTAAATTTCTCTTCCTTCTGCTCTGTCAGATATGTTATAAATAAGCTATTTAAAGACAATTGTATTTCTTTATTCGGTATTCCCAGTTTATAGTTTAAACCAAAATCATCAACAATTCTTTCTTTTATCGTCAAATATCCTGTTTGCCACAACAATGCTACTAATGAAATATTGCCTACATCAAAGGTATCCAAAATCTCTTCAGTTGCAGTAAAGTTTTCAATATTCGGAATAAAATATTCTCCTGTTTTTAACATTTCTATTAAAAATGATGGATTACCTGTTGACCACCAATAGTTTTTAAATATAAAATTGTTTGAAATAAACAGAAGTATATCAAACGGATTATATACTTTTTCGCCAAAATAATTGTATCCATTGTACCACAATTTGACCATTTCCATATCTGCTCCTTTCAAATGATCCTCAAATACCGTCAATAAATCATTGTGCGTATATCCACATATATTGCCAAAATTAGCATTCAAAGTGATATCCTCTATAT
>Ga0256833_1003273_pt1 | contig 11134 bp, 7 predicted proteins | sample 356284metaG_FD_190535 | JGI IMG/M metagenome (GOLD analysis project Ga0256833, IMG submission 190535) | Hydrothermal vent microbial communities from Mid Atlantic Ridge, Atlantic Ocean - 356-284 | ecosystem: Environmental > Aquatic > Marine > Hydrothermal vents | place: Atlantic Ocean: Mid...
ACTGAATTTTAGGTTGTTAGGAAGTTTTATACGGTTTTGGCTTATATCTATCTTTATAGGCTCGCTTTCTATATCAGCATAAACACTTATCCTGCTTTTTAATTTTTCTATTCTTCTTTTTTCTTCGGAAACTGGATTGGATAAAATCCAGTGGGAAATCAGTCCAGCATCTAAGAACTCTTTCTCAATGTATACTTTTAATACAAGAGGATTATCTTCTACATATAGGTTGTAACTGTATATTAAAACTTCTTCTGTGAAAAAGTATGTGTAAGAAGAACCAATATAAGATGATTTTAATTTTAAGTGATTTATAAATTCCTCTGATAGACCTTTTACTATCTCTAATAGAGTATCAAACGATACTATATCAAAGTTTTCTGGATAATCTATATCAAAATAAACTCTGTATTTATCTTCTATAGAGTAGCCTATATAAGATTTGGATAGTTCCCCTTGATACTTGTCAACCTTAAAGTTTTTTATGAAAATAGGAATGGAAAACTTTTGTGATAAATATCTGTTAAACAACTTTAAAAATTTATATCCGTAAAAATTAACTAAAGCATCATTTAAATTTTGTTCTGTTATTACTAAGTCTGGTTCATCCCCTTTTTTATAAATTTCGTGAAAAAGGGCATTTAATTCCTCTTTTGGGACTTTTTCTATCATTTTTAACCCTGAGTATTTTTATCCAATATAATTATATATATTAAATTAATTCTTGCAAAGATAAATGAAAGAAAAAGTCATTATTTTCTCTAAAAAAGATGGATTTTTTAACAATGAAGGTTTCTTCATCTTTGATAAACCTTTTATCAAAATAAGATATAAAAGCAATATTTTGACCATAAACAACAAAAAAATAAAAACAAAAAATCCACTCCCAATTGTAGAAAAATTAGTAAAAAAATCAAAAGGATATGCAGTAGGCTTTTTTTCTTATGATTTAAAAGAGCTAATTTTAGGCAAAAAGAAACTCGGCAGAGATTTAATCGATATGCCTCTCATCTATATAAATATCTACAGAAAATATACATATAAGGATAAAGCTTTTATACCAGAAGATGTAGGAAACGTGTACTCAATTTCATACCCTGATAAAAATAAATTTCTCGATATAGTAAAAAAGGCAAAAAAATACATTGAAAGTGGGGATATTTATCAAGTAAATCTATCCCATAGAATAGAAATCAGTGGCAGTTTTTATACTGAAAATATATTTTTTAAAATAGCCAACTACCAACCAACACCTTTCCTTATGTATATAAAAGATAAAAGTTTTTCCTTAATTTCAGCAAGTATGGAACTATTTTTAAAAAAAGAAAAAGATAAACTGGTAACCAAACCTATTAAAGGAACAAGACCAAGAGGAAAAACAAAAGAAGAAGACAAAAAACTCCAAGAAGAACTATTTAAAAGTGAAAAAGAAAAAGCCGAAAATCTTATGATTACCGACCTTATGAGAAATGACCTTGGAAGAATATCCAGAAAAAAGTCTGTAAAAGTTGAAAGGTTATTTGAGATAGAGAAATATGAAACCCTCTTTCAAATGAGTTCCACCATAACATCCATATTAAAGAAAAATACTTCCTTAAAAGATATTATTTATAACACCTTTCCACCAGGTTCAGTTACTGGAGCCCCCAAAATAAGGGCTATGGAAATAATAGATGAACTGGAAGAGTACAAAAGACATGTCTACTGTGGAGCAACTTTTTTAATAAAACCAGACTTTGATTTTACTATGAGTGTTGCTATAAGACAGTCTATATTCCAAAAAGATAGATGTTTTGTATATATTGGAGCAGGAATTGTATACGATTCAGACCCACAAAAGGAGTACGAAGAAACAATTTTAAAAGCCAAGGCGAATATAAAACCATTGACAGATTGAACCTATCAAGTTAAATATAAAAAATATAAAAAATATATTGACATAGTTAAATGTTTATTGTATTGTCTATAAATAATATATTAAATTATAAGTGAATACTAACTAAAAATATAAACCTTTAGGAGGGTAGCTAAAATGCTAAAGAAACATCGGCTACGGAAGTTATCCGTAGGTATACTCTCAACAGCTTTGTTTGCAGCAGCAGCAAATGCACAAAAGCCACCTTATGACCCAAATCCACCATTCACTTTAAATCTATTAAAACCTACAGAAGTAAAAGTAGGTGGATTTTTCAGTAGAAAAACTGTAAAAGCATTCCAGCCTAAAAATCCTTACAACATATTTATCAACTACGAACTTGGAATGCACTGTGTAGGTTTTGATATCTCTTACTGCTGTGTAATTCCTCCTTACAACTCAATTCAAGCACAGGCTGTAAAGTCTGGAGAAAATGGTAAACTGCCAAAATTACTCACTCCTGAAGACGGTGTTAAACTGTACTACTATGTGAAAGATAACAGCTACTCTGAAGGAAACAAGATGAGATACTGGTCTGTTGGTAAAGATACTAATGGTGATGGAGATATGTCTGACCCTGGAGATAACATGGCAAACTACGTATGGACACATCTTTTTATATATAAAGACTTAGAAGGAACAGTACCTAAGAACTGGAAAAAATCCCAGAGACTACACATAGGAAGAGAAATTCAAATTCCTATAGATGCGGGACCTTCTGGTAAACCTTTAGCTGGTGGTTATATGGATTATTCAGGAGATAATGGCGGAAATATAGTATTTACTGAACCAATGAAAGGTGTTCAGTCTTTAGTGCCACAAGTTCCTTTAAAGCTTACTGCTTCCAATATATGGGATGCACTTGGACTTCCTTTAACTGCTTTTAATGATAGTAGAAGAAGAGGGACAATTAGAAGTGTTACGCAAAAAGAATTTCAACCATACCAGTACTCAATGGTTCAACTTCATGATAAGAAGGGAAGACCAATTACTGTAAATGGAAAAATTGTAGAGTTCTTTGGAACAAACCCTGTAGATATCCCAAACTGTGCAATATGTCACTCAGGAAATGGTAGAGCTGCAAAACTCGCCAGACAGGAAGGAATAAAACTATTTGACAAAGAATACCAGTACTGGAAAAAGAACTATCCAGATATATCTGAGTATATGGCAAGGCTCTCTTCAGGTTCTATAAATATTCTTGAGCTACACGACAAACGTCATGGAACCCACTTTTTAAAGGATTATAACCCAAATGCTTCAACAAATAGACTTGGTTCTGTTGGTCCTGTAAACTGTGCAGACTGTCACGGTGATAATATATCTGGAAACCTCCAAGAACCAAGACCAAACGTAAGTGGATATAAAGCAGTCAAAGCTCCAACTCTAACGGAAGCTATACATTCAGTTCATGCACTTTATCTTGCTGATATGAATGATAAAGCAGGAAGAACAGTTTCTTGTCAGGCATGTCACCCAACTCACTGGCAAAACCCTGACATGAACGACTTTGATACAAATCCATTCCAAATAATGGACAGTAATGGAAATAACAAATTTGCAGATGCTGATCAAAGAACAGCAGGTGGAGGATGTTACCTAAGAAGAGATGCCCACTCAAATCCACACGTTAAACCCCCATTCTTCTTAAATGAAATAGGAAAATGGTATCTTAAAAACGTAAGCATGAAAAATGAGGATGATGAATCTATTGATGAAATTAGAGGACTAACATGTACTAACTGTCATAATCAATTAACCCAAGAACTGTATAAATACGATGATTTGAAAAACGTTGTTACACAAGAAGGTAAAACCCTTAGAAATAAATCTATAGAAGAAATTATAAAAGTACTTGCAAATGGAGACATTAAAAAATTCAAACAAATGGCTGACCCAAGATTAAATGGAGATAATCCAATATACACTTTCTGGGCTAATCACAAAGGAGCTACACTGGTCAAATTAGCTGAAAAAAATGGTAAAAAAGTTTTATTACCATGGAATGCACAAGAAGGAAAACCAGTTCCTTATGACGCAGCATCTGCTGGAAAAGACTGGTGGTTGGCAGCTGCAGAACCTCACTGTGCTAACTGTCATATAGCTCCTTTTGTTGAAAGTGAAGGTGGAAAGTACTTCCCAATAGATCAGCCTAATAAGTATTCTCTTTACAGATATTCAAAAGCTCACGGTTCAATTGCATGTCAGTCTTGCCACGAATCACCTCACGGAGCGTATCCAGTTAGATATGAAGGTGATGATAGAAGTGTTGACCTGACTACTCACCAACAAGCCTTACAATTCTCTCCAGATGGAAGTTATGCAGGGCCAGTTACATGTGCAGCATGTCACACAGTTAACAAGAAAGGTGTTCCTGTTCAGTTAGAAGGTACAGAATATGCCAACGATTACTGGGCTTCTGTTGTGCTAATACACTTTATGAGAGAAGGAGACCAGAAATTGTCTGTTAAAGAACTGGTTAAGAAATATCCATATAAAAAAGCTCAAGAAATTGTTCTAAAAGGCTGGAAATAATATCCCCCTCGGACCTACCTATAAGTCCTCTCCCTGTTGTAGGGGAGGGGATTTTTTTTTATTATTTTAATTAAGATATTTTCTATTTGGAGAAAATTTAAAGGTGAAAAAATTAAGACTTGCACTTGCTCAAATAAATCCGACTGTCGGAGATATTAAAGAAAATACAGAAAAAATAATTGAAAATATAGAAAAAGCTAAAAAAGACAAAGTAGATATTATAGCTTTTCCTGAACTGGCTATAACAGGTTATCCACCAGAAGACCTGTTGTTTAAAGATGAATTTATCAATCAAAATCTACAAGCTCTAAAAAAAGTTGCAAATTACACAAAGGATATCATAGCTATAGTAGGATTTGTAGACAAAAAAGAAGACATATACAACGCAGCAGCAATATTGCACGATGAAAAAATAAAAGGCATCTATCACAAAAATCATCTTCCAAACTACAGTGTATTTGATGAGATGAGATATTTTCAAAAAGGAAATGAGATTGTTCTTTTAAATATAGAAGGTTATAAGATAGGAGTTTCCATATGCGAAGATATATGGTATCCAGAAAATCCAATAAATATTCAAGCTATAGAAGGTGCAAGTCTTATTATAAATATAAATGCATCTCCTTACACAGTTGGAAAAATAAAGTATCGGGAAGAGATGATAAAAGTTCGGGCTAAAGATAATTTAGTTTCAATTGCCTATGTAAATATGATTGGGGGACAAGATGAGCTTGTATTCGATGGAAGTAGTTTTGTAGTCTTACCTGATGGTAAATTTGAAGTTAGAGGTTCTTCCTTTAAAGAAGAGCTAATAATATGTGATGTAGACCTTGATATGCCTTTTAGAAAACAGCTAAAAGATAATAGACTTAGAAACTTAAGAGCCAATTATAAAAGACAGGAAAACATAAAAGAAATAAAATTGGACTACAAAATAAAATCACATGAAGATATTATAGAAGAAAAGATACTCTTTCCATCTATGTTAGAAAATGAAGAAATATACAATGCCCTTATTACCGGATTAAGAGACTATATACATAAAAATGGCTTTGAAAAGGTAGTTATCGGACTAAGTGGAGGTATAGATAGTTCATTAGTTGCAACTATTGCTGTCGATGCTCTTGGAAAAGAAAACGTTAAAGGAGTTTTAATGCCATCCCAATTTACTTCTAAAGAAAGTATAGAAGATGCACAAAAACTGGCAGAAAATCTTGGTATAGAGACATTTAAATTTGAAATAAAAGATATCTTTGAAAAATATCTTGATATGTTAAATCCTGTATTTAAAGATAAAAGCTGGGATACAACTGAGGAAAATCTGCAGGCAAGGATTAGAGGAAATCTACTAATGGCACTTTCTAATAAATTTGGATGGATTGTACTGGCAACAGGAAATAAATCTGAAATGAGCGTTGGGTATGCAACACTTTATGGAGATATGGTTGGAGGGTTTGCAGTCATAAAAGACATTTACAAAACAAAAGTTTATGAACTTGCTGAGTATAGAAATAGTATTTCTCCAGTAATACCTGAAAGGGTTCTTAAAAAACCTCCTTCAGCAGAGTTAAGACCTAACCAAAAAGACGAAGATGAACTTCTGCCTTATCACATTTTAGATGAAATCCTGAGATTGTATATAGAAGAGGATTTATCTTTAGAAGAAATTGTAAAATATGGATTTGATGAAAAATCTGTTAGAAAAGTCATAAGAATGGTGGATAGAAATGAGTATAAAAGAAGACAGGCTCCTATCGGCATAAAGATTACAGAAAAAGTTTTTGGAAAAGACAGAAGAATGCCTATTACAAATAGATTCAAGATATGATAAAATTACTGATTATTTTTATCAATAATATTAATATTAAATAATTAATGGAAAGCGATAGTCGGAATATAGTTGAAGTAGAAAATTTAACTAAGAAATACGTAATAAAAAAATCCCTCTTGGATAAAAAATATTTTTACGCAGTTAATAAAGTATCTTTTAGTATTCCGTTTGGAAAGGTTGTAGGACTGGTTGGGGAATCTGGAAGTGGAAAATCTACAATCGGAAGATTAATTTTAAAACTTATAAAAAAAGACGAAGGTAAGATCTACTTTGAAAACAAGAGTATAGATGATATCCCTGAAAAGGAATTTAGGCGAAAAACAGCCATAATATTCCAAGATCCAAGAACATCTTTAAATCCGAGATTTACCATAAAACAAATAGTTGAAGAACCTTTAATAGTTCATAACTTTCCAAAAGAAAAAAGAGAAAAACTGGTAATTAAGGCACTAATAGATAGTGGATTAGACGAGAAATTTCTAAATAGATATCCATCGGAACTATCAGGGGGACAACGGCAAAGAGTGGCTATTGCTCGAGCTATTGTTTTAAACCCTGAATTTATAGTCGCTGATGAGCCGACTTCTGCTTTAGATGTTTCCATACAACTTCAGATTATAAAGCTCATACAAAAATTAAATAAACAAAAAAATATAAGCTTTTTATTTATCTCCCATGATTTAAATGTAATTGGTTTGTTATCTGATTATGTTGTGGTGCTTTATAGAGGCAGAATAATGGAAAAAGGAAAAAATCCTGATGTGTTAAAAAATCCACTCCACCCATATACAAAACTTTTGATAGAAAGCCTTCCACCACCTGACCCTTTTCATAGAAAAAACTTTGAAAGTATAAGAGAAATTTATAGGGATGATGTGGAAGGAGCCTGTGAATTTTACCATCGTTGTCCTATTGCTGACGAAATATGTAAAGTTAAGCCTAAAACAAAAAAAATAAATAACAGGGAGGTTTACTGTCACTTTGTTTGACCAAGAGTTCTGGTTAAGTTTCGCCACTGTATTTTTACTTTTACTTGTATCTGCTTTTTTTGCAGGTATAGAATCTTCATTTTTCTCTATGGACTGGCTAAAAATAAAGAGATTAGCACAGAAAGGTAATAAATCTGCAAAAATAGCGGATTGGCTTAGAAGTCATCCTAAAGAACTTGTTATTACATTTTTAATAGGAAATGAGCTTGTGAATATAACAGCTTCAGCAATAACAACGGCAACAATTATAAAGCTGTTTGGAGAAAAGTACGTTTTTATAGGGGTTTTAATAATGACTATTCTTATTTTAACCTTTGGTGAAATAACCCCTAAAACTATTGGTAGTCATTTTCCTGAGAAATATGCCCTTTTTGCAGCACGACCATTTTATCTTTTTTACATAGTAGCCACCCCTTTTAGATTTATTTTAATGAAAGTATCCGAAGCAATTTTAAGGAAGCTGGGTCTTGAGTTACCAGTTGAAAGTCATAAGATATCAGAAGAAGATATAAAGGTTATTGTTTCGTCAGGAAAAGAGAAGGGACTTTTCTCTGAGGAAGAAGAAGAAATTATTGAAGCAGCTTTAGAGCTGGATGATACATATGTAAGTGAAATAATGACTCCCCGTAGAGATATATTTGCAATTGAAGGAGGGTTAACTGTAAAAGAAACTATAGAAAAAATAGAAGGTAAAGACTACAGCCGAATACCTGTGTATAAGGAAACTTTAGACAATATAATAGGCATTTTATACGTGAAAGACATTATCTTTTTGAAATTTGAAGGTAAAGAAAATGAAATAATAGATAAACACTTACGGAAGGCCTTTTTTATACCAGAATTTACAACTTTAATTTCCCTTTTGGAGGAATTTGAAAGAACAAAAAATCATTTTGCGATAGTTATAGATGAACACGGTACAGTAGTTGGAATTGTTACATTTCAGGATATTGTAGAGTTTCTTGTGGGAGACTTACCTGAAGAATATGAAAGGGAAGATGGAACTTTAAAACAAGTTGGAGAAAATGAGTGGATTGTCTCAGGTAAAATTGATATTGAAGAACTTGCCGAGAAAATAGGCATTAAACTTCCTCAAGACTATGAGTTTGATACCCTTGCTGGATTTATATTTGACTACTTAAAAAGAATTCCTTCAGAAGGAGAGACTTTTGAATATGATGGATTTTTATTTGAAATACTCAAAGTAGAAAAAAATAGAATCATTTCAGTAAAAATAAAAAAAATAAAAGAGGGTCAATAAATGTTAAGTTCCCTGATAGCTATTCTATTTTTTCTTGTTCTCGAAGCATTTTTTTCAGGTTCAGAGATAGCTTTATTTTCCGTCAACAGAACAAAACTTAAATATCTGGCAAAAAATGGAGATAAAAAGGCTGAAAAAATATATAAGATGCTAAGTGAGCATTTTGATGAATATGTAGCAACAACTTTAATAGGAACAACATTAAGTATCGTAACTATAACTGCCCTATACGTTCAATTTCTTATGCAACTTTCTCATTATGTTCCTTTTCTTCACGGAAAAGAAGAAGTTTTTGCAGAAAGCATAATAGTTTTAACACTTTTATTTGGAGAAATAATACCTAAAAGTGTTTTCCAACATTATGCTGAAAAACTTATTTACTTTATAGTTCCAGCTTTAGAATTTTTCAGAAAACTACTTTATCCTTTAATTTTAGTTGCTAATTTAATTACTAAAATCGTGTTCTTAGTGTTTAGATTAGAAGAAAAAAAGGAAAACATTCTCAATAGAGAGGAACTTTTAGATGCTCTTATACTAAATTCTGAAGGTATCGAAGATATAGAAAAAAGGATAATTGTTAATGTTCTTATCTTCGAAGAAAGAAGACTAAGTGAAATAGTTGTTCCTCTATCTGATGTTGTTGCAATCTCAGATGAATCTAAAATAGAAGACGTAGTACAGATACTAAAGGAAACAGGTTTTTCTCGTATACCGGTGTATAAAAAAAGGATAGATGATATCGTTGGTCTAATCCGAAGCCATGACCTTGTAAGGGCAAATATTGGAGAAAGTATAAAAAAATATGTAAAACCAATAAGGTACCTACCTGAATTTACAAGCCTGCCAAACGTACTCAAAGGTTTTAAAGCCCATAAGGATCATATGGCAGTTGTTGTAGATGAAAGAGGCTCAACCATGGGAATAATCACTTTAGAAGATGTATTGGAAGAAATCATAGGAGACATAAAAGACGAGTTCCATAAAAAAGAAAAAAAGATGATAAAGAAAAATCTACAAAATAAATTAGTAGTTGATGGAAGAATTGAGTTAAAAGAAGTTGAACGTTTACTTGATGTAAACTTTCCAGATGGTCCTTATGAAACTATCGCAGGATGGATAATTTACTACTTGGGAAGGATGCCAAAAGAAAATGAGATAATATCTTATAAGGATATAAAAACTGTAGTCTTAAAGAAAACCAAACGAAGAATTCAAGAGGTATATATAGAAAAACTAATGGAAGAGTTTAAAAACTCAGAAAAGCAAAAATAATTTGTATTATTGCAAAGAAATCTCTTTGAATATAAATTTTAATAAGTAGGTGTTTCAGAATTGTTAAATTTAACTACTTGATTTTTTTATACTTTTCGATTATTATTAATAATAATTATTATTAAGGAGGGTGAAAAATGAAAAAGCTATTGGTTTCAGCTTTAGTAGTAGGTATATCAGCTACTTCTTTTGCTTCTGATGAAGACCTGTTAAAAAAGGCAAGACTTTATTTCAAACCTTCACCCAAGGAAATACCTGCTCCAGCTTATAATCCTACCACCCCTGAAAAAGTAGAGCTTGGAAAAAAACTTTATTTTGATCCAAGACTTTCTTTAAGCGGAGTGATAAGCTGTAACACATGTCATAATATATCAATGTATGGTGTAGACGCTATAGAGACATCTTTAGGTCATAAGTTTTTAACAGGTGGTAGAAATGCTCCAACAGTATTTAATGCAGGATTTCAGTTTGCACAATTCTGGGATGGAAGAGCTAAAGATTTAGAAGAACAAGCTAAAGGTCCTATTTTAAACCCTGTGGAAATGGCAATGCCTAACCCTGAATTAGTAGTAAGCAGACTTAAAACAATTAAAGAGTATGTAAATGAGTTCAAAAAAGCATTTCCAAATGATAAAAACCCAGTAAACTTTGAAAATGTAGCTAAAGCAATTGCATCTTTTGAAAGAACATTAGTTACTCCATCCAGATTTGATGAATTTTTAAGAGGAAATACTAACGCCTTAACTAAAAAGGAAAAAGAAGGTCTTAGACTATTTATAGAAAAAGGATGTGCTTCCTGTCATCAAGGTGTTGCACTTGGAGGAACTATGTATCAAAAAATGGGTCTTGTAAAACCTTATCCAACTGCACTGTTGGGAGAAGACCTTGGAAGATACAAAGTTACTCATAAGGAAGAGGATAAACACGTATTTAAAGTGCCTATTTTAAGAAATATTACAAGAACATATCCATACTTCAGTACTGGAAAGATATGGGATATAAAAGAAGCAGTAAAAATTATGGCAGAATATCAGCTTGGAGTTAAGCTAACCAATGATGAAATTGATAAAATAGTAGCGTTTTTAGATAGCTTAACAGGTAAAATACCAGAAAATGCTTTAAAATTACCAGTATTACCACCTTCCTCACCAAATATGCCAAAACCACAGCTTTAATTATAACAATGGCCCCTTTAAAAGGGGCTTTTTTGCTTAATGATGATGCCCTATACCAAAGGCTCTTAATATAGCCCAGATACCTAATAAAATAACTATAATACCACTTAAACTGGCAAGTCTTTTTCTAAATATAGGGGATAATCTTGTAAAGAT
>Ga0256833_1003274_pt1 | contig 11129 bp, 11 predicted proteins | sample 356284metaG_FD_190535 | JGI IMG/M metagenome (GOLD analysis project Ga0256833, IMG submission 190535) | Hydrothermal vent microbial communities from Mid Atlantic Ridge, Atlantic Ocean - 356-284 | ecosystem: Environmental > Aquatic > Marine > Hydrothermal vents | place: Atlantic Ocean: Mid...
AGTCATACTTTGGAGATTGTAAGAAAGATGGAGAAGCTGTCTATTTTACAGGTGATGGTGCAATGATAGATGAAGATGGTTATATTACCATCACAGGTCGTACTGATGATGTTATTAATGTTTCAGGTCACAGAATAGGAACAGCCGAAATTGAGTCTGCCATTAAAAATGTGGAAAGTATCGCCGTATCTGCCGTGGTTGGAAAACCTCATGAGATAAAAGGTGAGGGGATTTTTGCATATATTGTTCTAAAAGAAGAAGGAAAAAGTAAAGATGAAGTCAAAGCCGAAATAAACACTCTCCTCAAAAAAGAGATAGGAGCTATTGCTCTTTGTGATGACATCGCCATTGTGCCAGATGTTCCTAAAACACGTTCAGGTAAAATCATGAGAAGAATCTTACGCTCCATTGCTAAAGGAGAGGAGATTACCCAAGATACTTCCACTTTAGAAGACCCATCTATTGTTGGTATTATTGAGAACATTGTTAAAGAAGATTGTTAAAATAGATATTGACAATCAGCTCATAATATGATAGGATTAAGAGAATTAATCGGCTCATTGGTATGATTCTTCTCAAAGGTAAGGTATGGAAATTGTAAAAAAGTGGATTTGGCAACATGATGAATATCCAAGATTTAACTATGAACAATCTAGCCTTAGTCTCTTACTTTCAGAAGTTTCACGTAATACAGGGAGGTTAGAAGGTGCAGTATATGGACTTAATGATAAAAGTGTTAATTCTCTCTTAGTAGAGGCTTCTATTAATGAGATTATACAATCTTCAGAAATTGAGGGTGAAATTTTAAGTAGAGATAGTGTTAGGTCTTCGGTAAGGAAAAAGCTTGATAAAACTTTTGACTATGTTAACGATAGTTCTACTCATCACACCGATGGGCTTGTAACCTTACTTCTTGATAGTAGTTATAATAATGCTCCCTTAACAGAAGAGCGTTTGCATGGTTGGCACAGCATACTATTTCCTACAGGCTATAGTGATGGGCATAAAATAGATGTTGCTACCTATCGTTCTGATGAGATGAGTATTGTCTCTAGTAAGGGATATAGAGAGACTATTCATTATCTTGCACCTCCATATGAGGTGCTTACAAATCAGATGAATGAGCTTTTAGACTACATCAATATTAGTGAAGATGACCCTTATATTAAAAGTGCTATTGCTCATATTTGGTTTGTAACTATACACCCTTATGATGATGGTAACGGAAGAATTGCTAGAACCCTAGCCAACTATGTTCTCTCTAAAGAGCTTGGACTTGATTATAAGTACTATTCACTCTCAACAGCAATTAAAAAAGATAGAAAAGGTTATTATGATATTTTAGAAAAATCACAAAATCTTTTTTACAATAGAGAGTTTGATTTTACCAAATGGCTCTTATGGCATACGCATATAATAAACTCTGCCATTGAAAGTTCACTTGAACAGATAAAAATTATTGCTAAAAAAACAAAATTTTGGGATAAGGCAAGAGAGTATCCTTTAAACGCAAGACAACTAAAAGTACTCAATAAAATACTTGATAAAGGAATTGAAAACTTTGAAGGTGGGTTAAGTACGAAAAAGTATGTGAGTATGACAAACAGTTCTATTGCTACTGCAAAGAGAGATATTACAGGTCTTATTGATTTTGGACTTATTAAACGTGTGAAAAATAGTGCAGGTCGTAATATACGATATATATTATCTGTAGATTAAGGGGCTAAATATTTTTTATAGAATTTATATTATGTTAACCAAAAGATAAAATCTACTTTCTTACTTATTAGAGATTGTGTTTAATTTAAATTATGGTATATTACTTAAAAGTGAAAATAAAAGGAAACTATTATGACATATATAGATACGGTAGAACAATTAGAACAACTATTAATAAATTCAAGAGCTATTGACTACAATGGTATTACACTGTACCTACTAAATCATTCAGAGATTACATCAGTATTAGAGTTAGAGCTTACAGTTCGTGCTGACAACCTTAACAATGGCATAGAGAAGAGAAACCACTTCTATGAGTATGCTAAGATTATTAATCCCGAATATCCAGCGTTTAAATACACTTTATCTATGAAACATAAAAAGAAAGAGATATTTGACCCTGCAAAAGTTAAAAAAGCTATTCCTGCTGAGTTTGAGATTTGGAAAAATAAAGCCCGTTTAGAACTCCAAAAAGAGATTGATGCAGAAGATTCAAGCATTACAGACTCTCAAGCAAAAAAGTTTAAAGAGGATTTAGAAAAAGAGATTGTTATTTCGGAAAAAAAACTAAAGGAGGTTTTAGACAACTATGAAGAGTTTGATGTAGTCATATCAACCTTTGAACAATATACCTACTACCCTGCTCTCTATTATGTTATGGAGCTACCCAATGGTAAAACCAAATCTGCCGATACACATCTACGAAAAGATGTACCGAACCTACTCTTCTACCATGATGAACGCCCCTACTCTGAACTACGAGCCAACGACCGTATGAGCAGAATTATTCAAACATTTGATAGATATTGTGAAAATATCTATATACATAAAAAGTGATATATTACTTAAAAGTGAATTTAATCTAAAACTCTAAAAACATATCTAGTTTATCACTATTTATCAATCTACACTCTTTATCAATAATATTGAGTGTTTTTAACTTTTTAAGGATACGAGATAACGTCTCTGGTGCCATATTGAGTATAATGGCTATCTCTTTATGTTTAGTATAGGCTATATCTATTGGATTTTCTTTAATAAAAGAGCAGACCTTTGTCATGGCATCATAGATTAGATTACGGTTAATAACCTGCTCTAAATTACGAACTTTATACATCAATGATTTAATGATATAATATGAAAATTTTCTATCAATATGAAGTAGCTCCAAAAATTTCATTCTATCTATAAGTAGAAACTCAGTATCCTCTCTCATTGCTTTTGCTGTTGCAGGAAAAGGTATATTTTCAAAACTTGGCATCTCTGCTATAAACATTGGTTTTGTAAAGAAATGAATAACTATCTCATTCCCTTTTTGGTCTGTCTTATAGAATTTTACAAAACCTTCAATAAGTAGATAAAAATACTCTGGATTTTCACCTTCATAAAAGAGTATCTTCTCTTTTGATAGCCTCTTAACAGTAGAGATAGAGATAATCTTCTCTAACTCCTCATCTTTTAACTGCTGAAATACCTCTATTTTTTGTAGTTTCTCTTTTATCATAAAAGATTATATCAAATATTATTGACATAAATCAATTTTTTTCTTATAATTTTCATTATAATAATGTCGGAGAAATTTCAATTTAGGATATATAGGGTGCTTTTAGAAAAAGATGCTATACCTCAAGTAAGCGTAGGGTTTATGAATGAGGTACATGATGAAGATAGAAAAATTATTAATAATATTTATGACTTGGTTATAAAATATGAACAAAATCCTTCTCACAACAATAAAATAAATATTGATATTCTCTTTCAAAAATGGTTCAACCATACTGTAAAACATTTTACAAATGAAGAGAAAAAAATGAGAGAATTCAACTATCCAAAATATAAAATTCATAAACAAGAGCATACAAAAACATTAGCTGATATGCATCTTGTCTTTAGCGAATGGCAAGAGAATAAGAATATAACTATTTTAAAAGAGTATTTTGTTAAGGAGTTACCCAAATGGATTGTTGACCATATTAATAATATGGATTTAGAGACGGCAAAGTTTCTTGATGAGCATCAATAACTCTCTATTTTTTCAATTATAACTCTATACTATAAGCTTAAAAGTACTCATACCCAAAAAAGTAGCCCCAATAGAGAGTGTAACATTTAAAAGAACATTACCAAAAGCTCTAATATAAAACTCATTTTGCAACAACAGTACAGTGTCAAGTGAAAAGGTAGAGAAAGTTGTCAATGCTCCAAGTAGCCCTGTAATTACCATTGCTCTTTGAGTAGGTGAAAGATTGATATGTTGAAAATATAAAAAGAGAAAACCTATAAGAAAACTCCCCAATATATTAACACTAAGTGTACCAAATGGAAAAGCAGTTGTGGTTACTTTTCCTACTAAAGCAGAGATACTAAAGCGTAAGATAGCTCCAATAAATCCACCTAATCCAATTATAAAAAGAAGTGCTATATTCATACTATTTACTTACCATACATCCAATCATCTCTAGGGGCATTACGGTAAACATTTGAGGTCTCTCGTATGCTATTGAGTAGTAGATTAATTACATTTAACTCTTTTTTAAGAGAATCATCTTTTAGAACTTTCATCTCATCTATATAATATTTTTTAAAAAGATAGAAGAGTTTTTTGTACCCTGAACTCACTTTTAATTTACATGAGCGTCTCTCCCATGTTGCAACCTTTGGAAAGTCTGGATGCATTGGTGGATAGAGCATACAACGTTTTTGAATCTCTATAGGCTGTTGATTGACCCAACTCACTTTATCATTACACGCTGCACGAGCATCAATAAGCCAGTTTTTCATAACCGATACATAGTCACTAACTAAAATGGCTTTTTCTATTCCACTATTGTCATAATAACTATTTTTTCTCTTAAACTCTACCTTTTGTGAATTACTATAACTCTTACCATTAGTATCTTTATATGTAATATCTAGTGTAAGATTTTTATCTCTTGGCATCTCTACATCTTTTTTTAGTTTAACTAAAATCACACCACCCTTAGTTGCTTTTCCATCATTATGCGATGGGAATAATGTATTAACTCTCATAATATCACCTGTAGAGAGATTGGCTTGTGGCGAACCATATACTGCTTCTATAATATAGCTAGAGTCACTTAATTTTAACTCCAAATCATAGACCAATGGAGTCACCATATAGTTAAACTCTTTGTCAAGTAACTTAGCAAACTCTTTGCTAGAGTGAACTGAAAAGTAGTTTGCCCCTTTTGTTTTAGAGATATACTCTACCAAGTCATTGTTAAAATCTACTCCAATACCTATAAAAGTGGTATGAATACCCTTAGTAGAAGCATCTTTAGCCATTCCAAAAAGCTTTCCTTTATTCATCTCACCACGATTGGGCATAGCATCAGTCAAAAAGATAATTCTATTCTCATACTCTGAATTTTTACTAATAGCATCAAACAGTTTCACCCCCTCTTTATAACCTGCTGACCAGTTGGTTCCTCCCTTTGATTTTAATGCTAATATATGGTTACGAATAGCCTCTTTATCTGTTTTACCCACCTCTCTTAATGGTTTTGCTCGGTAAGCATTATGGTCAAAAAGTACCACCCCTAATCTATCATTATCCTTTAAATGAGATAGCATTGCAACAATTGACTCATTTGCAATAGTCATTTTACTCTTGCTCTCTTGCTCTTTATTCTCTATTTTGTTACCTATTTTGTCGTAGTAGTAACTGTTAAACTTACTACTCATAGAACCAGAGATATCAACAACAACTACTAAGTTTAGTTTTTTTCGTTTAAAGTCGCCCTCTTTAATACCAGAATTTAGCCCTACAGACAAAAAGTACTCCTCTTCACCTGAAAATTTATTTACACGCTTTGCCGAAGAGTAGCTTGGACAGAAAAGCTCTTTACACTCTCCTTGTAGTCCTGTATCAAAGTAGTGGTTATAGAACTGCCCCTCATAGGTAATAGAGTCCAACTTTGGCAAATAACCATTTTCGATATTAGCTTTAAAGTTATTGCTATCTTTTGCTCCACCTACAGCTAAACCTATACTCTTTCTTGCAACAGGCGATGGCATTGTCATAGCCATAGGAGCAGATGATTTAATATTACCATACATTGTAGGCATCTGTCTTGTAGTATCTTTCATAACCGAAGTAGCATTGTACTCCCAATCATCAACAGCATTTGGGTCTTGTTTTTTGCTCATAGCACTCAAAAGAGTAAGATTTACAATTAATATTAAAAAAAATATACGCTTCATGATTTGTCCTTATTCATTAAATAGAGATATTATAACCAATTTATATTCTTATCCAATTAGACCTTATAATTTTTATCTCGTACACTCATCTGTTTACTCTCCGTGTCAAGATAGAGATCATAAGTATCCATAACGCGTAAAAGAGTACTAAGCTTTTTATACCCATAATTAATAGGAGAGAAAGAGGATTTATTATTAATATACGCACCCATATCGGCTAAATTTGACCAACCAAACTCATCCATAGTTTGATGGTGTGCATTTTTAAGAAGCTTAACAAGCCACTTATCTCTTTTAAGCTCTTCAGATGTTTTACGCACCTCTTTTTTACTGCTACTACCCACAACTGGAACCTCATCAGTTGTTGCCATAAGCTTTTCAGTAAAGATAAACTGTGAACAGGCTGCTATAAATGCATCAGGGGTTTTCTTCTCTCCAAATCCAAAAACCTTTATACCCTCTTGTTGTACCCTCATCACTACAGGGGTAAAGTCAGAATCACTTGTAGCAAAAGCAAAAGCATCTATCTTTTTTGTATGTAGCAGGTCAATAGCATCAATTGTCATTAGAATATCGGTTGCATTTTTGTTTTTAGAGTAGTCAAACTGCTGTATTGGCTTAATGGCAAACTCCAAAAGTTTCTCTTCCCAATTTTTTAGGTTACTCTTCGTCCAATTTCCATAGGCTTGACGAATATTTACCACTCCATAGTTACTAAGTTCAGAGATAATCCCCTCAATAGCTCTATGCGAAATATTATCACAATCTATAAACAGAGCAATATGGTCTTTTTTACTCTTCATTACAGCTCCTCTTTGGGTTTGTAGTAGGTAATAGTAGAGCGTCCAAACTTTTTACGTTTAATCTGCTCTAGTTTACCTATTGTTTTTGGCATATCTAGCTTTGTCATATGTTCTACAATAACCATCATGGTTTTTCTAGGGTCAATCTTCTCTATAAGCTCTATAGTTTTTTCGTAAACATTGTCCATACCATCACGAGTTGAAAATGGTGGGTCAAAGTAGAAGTAGGTTTTCTCTTCTCTACTCTCTACTATACTTAAAACGGTATCAAACTTCTCAAAGCTATCTCCAAAGATATAGTGACACTTAGCAGGGTTAAGTCGTGCTATATTCTCTTGCAATACTTTGTAGGCAACTCTGTTATACTCTATAAAGTAACATTGTGATGCACCTCTACTTAATGCCTCTAATCCTATAGAGCCTGAACCTGAAAAGACCTCTACAAAATTTTTATCTATTATCTCAAATTGTAAAGTATTAAAAAGTGACTCTTTTAATATAGCTTTAGAGCTTCGTGTTGTAAATATATTTGGAATCTCAATTACTCTGCCTTTAAACTCTCCACCTATTATTTTTGTTGTAAAATTTTGATTTTTTTTTATCATATCTCTCTCTTAGCTATTTACTATTTTTATTATGAACGAATTTTAGCATAATTAGTTAGATTTTCTATTGATTATAAATAATTTATAACAATAAAAAAGTAAAAATTATATTTTAAATATTACTTAAAAAAAAATCTATTTTTATAATTGTTTTTTATCTTTTTCTTTACATTATGGTAGTATAATTTCGCAAACACAGAGATAATATTTTGTACCCAATTAACCAAAAACAAAGAAAATAATAATGCAATATTTAAAAGACCTTAAAGAGATTGTTAATATCAACTCATATACTAAAAATAAAGTTGGGGTAGATAAAGTATCCACCTACATGAGTCAATGGTTTGCCCAACTTGGTTTTGAAAACAGATGTTTTGAACGCAGTGAATTAGGTAATCACAATCTCTACACTACTCCCAAAACTGATGGAATAAAAATATTACTTTTGGGTCATAACGACACCGTTTTTCCACAAGGGAAATTTGAACATTTTTCAGAAGATAAAGAGTGGGTTTATGGACCTGGCGTGTGCGACATGAAGGGTGGAAATATCGTTGCCCTACAAGCACTACGCAATGTTTTTAAAAAAAATGGAAAATTAGAGAATATAGATATACTTTTAGTTTCAGATGAAGAGACAGGTTCCGATGACAGTAAACTACTTACATCTAAACTAGCTAAAGAGTATGATGTCTGTTTTGTATTTGAAGCTGCTGGTGAACAACTAGAGGTAGTTACAGCTAGAAAAGGGGTAGGTACATTTACTATTGAAATAGAGGGTAAAGCCTCTCATGCAGGAGTACGTTATAGCCATGGTATAAATGCTAATCTTGAAGCTGCATATAAACTCATAGAGCTTACAAAACTTACCAATTTAGAGATTGGAACAACTGTAAATGTAGGAAAAATTTTAGGTGGAATTGGAGCAAATACTATCTCACCTAATGCAACACTTCTATTAGAGCTTCGTTACACTAAAAATAGCGAAAGAGATAGACTCCTTAATGCATTAGAGACTATTACCAACACCTCCTATGTTGAGGGTACAAAAGCCCTACTCTCTGGACAAATTCAACGTGATGTTATGGAGAGCAATATAGCACAATTAGATTTAATTGATAAGATTGAAAAGATTACTAACATTAAACTACCAACAGAAGAGCGTGGTGGAGTGAGCGATGCCAATATTGTAGCGTCACAAGGGGTAACAACAGTTGATGGTTTTGGACCCTTTGGAGATGGTGACCACACTATAAAGGAGAGAGCATTAAAAAGCTCTTTTGAACAACGAATTGAGTTAATGACAAAGATACTTATGCACCATCAAGAGCATAAACAATTTTAAAATAGGAGAAGTGAAAAATGTCAGATAAACGAACCATTGGTATGTGGCTCTATAAAAATGGTGGTGGAGATGCCATTGAGAAAAAGCTTATTAAAAAACTGCGTGAGAGAGATATTTTAACTATTAACGATATTAACCTACGTTATGCAACAGCCAAAAATAAAAATATTGTTCACAACGGTATTAAGCTAAATAAACTTGACCTATTCTTCTCCTACAATGCAGGAGAGCAGACTATCTATCAGACCTATTTATACCAAGCACTCAATAGAATGATTCCAATGATTAACTCTTATGATGCTTTTCAACTAACAGAAGATAAGTTTCAAACCTCTTTTGTACTAAGAAATGCAGGAATAAAAACAGCTGATTACAGACTATTCCATAGAGATGAAGCCTCTAAAAACCTATATAAAACACTCTCTAAATGGGGAGGAATGGTCTATAAGCCTACCAATGGTTGGGGTGGCTCTGGATTAAGTAAAATTGAAGATGAAGAGTCAATCCAAACACTTCTACCATCTATTAATCAAAGCAACACTAGAGAGGTCTTTGTAGAGCGTTTTATAAAATATGATAACTCAGACTTTCGAGTAGATATTGTCGATGGAAAATATGTAGGATGTTATGGTAGAAAAGCATCAGGTAGCGACTGGAGAACCAATGTAACCTCTGGTGGGTCGGTCTTCATGAGAGAGTGTAACGATGATATTTTAAATATTGCCATTAAGGCAGCAAAAGCTTGTGGAACAGATATTGCAGGAGTTGACATTATTTACGATTTGGAACGAGAAGAGTATGTAGTGTTAGAGGTAAATGGCATTCCTGCATTTGCAACACCAGAACAAGAGAAGATGGGTCTTGATTTTAATGATAAAAAGATTGACCTCATTGTCGATTTAATCGATAGAAAAACACACTAAACATAAAGGATAAAATATGGGCTTAAACAATAAAAAACTACCGAAATTAGGATTTTTATATCTTGATTATGTATTACGATTTTTTGACCACTCTAACTTTAAAGGGTGGCCAAATAAAATAGAGACAGTAACCTACCACTGGGGAAATGATAAAGATAGATTTATTAAAGAGGTTAAAAAGAAAAAAATTGATGTACTTATTGGTAATATTCCAGCAACTGCATATGAGACATTTAGAGAGATTGCTAGAGCTTTACCTAATGTTCGTTTTATTCCATCACTTGACACACAATTCTCTAATAAATCAAAAGAGAATGTAACCCGTTTTGCATGGAAATATGACCTTCCTATTCCAAAAACATACATCTACTACAACCGTACAAATGCAGACAAGTTTTTGAAAAAAACAGAGTACCCAAAAATTATTAAAAAATCGTATGGTCCATCTAACTATGGTGGATACTTTGTGCATAAAGTTGACTCCTACAAAGAGGCTAAAGAGCTAATTGCTGAGAAGAAATATCACCCAATCTATTTCCAAGACTTTGTTCCAATGGAAGCAGATATTCGTGTTATGCTTATTGGTCATAAACCTGTTTGTGCCTTTTGGCGAAGAGCTCCAGAGGGTGAGTGGTTAACCAACACGAGCCAAGGTGGAAGCATGGATTATATGAATGTTCCAAAAAGCGTTCTTGATTTAGCCGTTAGAGTTAGTAAAGCTGCCAACGCAGAGTATTGGGCTTGTGATATTGCTTATGGTAAAGATGGTAAAGTTCGTATCTTAGAGTGTGCAACTGCATTTGCAGCTTTTCCATATATTCGTGACTGGATTGGTCAATACATTATGTGGAGTCTAAGTGAGGGTCGTTTTAGAAAACCACACATACCAATGTTTAATTGGGAAGAGCTTGGAAAAATAAGTCCTGATTTACTTAGAACAATGAGACATATTACTTTTGGAAAGTACAACGCCTCTTACGATGGTGCATACTTTGGGAAAAAGAAGAAAAACTATGGTGATAGTGAAGTATTCTTACATGAACTTGACTCTGCTTATAAAATGTTCAATGTTAAAGAGAGAACTTTTGAAGAGTGGCCAAGTGAAAAGTGGAACTACCAAGATAAGTTTGCACTTAAAAGCTTAAAATCTATGAAAGTACCAGCACTAAAAAGAGATGAAGCTCCTGTAGTAAGTGAAGATGAATCTACTCCTACTTTTGATATCTCAAATGAAGATTTAGAAGAGCTATTAACCTCTGTAAAAGGTATTGGTAAGAAAAAACTCAAGAAGTTAACTGACCGTTTCTCTCACCAAGCAATTATTAATATTTTAGAATATGAACCAAAAATTCTTAAAGATATTAAAGGTATCTATGATGATACATTAGAGGGTATAATGGAAGTTTGGAATGGTTACAAAAATGCTTTTTTCAAGGAAAAAGATAATAAGAAAAGAGATAAAGACTTAATTGAGTCTTAATCTTTTTTATCCTTAGACTTATGCTCTTTA
>Ga0256833_1003275_pt1 | contig 11126 bp, 8 predicted proteins | sample 356284metaG_FD_190535 | JGI IMG/M metagenome (GOLD analysis project Ga0256833, IMG submission 190535) | Hydrothermal vent microbial communities from Mid Atlantic Ridge, Atlantic Ocean - 356-284 | ecosystem: Environmental > Aquatic > Marine > Hydrothermal vents | place: Atlantic Ocean: Mid...
CGCAACCATTCTCTGTATAAATGGAGCCCCCATGCGCAGTCGCCGCTCAGCCACCTCTCTTGTTTCTCAATCTTCTTTGCTTCATCTGCTGGCCCTGTTGCCCTTAGTCCTGCTGCTGTGGGATGTAGCTTGGGGCAATCTTTCAGCCAATCCCTACCAAGATCTTCTCAAACGCACCGGGTCGGATGCCATGATCCTCCTGTTGCTGAGCCTGGCCGCCACGCCCGTATTCATCATCACCGGATTCAAAGAGGCCCGCAAGATGCGTAAGGTCTTGGGGCTTTACGCTTTTCTCTATACAGCCATCCACGTTTTCGTCTATGTCGGCCTGGATTACGCCTGGGACTGGGGACTCATCGGGAACGAGATTCTGACAAAGCCTGCCCCCAAGGCGGGCGCGGCGGCTTTCATCATCCTGCTTTTACTGACAATCACCTCCACCAAGGGCTGGCAGAAACGCCTGAAAAAGAACTGGATTCGGCTTCACAAATGGGTTTACGTCGCAGGCGTGCTGATTATGCTGCACTTCATCTGGGTGCAGAAGTCGGATATCACTCGCCCCCTATTGTGGACGGCCCTCCTTTTGCTGTTGCTGAGTGTACGCATCCCGGTTATCCGCCGTTGGTTCAGTCAGCGACGCTCTCGCCGCATCACAGCTCGCCAAAGGATATCTCCGTAAGCCGTCAACTGCATCCAACCTGTCCACCTTACCCGGCGATGCGATAGCCAACGCCGTGTTCGGTGAGGATGTGGCGGGGATGGGCGGGATCGGCCTCCACCTTGCGGCGCAGGCGGGCCACATACACCCGCAGATACTCCACCTCGTTGCCATATTCGGGCCCCCACACTTGCTGCAGGATAAGCCGATGGGGCAGCACTTTGCCTACATTTTTCATAAAGTAATGCAACAGGTCGAATTCGGTGCGGGTGAGTTTCACAGGCTGGCCTTTCACCGTCACCAGGCCTTGCTCCACCGCCATTTCGATGTCGCCTACCCGCAGGCGCTCCTGAAGGGTCCCCGCCCCCTGCCAACTGGCCCGGCGCAACAGTCCTCGCACCCGAGCCAGCAGCTCCTCTACGCCAAAAGGCTTGGTGAGATAATCGTCAGCGCCCAGGTCCAGGGCTGCAACTTTATCCCGCTCCTCATCCAGAGCGCTGAGCACGATGATGGGCACAGTGGAGACGCGACGGACGCGCTGGGTCAGTTCCAACCCATCCATGTGGGGCATCATCAAATCCAGAATGATCAGATCCAGAGATTCGTTCTGAAAGATGGCCAGGGCCTCCATGCCGTTGGCCGCCTTCAGCACCTCGTACCCGCGCACACTGAGATTGCGAGCCACAAATTCGCGCAGGGGTTTTTCATCTTCAACGACCAGAATGCGCTGGGACATACGCGATCGTCTCCTCGGAATGTGCGGGGGATAGAGGCAATTGGAAACAGAATCGGGCGCCGGGATGAGCGTCCTCCACCCAGATACGCCCGCCATGGGCCTCGACGAACCCCTTGCAGATGGCCAGACCCAATCCGGCGCCGCCGATGCGCTGACCCCGCTCCACCTGACCCCGGTAAAAGCGCAGGAAAATACGATCTTTTTGATTATCAGGCACGCCCGTGCCGTAATCTCGCACCGAGACCTCCAGATAATCGTTCTCACGGCGAAGCCTGATCTCCACCGGATAACCTGGCGGCGAATACTTGGCCGCATTGTCCACCAGATTACGCAACACCATCTCCATGCGCAGCCGGTCGATATCCGCCAGGGGCAGCTCCGGCTCTGCATCCACGCGTATGATCACGCCCAGGCGGCGTCCCTCCCGCAAGGCCACGTCTCGGGCCATGGATGCGAAATCCTGAAGCTCCCGCTGCAACTTCAGCGCGCCTCCTTCCAGCCGGGAAAGGTCCAGCAAGCTACTCACCAGCGCCGCCAGCCGATCGGCTTCATCGCTGATGGTCTGGATGAACTCCCGCTGCGTGTCGGCGTCCCAAACAACATCCTGGGCCAAGAGGGTGGAGGCGTAGCCTTTGATCGCAGCCAGGGGCGTGCGCAACTCGTGGGAGACGGTGGAAAGGAGCGCTGATTTCATCCGGTCCAGGTCCTTATCGTGGGTGATGTCCTGCCAGAACTGACCCCGACCAATGACCTCGCCCCGGGCGTCGGTCACCTCGAACACCTGGATGCGCAGGTCCTGGGGGCGGCCGTCGGGCCCGATGCGGGTGACATCCACAAAGCCACGGCCAGCGCGAATGGCGTTCGTCAGAGCCGTTTCGACATGATCAGGTCGTTCAGCCGTGCTCAACAGGCGTATCACCAGATCATCTGCGTGGCGCTGACAGGCCGATGACCGGCCCATGCCCAGCAATTCTGCTGCGCGATGATTGCAGAACAGCACTTGCCCGGTCAAGCTTTCCAGAATGAGGCCATCGTGCAGGCTCTCGACGATGGCCTCCAGCCGCCGGGTCTGTTCCTGCAACTGGGCGTCGGAACGGGCGAAGAGCACTGCGTTCTCCATGGCCATGGCTGCATGATTGGCAAAGCTTGAAACCAGTTCCAGATCGTTCTCGGTGTAAGTGTGGGGCTGATTGAAATAGAGCAACAACACCGCGGGCGGGGCGTGCTGGGTGAGCAGGGGCGCAGCCAATACAGAGCGGAATCCCTCCTGACGGGAGCGATTTCTGAATTTGTCGTACTCCGGTTCGATCTCAGCATCGACAATTTGAACAGGCGCTCCGGATCTCAACGCCCGCATGGCCGCAGAATGGGGCTCGCTGGGCCCGATGCGCAGATGTTTGACGTACGCATCGGAGAGTCCGCGGCTGGCCCGAATACGAAACACCCCCAACCGTTCATCCAACACCACAATGGCGCTGCGATCCGCATCCAGCAGCCGCTGGACTTCGTCCAGAATGCTGTCGAACACCTCCTGCACATCCAGAGAGCTGACCACCTTGCGACTGATCTCCAACAGGGTGGAGAGCTCCCCAAAGCGGCGCTCGATGTCTTCGGCCATGATGGCCAGAGAGCGGGCCAGATCGCCCATCTGGTCCTTCCGTCCGGCCAGGGGGGCCAGGTCAATCTGATCCCGGGCTGCGGCCGGAGAATGAGCCCCCACCCGCTGACTGAATTCGGTCAAACGCCCGATGGGAGAAATGACCCGATGGGAGAGGGCCAGCCAGAAGAGGGCGCCGCCGAGGACGAAAAAGGCGATGGCAATCATGAGCAGACGATGGAAGCGCTGCACCGTGGCGAAAGCGGCGCTGGTGGGGCGCTGGACGATAACGCCCCAATGAGCCACGGGCACGGGCACATAAGATCGGATCCACTGGCTGCCGTCGGGCGCATCAGAGATATTGGCGCCGGTCTCGCCCCGCAAAACGGCCGCCACCACGCCATCCTTCCACTCGCCCCAGTCGGGCAACAGGTTGCTGGGCAGGCCCACATCCTCTCGCTGCTGCACGGTGAGCAGGGTCTCCTCGCCCGCCAGCGCATCCAGCAGGCCGGGATAAGCGATAACCTGCCCGCGAGAATCCACAATACTGATAATCTGCTCATGCCCCTGATCGCCGATGATCTCGGCCAGGGTGTCACTGAGTTCCGCCAGGGCCAGATTGGTGGCCACCACCCCCAGGAATGCCCCCTCTTCGCTCCAGATAGGCATCACCGCTGTGGCCACCGGCTTGCCCGTGGTGGGGGAGATGCGCCCGGCCGAGAACAGCGGTTCGCGGGTGCGCTGCGCGTCCTTGAAATACTGGCGGAAGGAGAAATCCACCCCCACGGTGCTGGTGGGCCCTTCGGGATAGTGATAGATCATGACGCCATCCGGGCCCAGACGATAGATGAGATTGACGTCGCTGCGGGCGATCTTTACATCCCGAAACAACGCGCTCATGCCCGGCGCATCGGCCTGAACCACCTGGGGCATGGCGGCCAGACTGGCCACGGTGTGGGTGGCGTTGGTGAGGAAGGCGTTTGTCTCCAGGGCCATGGCCCGGGCCAGGGAAAGGTCCGACGCCTGGATATCCCGTTCCAGGTTGCGCCGGGTGACTACATCGAAAACAAGCGCGCCCACAAGCACCGGCCCGATGAAGAGAATGTAAAGGGCCAGCAATTGCAAACCCAGATCGCGTCGCAAAGAAAAGCGGTGCTTCATGGTCAGATTATTATCGCACGGCGCTCAGGCTTTGGCAATCGGTTGTTCATTTGGATGCGTCCGGTTTCAGTTGGAGTCGCCACACGGACGGAGCTGGAGGCGCTGAAGTGGATTGCCCGGCGTCCACCGCCTCCGCTCATGGCGTCGTTCCCGGAGTGATGGAAAAGCGAAACACGCCCGCGCGGTTGGAATCGTCCGAGACGTCGCCGGGACGATTGACCCCGCGGATGACATAATAGGCGGTGGCGTCCGCTGGCAGCGTGGCGTCATCGTAGCTCATCTGCGCGTCGCCAAGCGCAGGCAGCGTGTCCAGCAGCGCGCCTGAGACGTCCGGATCGAAGTAGGGCGCGGGGTCTCGCCACACCTGATAGCGCAGATTTCCGGTCTGATGCGTCCATCCCAGCGTCAGTGTGCTCCCCGCCTGGGAGATGCTGACGTCGTCGGGAGCGACCGCGGGCGCATCGAATGGATCCCAAAAATTCCTGGTCATCACCAGCAGCGAAAGCAGCGTGACGGAATCCTCATAATAATCTTCGTGGCGCGCCCGCACCAGATCGTAGAGGTCGTTGAGATAGGTCTGATGGGCGGGTGTGGTCATCAGTCCCACGCCAAAGGGCGAGGCAAAGAAGCTGGTAAAGTAATTATCGTAGGGAACGCCGTCCAGGGTGTAGCCGGGCTTGATATTTGCAGGATCATCGTTGGTGCTTTGCACGATCCAATCGGCCATCTTCTGCGCCTGAGCGAAGGATCTGGCGTCATTGTTCAGCAAGGCGTCCGTGCCGATGCGCCACGGGTCTCGCCCCGCGTTGTAGTCGTAATGACCGTCATGCGGGCCTTCCAGAAAATTCGGCGGCGCCGGTTTGGGCGCGTGATTGGCGGCGGATTCCCGCACAATGAAATCGGGCAGCAGGCCGGTGTTCGAACTGTAGTTGGCCTGAATGCCGTCGATATCGCCCTGCACCGCGACGACTACCTGTTCCCAAAACGCCTCATCGCCCGTGGCCCGGCCATAAGTGCGAAAATGTCCGTTCATAAAATCGGAGCTGCGAGGCGTCCATTGGTTGTAGCCGTCGCCGTCGCCATCCACCACCCAATCGCCCAGCTCGGTGAGATGGCTCTCCGGGCCAATAGTCGATTCTTTGATGGCTGTGATATAGGTTTGGGCTTCCGACATGTAATCGACATCGCCCGCATCGCCCCATTGAACATGAGCCAGCAACAAGCCATAAGCAATGTCGGCGTCGCCGTCGAAGGCGCTGTCGTTGCCGGTTTCGGGATCGGGCGGAATCTGCCAGCCCATCAGCCGCGCATCCACATCGCTGGGATGCGCCCGGCTGTAACGCCACAACCCATCGAAATAGACCTGGGCCTGGGCGTCATATCCCGCCATGATGGCGGTGAGGAGCATGCCATAGCCCTGGCCTTCGGATACGGTGCGGTCGGGATTCGTGTCGCCGTAGGAGACGCGGTACAGGGGGTTGCCGTCGCCGTCGGTTCCCGCCGCCATGAGATAGCGCGCTTTCCAGTAGTCGTAGAAAGCCCGAACATCGTCATCCAACTGGCTCTGGCTGCGATGGTTGGGTTGGATGCCGCCGGGCGAGTAAATGACGTGCTGGGGGAAGGGGCGCTGTGGGGCCGGGCCGGGCGTGGCGGTGGGGGTTATCGTGGGCGTGGGAGTAGGCGTGTCGCTGCTGTTGAGCAGACGGATGTCGTCAAGATAATAGGTGGGCTGGGCTGCTCCGGCGCGATCCTGCCAGACGATGCCGCTGATCAGCGAGTCCGCGGGGAAGTTGAAGTCCGCCAGGGGCAGCTCGAACAGGGTCCAGACGCCGGACGCGGCGGTGATGTTCACCGGATCGCCGGCGACGTTATTGTTCTCATCGTAGAGCCGCACGGTGATGTTATTGGCGACCGATTCGCTGCCATAGAGCCAGAAATGCAGCGTATCGTAGTTGGCGGGATCGAGATTGGCGCTGGCGTGAAGATACAGGCCCGCCCAGGCCGCAATATAAGTGACGGCCATGGAATCATTCCCCTGCTTCACAGGCGCGCTGTTGGTGAAATCCACAGTCGTATCCCACGACCAGTCCTCCCAGCCCGGCCCCAGTACATCATCGTAGATGATCTCTGTGGTCAAAGGCAAAGCCAGCGGCGTCGATGTGAAAGCCGAACAAGAAACAATCAGCATTACGACGAACAATGAAAAAAGGATAAAAATACGATGGTGCGATAGCTCTGTCACACTTTCCTCCAGGTAGTAACGGCTGCGGATTGCGTCATTCTGTCCGACTTTTTCGGTTTCGTCAATTCAGGGAAGGCAACTGCTTCGTAAATAGAACGCAGATGACGCAGAAAAGTCTGATCTGCGCAGATCAAAAAGATAAAATCAGAATAATCTGCGCTAAGTGGTCGTCTAAAAATAACTTCCCTTTCTACGTCATTTCGACGAGCGAAGCGAGGAGAAATCTCCCCGGTTGCAGGCGTCTCCCCTTCCGCAAGGGGATGTCTCGCTTCGCTTCGACATGACGTAGGTAAGTGTGTTGATTTGGAGAAAGAGAGATAATTTTTAGACGCTCGCTAATCTGCGAGTATCAGCGGTATCTGCGTTCCAGATTTTCATTCTTATCGGCGTGCAGACGCTCATGGCGCCTGCTTCCTCGGCTGCTGTTACTGATTCCGACCTTTTTTCAGGAGAGCCGATAGTTGTGATTGGCAATCGCTTCTGGCGCAATCGCCAAATGAAGGCGCAGAACGCCGACGAGGATGGACGAAGGTGGACGATTTCTTCGTCTATTTTCGTCCCGGAGATAACGATTATCCCTGGGAGACAGTTGGGACAAGACCAAAAACACAACACCGAGGTTATGAGTCTATGCAAAAAAGCCCCCGGATTTTGCCGGGGGCTCTCAGGTGCGTAAAATGTTGCGCTCAATCCTGCCAGTTTTCAAGGATAGCCTTCACCTCCGCCACAAACGCGTCGGCGCTGGCCCCATCCAGGATGCGGTGATCAATGGTAAAGCTAAGGTATGTCACCGGGCGAATGGCGATATAGTCTTCGGGATCGGGCAACAGGGGGTGTCCCTGACTAACGACGACCGGCTCTTTGTGAATGGCGCCAATGCCCAAAATGCCGGCGTTGGGTTGATTGATGATGGGAGAAGCAAAGATGCTTCCGCCCGTGCCATGATTGGTGATGCTGAAGGTGGATCCCTTGATCTCGTTCGGCATCAACTTGCCCGCCCGGGCGCGTTCCGCCAGATCGTTGACGATGCGGGCCAGGCCCAACAGATTGTAACTATCTGCATTTTTGACCACGGGCACAATCAAACCGTCCTCGATAGCAGTGGCCATGCCGATGTTGATGGCCCGGTGCAGCACGATACCCTCCTCGGACCAGGAGCTATTGGCCAACGGATGTTTCTTCAACGCCCGGGCGGCCGCGGCTACGAAATAGGGCGTAAAGGTTAGATTAACGCCATCCTGGGCGAATCGGGCCTTGTTCGCATAACGGTGTTTCACCACGCGGCTCATATCGACGACGAAAACCGTGGTCACATGCGGCGACGTGCGTTTGGACTGGACCATGTGCTCGGCGATGAGACGGCGCATGCGGCTGAGTGGAACGATCTGGTCGCCGGAAATGGATGGCGGCGCGACCGGTTTGGCAGGACACGCGGACGTGGCAATGGGGGCGTATTCCTCCACTTTGGCCGGTTTGAACAGCTCGCCCGAGCCCGGTTTTTCCCACTCAGGCAGCTCCTCTCCCGACGCCATCTGTTTGATGTAATTCAGCACATCCTTTTTGCGGATGCGCCCGCGTACGCCTGTGCCCTTGACCCGGGTCAGATCAACGTTGTGCTCCGCGGCCAGCCGGGCGACGACGGGGCTGATGAAACCCAATGACTTCTGATCAGCGGCTGCGGCAGCATGAGACGTTGCCGGGACTGACGCCGTCATTTGTGGTGATTTGTCCTCCTGCACCTCTGTGGGCGCTGCATCCGTAGCAGAGGCCTCATCCGGATCACCAATCTCGGCAATAAGCGTCCCGGCGTGCACTGTCACGCCTTCGGGAACGTGGAGTTTGAGAACAACGCCGTCGGCGGGGGAGGGCACCTCGGTGTCCACTTTATCGGATGACACCTCCAGGAGCGGATCATAACGTTTAACGGCGTCACCTTCTTTGACCAACCATTTGGTGATGGTTCCTTCGACGACAGATTCCCCAAGTTGGGGCATAATGACTTTCGTGACCATAGTTTCGTCCTTATTGATGGGAACTGGCTGTCAACGACAGCCTGGGTGAGCGATTATCCTACAGGCGAATTTTCATCCGGATCACCGATAAGAGCAAGCGTTTCCCCCACAGACACACATTCGCCTGCGGGAAAATAGATTTTCAAAACGACGCCGCTGGCCGGGGAGGGCACTTCGATTGTGACTTTTTCTGTAGAAACTTCCAGGACAGGCTGAAAACGCTCAACGACGTCTCCTTCCTGAACCAGCCATTTTTTGATAGTCCCCTCGACGACAGAGCCGCCAATGCGGGGCATAATCACTTTTTTAGCCATGAAGCGCCTCGTGGAAAATCAGTACGCCGCCAGTTCTCGCATAGCCTGGGCGATCTTCTTCGGATTCAGCATAAACGCATCTTGCAGGGGTGGGCTGAAGGGGACAGCGGGGACGTCGGGCGGGGTCAATCGGGTGATGGGAGCGTCAAGATACTCGAACGCCTCCTGTCCGATAATAGCGGCCACTTCGCTGCTGACGCTTACGGTGGGATTATCCTCATGAACGATGAGCGCCTTTCCGGTCTTTTTTACAGAATTCAGGATGGCGTCTTTATCCAGCGGACGAATCGTGCGCAGATCGATGACGTCCGCCCGAATGCCTTCCGCCGCCACCACATCCGCAGCCTTCACGGCATCGTGCATGGCCAGGCCATAACTGATCACGGTGAGATCATCGCCCTCGCGACGCAGGGCGGCCTTGCCGATGGGCACCACATAATCATCCTCGGGCACCTCGCCTTTGATCAAACGATAGGTTTTCTTATGTTCGAAAAACAGCACCGGATCATCCAATTGCAACGCCGCCCGCAACATGCCCTTGATGTCATAGGGCGTAGAAGGGGCGACCACATACAGGCCGGGGATATGAGCAAAAAAGGCTTCCACTGATTGAGAATGATAGAGCCCGCCGGAAATGCCGCCGCCATAAGGCGCCCTGATGATGAGAGGCACGGTCCAGTCGCCGCGGGTGCGATAGCGCATGCGCGCGGCTTCGTTCAAAATCTGATTGAATGCCGGAAAGATGAAATCGGCGAACTGTATTTCGACGATAGGCTTGAAATAGCCGGTCAGGGCCATGCCAATGCCTGTGGCCACAATAGAAAGCTCGGCCAACGGCGTATCGATGATTCGTTTCTCTCCAAACTGCTGATAAAGCCCCTGGGTGGCGCGGAAAACGCCGCCGCGCGGGCCTACATCTTCTCCCGTAATGATGATCCGGGGATCGCGTTCCATCTCCTGACGCAAGGTCGTGCGCAGGGCTTCGATGTTATTCATGATCGCCATGATTCAAGCCTCCTCCCAGTTCGGCATGGGACCATACAGGTGTTTGGTCATCTCGGAGACGTCCGGATAAGGCGAATTGATGGCCTCCTCCTCCGCCTGATCGACTTCCTGGATAGCCCAGGCATCGATCTCCTGTCGCAAGTCTTCGGTGAGAATGCCGCGTTCAAACAACACCTTTTCGAACAGCATGATCGGATCCCGTTTTTTCCACTTCTCCACCTCCTTGCGACTACGGTAAGTGCGATCGTCGTCATCGGAAGAATGCGGCGTCACGCGGTAGGTCTTTGCCTCCACCAGCGTCGCACCTTTACCATTGCGAGCGCGTTGCACCGCCTCGAACATGACATCATAGCACGCCAACACGTCGTTGCCATCGACGACGAGGCCCTTGACGCCATACGCAATTGCCCGATCAGCCACATTTTTCACAGCCATCTCTTTTTCCATGGGCACAGAAATAGCATACTGGTTGTTTTGGACGATGCAAATGAACGGCAGCTTATGGACTCCCGCCCAGTTCAGACCTTCGTGAAAATCACCCTGGCTGGTGGAGCCCTCGCCCAGACACACCACTGTCACCTCATCGGTTCCTTTCAATTTGCTGGCCAGGGCTGTGCCCGCAGCGATAGGCACTTGCGTTCCCACCGGGCTGGAGATGCTGCCAATGCGCAATTTTGCATTCGAATAATGCGAAGGCATCTGAATGCCGTTACTGCTGGGATCTCCAGCTTTGCCCAACAAGCCTCGCAGATGATCAACAGGCTTCATGCCCATGGCCAAAACAAACGCCAGATCGCGATAGTAGGGATAAAACCAATCATATCCGGGCCGCAAAGTCGCCGCCGCCGCCACCTGAATGGCTTCGTGTCCGATGCCTGAGATGTGAAATGGCGCTCTTCCCTGCCGGTTCATCACCCAACTTCGCTCATCCACTTTCCGGCCAAGCACCATGGACTTGTACAGTTGCAACAACTGGTCGTCTGTCAACTTATCCGACGGACGCTCCGATTGTTGTGACTTTTGGGATTTCCTGGCTGCAGTAGCCATAACACCTCCTTGTGTCAAAATATTGAATTTGAACAAAAATACATCTTCCAACAGGCTTCATTGCCTTGTCAGAATCTCTTTAACAATCTGTAGGTAAGTATTATAGCACTGAATGAAAATGGCAGAAAGTCCGGCCATGCATCCCTGGAATTATTTGCCCAAAACCGCAATCAAGGCCATCGACAGATCATCGGCGTTGACGCCAAATGATAATGTTTTGATAACTGACTGGAGTCTGGCGAAAATTATTTTGGCCGCTTTTCAAGTCATTTTTTGACACAAATTAAGCGAATTTATCGAATTTTTCTCTTCTTTTTTCGTATAATTCGTGTCAATTCGCGTCAAAATCAAAAA
>Ga0256833_1003276_pt1 | contig 11126 bp, 11 predicted proteins | sample 356284metaG_FD_190535 | JGI IMG/M metagenome (GOLD analysis project Ga0256833, IMG submission 190535) | Hydrothermal vent microbial communities from Mid Atlantic Ridge, Atlantic Ocean - 356-284 | ecosystem: Environmental > Aquatic > Marine > Hydrothermal vents | place: Atlantic Ocean: Mid...
CAAAGTCACTTGCCTTGGCGCCGCCGGAACCGTCACCGGTTCCAACTACCTCGTGGAAACCCCCTCCGGGAGACAGGTCCTCGTGGACTGTGGCCTCTTTCAGGGAGGAAGACTCCTGGAAATGCGTAACTGGATGGACTGGGGGTTCGCTCCCGACCGTGTCGAAACCCTCTTCCTCACCCACGCCCACATCGACCACTCCGGACGCATCCCCAAGCTCGTAAAAGACGGCTTCAAAGGAAAGATTCTTACCTCCCGTCCCACGGTTGAGCTTTGCGAGATCATGCTCATGGATTCCGCACATATCCAGGAGATGGATGCCGAATGGCAGACTCGCAAGAACAAACGCAAGGGACACAAGGAGGTTCAGCCTCTCTATACCCTCGACGACGCCAAGCGAAGCCTGCCCCACTTGAAATCCGTTGAGCGTGACGAGGTCATCCGGGCGGGTGACGGCATCAAGGTCCGCCTCCGAAATGCGGGCCATATCCTCGGGTCCTCCATCCTGGAGATGTGGGTCAAGGACGGCAACGCCGAGATAAAAATCGTCTTTTCCGGAGACATCGGGAAGGCGAACCAGCTCATCCTCAAAGAGGCGGCCCGCATCTTCAAGGCGGACTACCTGTTTGTGGAGTCCACCTACGGCAACCGCCTCCACAAGCCCCTGGACGACAGCAAGGCCGAACTCCTGGAGGCCATTAACTACGCGGTCTCCAACAACGAAAAGATCATTATTCCCTCCTTTGCCGTGGAACGGACGCAGGAGGTTCTCTACATCTTGGGTGAATTCTACCGGAAGGGCGACCTGCCCGACATCCCCATCTATCTGGACAGCCCCCTGGCCATCAAGGCCACGGAGATCTTCCGAAAGAACAAGGAATTCTATGACAAAGAGGCCCTGGATATCATCGCGTCGGGGTTCGATCCCTTCAATCTTCCCTCCCTACGCTACACGCCGTCAACTCGGGAATCCATCGCCATCAACGAGCAAAAGGGGTCTGCCATCGTTATCGCCGGAAATGGGATGTGCACGGCTGGACGCATCAAGCACCATCTCAAGCACAACTTGTGGCGGGAGGGCGCCAGTCTCGTCATCGTCGGGTTCCAGGCGCAGGGGACAACGGGACGTCAGATCGTTGAGGGACGAAAATCCGTAAAAATCTTCCGAGAGGACGTGGCTGTCAACGCCCGGGTCTTCACCATCGGGGGTTTTTCCTCCCACGCGGACCAGAAGGATCTCCTGGACTGGGTGGGGAATTTCAAGGAATCCGGCCCGAAGGTCTTCACCGTTCACGGAGAACCGGAATCGAGCAAGACCCTGGCGGATAAGATTCACGAGATTCACGGATTCGAGACCTACGTCCCGAAATGGAAGGAAACCCTCTTCCTCAAGCGCAAAGAGGAGCCCATCGAGGTTGTGGCCCCCGAAGAAGCCGAACGCCCCGTGGCGGAGGAGCTGCTTCTTTCTCTCGCGTCCATCGAGAAGGAGATCGCCGATTTAAAACGGGCGCTTTCACGGAAGGAAGCGGAGGAAAAGGTCAACGAGGCGGATCTGGACCGCCTGCGTTACATCCAGGAAGAATTGAACCAGGTCCTCGAAGCGGCGGGATAGCATCTCTGTTTCTCCCGCGCGAAACTGGGGTTTGAGCACAAATGGAAAATCCCCGCCGTGTGGCGGGGATTCTTCGTTTCGTGTCCCGACAGCGGCTACTTGTCACAAGGACCGATGCGTTTCCCCTTAATCTTAATGGTCATGGGAGGCGCCGCGCCTCCCCCTTGCCCCTGAGCGCTCGAGGTCATCTTGATGAAGCCTTCCATCGTGTCTCCGTGATAAGTCAGCTCCCCGTAATAGGTCATCTTTTGCTGCCCTTGGCAGACCATTTCCCAGATTACGGTATCCCCCTTGACCTCCGATCTGGTCATTTTACACTCCTTGGGCATCCCTCCCTGCTGCATTCCGGGCTGGGGCACCTCCTTGAAGATCATGTCATCCTTGGTCATGCACCGGGTTGTCGTAATAGGCGGCATTTTCATCGGCATGCCCGGCATCTCAACGGTGCTTGTAATCTCCCATTTTCCTGGGTTCAGGTCCGGTCCCCCGGCAAAGGCCAAGGAAACCATGAACAACATCAGCAAAACCATTACACTCCATCCGGTAATCCTTCTTGCCACGTCAACTCCTCCATTCTCTTTATTCATTTTAATAAATTTCCGTTACACTTCGTCCGGAACTATCAGCCCTATCTCAAACGATACATGGCATCACTGGAACAAATCTTAATCATGCCTTGCGGGGGAAAACCCACGGCATATCTATCAAGACTCGCTGAATTTGTCCTGCCCCTGGGCCTTCGCCTCGGGGTTCAACACGGAGACCTTGGCATTGAGAGGGGCTTCCAGCTTTTCCATCCGGCAGGTTCCCTCGAAGATCACGCCCTCCTGAATCGTGAGTCTCGGGGTAAGAATGTTCCCGTAGACCTTTCCCGGGGCAAGGATTTCGAGACTGTTTTTCGCGATGACGTTGCCTCTGACGGTTCCGCTGATGATGATTTCCCCAGCGCTTATCTCCGCGTTGACATCGGCGCTTTCACCGATGATGACGATATCCTCCGTGTGAATCTCTCCCTGGAACTTCCCGTCTATCCGAACGGTCCCCTCAAAGAAAAGTTTCCCCTCGAATTTCGTTTCTTCTCCAAGGAATGCCTGTATATCCTTGGCGCTTCCCTTTGCCATAAAAAACCTCACATATCGATTTTAGAATTCAAACTGCCCCTACCTGTTAACATAAATCTCCTCTCTTTTCAACCGGCCTATTCACATAATCTTCGAATGAGTCCATCCAGCTCATCCAGGCCGAAGAAGGAAATCCGGATGGTTCCCTTTTTCCCCTTGACCGTTACCTTGACCTTCGTTCCCAGGGCCCGCTCCAAACGCTCCTGGATATCCTGGACAAAGGGATCGGCCTGGGCCCCGGGGGCCTCAGGCTTCCGGTTCAACATCCTCTTAACCAGGCGTTCCACATCCCGGACGGACAGGCCCTTTTCCACCGCCTCCGCCGCCACCTCTTCCTGCCTTTCGAAATCGGGCAGGGCCAGAATCGCCCGGGCGTGACCCGCGCTCAACCCGCCGCGGCTCAAGAGCTGTTGGACCTTCGGGGAGAGCTGAAGGAGGCGGATAGTGTTGGCGATGGTGGACCGGTTCTTTCCCAACCGGGCGGCCAGGGTCTCCTGGGTCAATTCCCAGCGCTTCATCAATTCCACGTAGGCCAAGGCCTCCTCGATGGGATTGAGGTTCTCCCGCTGGAGGTTTTCCACCAGGGCCGCCTCCAGGCTCTCCCGTTCCCCCAGTTCCTGCACCACCACGGGAACCTCCCGGAGCCCAGCCTTCTGGGCGGCCCGCCACCGGCGCTCCCCCGCGACGATCTCGTAGCCGTCGCCGGACGGGCGAACCAGGAGGGGCTGGAGGATCCCCTTTTCCCGAATGGAGGCAGCCAGGGACGCCAGCTTCTCCGCGTCAATCCGCTTGCGCGGCTGGGAGCGATTGGGATGCAGTTTCTCGATTCCGACAAAAAGGAAGTTTCCCACTTCCCCCATCCCCTCGGGGATGAGGGCCCGGATCCCCTTCCCCAAAACCCTCTTCTTGGCCATGACTACGTCTCCCTTGAAATCAGTTCTTCCGCCAGCCTCATGTAACTCTCGGCCCCCACGCACCGGCGGTCATACGCGAAGATATGCCTCCCGAAGCTGGGCGCCTCGCTCAAGCGGACATTCCGGCTGATGACGGTTTTGAAAACCCGGTCGCCGAAGTGACGGCACACCTCTTCCTTTACTTGGTGAGAAATATTGTTTCGCACGTCGAACATGGTTAGTAAGATCCCCTCAATTTGGAGGGGAGGATTGACGGAATGCTTGATCAACCGGAGGGTGCGGAGCAACTGCGACAGGCCCTCCATGGCGTAGAATTCACATTGCAGGGGGATAATAACTGAGACCGCGGCTGTAAGCGCATTTACGGTCAACAACCCAAGTGAGGGGGGGCAATCAATCAGGATATACTGGTAGCGTGCAAGGATCTCCCGCAAGCAGCGTCTCAAGAAATGTTCCCGCCCTATCTCCTGGATGAGCTCCACTTCCGCGCCGATAAGGTTCCCGTTGGCCGGCAAGAGGGCCATGCCCTCTAAATCGAGGGGAACGATCGCCTCGGGTATTGCCACGTCTCCAAGAATCACCTCATAGACCGTCTTTTCCAGAGATTCCTTCTCAATCCCGCAGCCGCTCGTGGCGTTTCCCTGGGGGTCCATATCCACGAGCAGGACCCGCCTGCCCTTCAAGGCGAGGGCGGCCGCCAGATTGACCGCGGTCGTCGTCTTCCCGACGCCCCCCTTCTGATTCGCCACCGCGATAATCTTTCCCATGTTCTATCCTTCGACTTTTTCTTGTCATCCCGACGTGAAGCGAACTTTTATACCACTCTCACGACGGAAGGGAAAGGAGACGTCCTAACGTCTCGGCAATATCATGGACCTTTGGGAAGTTTTTCCCCTTCTCGATACGCCTTGTGAACCGTTTTCGGGTCTTTCCATCGTTGTCATACGGCGCCACGGCAAGGATCTCACTCTCCAGGGCAACCCTGAGCCAGCCCCGGAACGTGGCGGAGGTCACCGACTCGGGACAGAAGATCTGCGCCGCTGACAGCATCTCTTTGCCCCATTGCATCATCTCCCGTATAAGTTTCTTCTCCTCTCGCGGCCCTTCCCATGATTCGTTCAACGTCAAGGCCGCGGCAGCGAAATACCCCTCCAGGGTACTCATCGTCAGGTGACGGAGTTTCGCCATCTCTCGCTCTGTCAATCCCTCCGATATCCCTTGCATCTTCCGGTAGACGCCCCTGGGGGATTGGGACAGCAGGAGGAATTCATACTTGAAGATCTCGCACAATAAAGCAAACACCTGATAAGGGGAAAGGGAAGTCCCGACGATCCCGGCTATCCTGGACCAGGCAAAAAGGGAGAGGGGCGCCAGGTGCACCACCATCATGTTCTTGGAAAACTCCAGGTGTATCCTTTTCTCCAGGGGAACGAAGTAGGAGGGGTCCTCCGGGTTGAAGTCGACCCCTTTGCGGAGCACGCCATCCTGCATGTAGAGTTCCAAGGCCTGCCCGATGACATTTTCCGCGTCTTCCACCTTCCAGGAGATATCCGCTCCAAGATCACTCAAGAGACGATGATAGAGCCCGGCCGTCTCCAGGACCTCGGAACGTCGCATTCCCCGTCCCCCGAAGGAGAGCAACGCCGCCGCCACGAGGGAGGAAGGCGTAACCGCCATGGCCTTCTGGATGGCCCGGATGATATCGTCCGCCGCCTTTTGATAGAGCTCCTGTCGTTCTTCGAGCGCCTGCGGAACCCATTCCATCCCCTTTTCCTTGAGGTATCGCTTGAGGGAAACGGGTTTGCCGAAGCGGACGTAAACCGTCCCGTAGCGTTTCCGGAAGATCTTGCGAATCCGAAACAAATCCCGCGTTCGTTCTTTCCGCTTTTCGTCCCCGCGGAGTTCCCGTATGTAGCCTTCCTCCTCCACGATCCTCTCGTAGGAGACCGCCGTTGGCACCACGTAGATATCCGGAGCGGCCCGTTCAGAAAAGGCCCGGAAGACCATGGAAAGCATTCCCTTTTTGGGCAGAATCAGCTTCCCCGTGCGGCTCCGCCCCCCCTCGATGAAAAACTCGAGGGGGATCCCCTCACGAATCAATTCCCTGAGGTAGAGGTAGAACACCTCCCCGTAGAGGGGGTTGTCGCGAAAGGTCCGCCGGATGAAAAAGGCCCCGGAACGCCTGAAGACGGGCCCCACCGGCCAGAACGAAAGATTGATGCCCGCGGCGATGAGAGGAAGGGGAAGATTCATCTCGTAGAGGACATAGGAGAGGAGAAAGTAGTCGATGTGGCTTTTATGGGAGGGAATATACACGATGGGATAGTTTCGCGCGATCCGACGGAGTCTCTGCGCGGCCTTCTCATTGATGTCAACGCCTTCGTAAAGGCTATGCCAGACCCAGCGCAGAATCCTTTCCCACTGCTTCACGTAGGCGGGGCTCAGATCCGCCGCGATTTCCGTCGCGTAATGTCGGGCTTTCTTGGCGAGATCCTCCACCGGCGCTCCGGTCTCGTCCGAAAGGGCCTCCAGGAACTTCCAAAGATCGGGGTCCTCCAGAAGCTGGGTAACGATCCTCGGTCTGGAGGGCAACGGCGGCCCCGTAATCCCCCGGAGTTTCTTGTCAAGGATGGTCACCGCCGCCCGGTGGATCTCCCGGGCCGCGTCCGTGTCGGACTTCTCGGGGTGTTGTTTCAAATACCTCTGGACGTCGATGGGTGTGGCAAGCCGGACCTGGATTCGTTTCCGGAGCAGGATATTCTTCAGGCGGAGCGTCCACTTGGGCATGGCCATCTTTCCCCAAAAGGCCGTGTAGAGAGATTTCTTCTCCGTGGGAGGCAGGACGTCGTAAATGACCAGGTGAGGCACAAGATAGATGGGCTGATCACATCCGCGCTGGTAACGGACGATGGCCTCGATGGGCGTGGCGCGGAAGCCGGCGCACCGCTGGAGATAGGTTCCCGCGGGATGGAGGTAGAGAGTAAAGGGCACGCGCCCCAGGCGCTTGATCTCGCCTTTCTGTTCCGGAGAAAAGATATCAAAAAGACAGGTTTTCTTGAAAACCCAGGAAAAAAAGGCCTTGAGAAAAACAAGCATCCCCCGGAGCGAAATCCAGGGAAACATGGAAATTCCCAGGGGAAACCGCGGATAATTCCCCCCTTTTTTCTTGTAGAGGTGGTAGAGAGCGAGAAAATCGGAACGGCTCGGGGAGTCAAGAACGGGAATCACGATCCCCCGGGCGACGAGACGCCGCCATTTCCCAAGATGCTCCGAGGAAATCTCCACGCGTGAAAAAAAGCGGGGAAACAAATGCTTCGCGACAAACCCTTGTAACTGATCGAATCGATACGGCCTCAAACGTTTTCCCTTGTCACGCATGTTGGTCACCCGTCCCCCAAGATGAACTGGAGGACCGAAAGCGCCTTGATCACGGCCGTTTCCAGCCTCAACACCCTGGGCCCCATAGAACATGAACGATAGCCTTCGGCCGCGGCGGCCGCGCGCTCCGTGGGGGTAAATCCCCCCTCCGGCCCTATGACCACGGTCATCTTACGCGCTCCCGTAAAATTATCAAGACATTCCCTCAGCGTTGCCTGGCCCCGTGGCGTGAAAAAGAGGTTCAACGTCTCCCTATATGCCGGAAGCGCCGCCGTGAGGGGCAGGAGGTCTCCCAAATGGGGAATCAGCGCCCGGTGGGACTGCTTGGCCGCCTCCCTGAGAATCTGCTCCCAGCGCGCCTTCTTCCTGAGCCATCTTTCCCCCTGGATTCGGGAGATGCTGCGATCCGACATGACGGGAATCACCCGGCGCACCCCCAATTCAGTTGCCTTTTGGAGAACCCAATCCATCTTTCGGCCCTTGGGAACCGCCTGGAGAAGAGTAATCTCGAGGGGAGACTCCGGCTCCCAGTCCACCCTCTTGACGAGACGCGCCCGGGTAAAGGCGCTTCCCACCTCCGAGACGACGGCATTGAAAAGGGCGCCATCACCATCGGAAACAAGGATTTCATCCCCCGTCTTCAGACGAAGGGCCCGCTTCAGATGAAGATGCTCCCCGCCGGCAAGGCGGGCAACGCCGGTCTCCGGGTCTATCTCGTCGGCAAAGAACTGGTGAACCCCACTCACCGCGCGGCCTCAAAAACGTATGAAATCCATGACCCGGCCCGCCGCTGCCGCCGCTTGCGCAGCCCCGCCGCCGACGCCTTTTCGACGAATCCGCCTCCCTGCGAGGCCAACAGCCCGGAGACAACGAGCATCCCGTCCTTCGCGAGGCGCCGCTTAAAGTCGTCGAGAAGTTCAATCAAGACGGATTCGAAAATATTGGCCATGATGAGGCCGAACCTGCCGGAAATCTCACGGAGGGGATCCATCGTAAAACGGATATGTTCAGCCACACCGTTCAAGGCCGCGTTCTCACGGGCGACCCGGACGGCGTCAGGATCGATGTCCGTCGCCACTGTCCGTCCCGCGCCGAAAAGGACCGCCGCGATGGCCAGGATACCGGATCCCGTTCCCACGTCGAGAACACTCTCCAAGCAGTCGGGTCGCTTACGCCGGATGAAACGAAGATGATGGATACACAGCCGCGTCGAGGCGTGCCCGCCCGTCCCGAAGGCCATCCGGGGGTCGATGGAGATGACGGGACACCCGGGGTCCTTCCGGAGCCTCCGCCACGTGGGTTTCACCACGAGCTCACTGCCAAAACGATAGACGCGGGCAAAACGTTTCCACGCGTCGCGCCAGGACGCCTCCTCAAGGTCCCTGACGGCCACCTCCGGGGCGGGGACATCAAAAATACCCGCGATCTCTCGGAGCTTCTTCACGATATTCTCTCGCAAATCATCCCATTCATGATTTTCAATATAGAGGGAAATTACCGATCGCCCGGCGCCAACAGACGCATTCACGGCCGCGGGAATGTTCATTGCTTCCAGAAAAGTCAAAATCGCCTCCTCGCAAATTTGGGGAGTCCGAAGAATTACTTCAATCATGTTTTATATTATAACAAACCTCCCTCAAAAAATCATTGCGCGAATGACTCGAAAAGCTATTGTAAAAATTTTTGCCAACAACCAACTTATATAAAAATTTCCAATTTGACAAATAGGAAGAAGTGAACGAACATATTGATTGGGTTAAAATGAAAGGAATGGAAAACACCATCGCAAAGCAGGCTGTTGGATTGTCTCTTCTCGAGTTCGTTGAAAAATACCCTGCGACAGAGAAGGTCTTCAAGAAATATGACGGGCAGGCGGGGAAGTGCATTCTTTGTCACCATCTTTTCGATTCCCTGGAAGATGTCATTGAAGAATACCGGTTGGACAGGGACAAAATACTCGCCGACTTAGAATCAGCCATAAAACAATCGCGTTTCCATGGATGACGAATCATAAACAACGGCGCGACTTACTTGCCAGCCAGTTAACCATCTTCAAGGGCTAATTTCCCTTCAAACATTTCAAAACACGAAGAAAAGAAAAAAAGGAATGTAGAAAATTTTCACAGGCTTGCCTAAATAGAATTGACATATTAGAAAATTACGTTAAAATGATAAGTGAAATTAGTCAAACGACAGGGATTCAGGAGCGGGGCGTGAACAATTTATCCAACGTGGTTCTCTTTCCTCGGAAAACGAAGGAGAGCCAGGAGGGTTTTAAGGGTCAATTCTCACGGCTGAGTCTTTCAGACGTCATTCAATTCAGCACCCGGGGGATGATGTCCTTGATCCTGGAAATCAAACAGGACGAAAAGGAAGGAAGAATCTACATTCATAAGGGAAACATCGTTCATGCCCAGTGTAAAGAAAAAACCGGGGTCGAGGCCTTTTATGAAATCATGACCTGGAAAAAGGGCGAATTTCAAACCGACTCTTACGTCCCGCCTCCCGTCTACTCCATCACGCTCCCATGGGAGCACCTCCTCATAGAGGCGCACAGGATAATAGATGAAAAGGTGGAACGTGCCCCTAAAAACGCGTCTTCCCTCGAAACACTTCCTTCCGCCACAATCCAGACCATCGAGGCATGGACCCTATCTCATCCTGATGTCCTTGGAACAGGGATCTTGTCTCAAAAAGGATTGGAAATTGTATCTAAAAAAGAGCACGTCTCTCTGCCGGAAATCGTCGGAGAGATCTTGTCGCATATTCCGGAAACCTGCCAGGCCCTTTGTAACTTATTCGGAATTGGAACTTATGAGGAGCTTATCACAAAGGGTAAAGAAGGATCGTTCATTCTCACTGCCCTCAAAGAAAATCTCCTTTTCTTTGTCTATCTAAAGGTGGACATTTTTATGAAAGCCCTGTTAAGGACGGAACTTGGTTCTCTCGTCGAAACTATCTTAAAGGGGCTATAACCCTGTCAAAATGAACAGCGGAGGAATTTGCTCATGGTTGTGGATAAAGGCAAGGCTATTGAAGAAATTCTAACGGATCTCAAATCAAGCTCTTCGGACATTTTAGGCGCCGCGGTCGTCAGCATGGATGGATTACTCATCGCGTCCTACCTGCCCATCAAGGATATCAACCCAGAAGGCGTCGGCGCCATGTCCGCCGCCCTCCTGGGTCTTTCGAAAAAGGCGGCGGAGGCCCTGATTCTTGGAGATTTCAAGGAAACCTATATCAAAAGCAAGGAAGGAACGATTCACTTATACACCATTTCCACGGCGGGCGTCCTTGCCGTTCTCGCGCGCCGTGACGCAAATATCGGGATGGTCAACCTCGAATCCCGTCAGGCCGCTAAAAAAATTGAAGAGATCCTCGGAGGATAAATCATGCCAACCTGGAAGGAAAAGATCCAGAACAGGGAACTGGATGCCAATCATGTTTTGATTGCCTCCCTGCTTTCCGGCTTTAGCGAGATCGGAGTCTTGAATCAAGGGGTAGTTAACAGCATTACGTCGAAGCTGGCTGAGAACTTAAAAGCGTGGTTCGATACCATGGGGATCAACCCAGGAATTCAATCCAGTGATTCTCCGGAAATCAAAATTAAAAAAACTGCCGTCATGATGAACAATGCCTTGAAACTGGTTGGTGAAATTTCGGTTCAAGATACGCCCGATGGCCCCGCTATCCTGATTACCTCCGGAAAGTGCCGCATCTGCCCCATCGGCGTGGGAGAGGCGGAGATACCCGGAACCGCCTGCCCCTTTCCCGGCCTTTTAACGAAATTGATAAAACTCTACGATCCCAATGGGAAAGGCATCAAAATTATACCCCATGACTACCATATCCTGATAAAAAAAGAAGGGGCATGTTATCTTTACTACGGAGAAAACGATTAATGAGCACTTCAATCAGCGTTTCCAAACAGTTAGAGGCACATCTCACCCTTTTGATGGCAAACCACCCCAATATTCTGGCAATTATCGCCTTTTCACCTGATGGGCTCGCCATTTCCTCTATGATTCAGCCCGGCCAGGACAAGGAACAGATCAGCGCCCTGTCCGCCATGTTGCTGAAAGATGCCATGAAGGCGACGGA
>Ga0256833_1003277_pt1 | contig 11126 bp, 10 predicted proteins | sample 356284metaG_FD_190535 | JGI IMG/M metagenome (GOLD analysis project Ga0256833, IMG submission 190535) | Hydrothermal vent microbial communities from Mid Atlantic Ridge, Atlantic Ocean - 356-284 | ecosystem: Environmental > Aquatic > Marine > Hydrothermal vents | place: Atlantic Ocean: Mid...
AGTGTAACATTCCATGGACCTGGACAATTGGTAATATACCCTATCATAGATTTGAGAAACTACAAACTGTCTGTAAAAGATTACGTAAATACTTTAGAGCAGATAATTATAGACACATGCAATTACTTTGAGATTAAAGCTTTTAGAAAGAAAGGTTATCCAGGTGTTTTTACTAACGATGGGAAAATAGGTTTTGTTGGAGTTAAAGTTTCAAAATATATTACCCTTCATGGTTCATCTTTAAACGTAAATGTAGACAAGAAATTTTTCTCTTTTATAAACCCATGTGGAATAAACACTCCAGTTGTTAATATGTCCGATTATATAGGAGTTTCTGTGGATGAAGTTAAAAATGTTCTTGTAAAGAATATTAGGAATTATTTTTCAGGATAAAACTCCAATAAAACATCCTCACCAAAGGTTTTTACTGAATTTTTCTTTAGTTTTACGGCTTTATTAATATCATCAATGCCTAGTTTACCTACACAAGATACGCCTTCTTCTCCAATTATTTTAGGAGCAATAAACACAGATATTTTATCAAACAGTCTATTTCTTATAAAATCAGTAATTATGTCTTTTCCTCCTTCTATCAAAAGATGAACAATATCTCTTTCATACAGATTTTTGAGTATATCATCAATTGCAAATTTATCATTTTTTAAAGGTAGCTGGATAATCTCAATATGAGATCTTTTCGCCAGACGTTCTAATTTTGATTTATCAGCCAGTTCAGAAGTGAAGATTATAGTTTTAGTATCCTCATTTAGAATATTGTAATTATCTGGAATTATTAATTTCTTATCTATAAGAACGCGAACAGGCTGTTTTTGTGATTTTACGTATCTTACAGTAAGGGAAGGATTATCTTTAAGTGCTGTGTTTGTCCCAACCATAACAGCAGTTGCCTGTTTTCTCATTTTATGGACGTGCTTTCTGGCTTTTTTCCCAGTTATCCATTTAGAACTACCAGTAAAAGTAGAGATTTTTCCATCTATGCTCTGAGCCCATTTGAGATGTATAAATGGTCTTTTTTCTTTGATGAATACAAAGAAATCCTCATTTAATTGTTTGGCTTCATCTTCTAATACTCCAACTTTAACGTCTAAACCGGAATTACGAAGTATTTGAACTCCTTTCCCTGAAACTTTAGGGTTAGGATCTAAAGTGGCAATGACGACCCTTTTTATTCCAGTGTTAAGTATGGCATTTGTGCAGGGAGGTGTTTTACCATAATGACAACATGGTTCGAGTGTTACATAAATAGTAGCACCTTCTAATGACTGTTTTTTGGATAGTGCATCCTCAATAGCTTCAACTTCAGCGTGTGGCATACCTGCCTTTTTATGATACCCTTTTCCAATTATTTTCCCGTCTTTAACAATAACAGCTCCAACTGTAGGGTTAGGATGGGTATATCCTTTTGCTTTTTTTGCCAATTTAATAGCTTCTTTCATAAAGAACTTGTCATCCATTTGCATACCATTAAATTTTAGTTTAATTTTAAAAAGAAAAAAGTAGTAGAGGTTAAAAATGTATAACATAAATAAAGACCTTGCAAATATTTTTAAGAAAATGGCAGCGATATATGAATTTTTAGATGATGAATTTCGAGCAAGAGCCTATATGAGAGCTGCTCATATTATCGAAGATTTACCTGATGATATAAGAAATTACGTAAAAGAAGGAAAGCTGTATAAAATAAAGGGAATAGGTCCAAGTATATCGTCAAAAATTATTGAATACATAAGAGACGGTAAGATATCAAAGTACGAGGAATTAAAAAAACAAATACCAGAGGATTTTATAGAACTGATTGATTTACAAGGTATTGGCCCTAAAACCTTAAAGAAAATATATGAAGAACTTGGTATAAAAACCAAAGAGGAACTAATCCAAGCACTGAAGGATGGAAGAGTGGAAAAACTGGAAGGCTTTGGTCCGAAAAAAGTGGAAAAGATGCTTAAAGCTATCCAGTTGTATGAAATATCCAAAAGAAGAATGCTCTTATGGGATGCACTTGAAGTTTCAAGATACTTAGAAAGTCAATTAAGAAAACTCAAAGAAGTTCAGTTTGTAGAAACTGCTGGAAGTATAAGAAGAAGAAAACCTACCGTTGGAGATATTGATATATTGGTAGTCTCCGAAGATGAAGACAGGATGAAAATTATGGATTATTTTGCAGCTCTACCAGAGGTAAAGGAAGTTCTTGTAAAGGGTCCTAAGAAAACAAGTATTATCTTCAAAACAGAAAAAATAGAAACACAGGTAGACCTGAGAATATTTAAAAAGGAAGAAATTGGAGCAGCTCTTCAGTATTTCACAGGTTCCAAACAGCATAATGTTCATTTAAGGGAGATTGCAAAAGAAAAAGGATTAAAAATAAACGAGTATGGGGTTTACAAAGTAGATACTGGAGAAAAAATAGCAGGAGAAACTGAAGAAAGTGTTTATAAAAGTGTTGGTATGGATTTTATCCCTCCCGAACTAAGAGAAGATAGAGGAGAAATAGAAGCAGCGTTAGAACATAAACTCCCTAAATTAGTTGAATTAAAGGATATAAAAGGAGACATGCATGTTCATTCTACATGGACAGATGGAGCTTTTTCAATAAAGGAAATTGCCGATTTTGTTTTAAAACATTATAAATACGAATATATAGTGATAACTGACCACTCAAAATCACAAAGAGTAGCACACGGTTTAGACGAAGAAAAACTGATACAGGAAATAGAAGAAATAAAACAGATAAACAAAATGCTTGGACTTGATTTTATAAAAAAAGGAATAGAAGTAGATATTCTAATAGATGGAAGTTTAGACCTTTCCGATGAAGTTTTATCCAAGTTGGACTGGGTAGTTGCCTCTGTACACTCACATTTTAGTAGAGATAATACAGACAGAATTTTAAAAGCCATGGAAAATCCTTATGTAAATGTTATTGGACATCCAACAGGAAGACTAATTGGAGTAAGAGAAGGTTATCCCCTTGATATTGATGCCGTAATAAAAAAAGCTAAAGAAACAGGGACTGCCCTTGAGATAAATGCACAACCGTTAAGAATGGACTTAGATGACATTTGGATAAAAAAATGTGTTGAAGAAGGAGTAAAATTAGTCATCTCTACAGACAGCCATAATTTAGGAAACTTTGCTTATATGGAAATTGGTGTTGGTCTTGCAAGAAGAGGATGGGCTACCAAAAAAGACATATTAAACACAAAAAGCTGGAAAGAGATACAAAAATTTGTAAACCAAAAAAGAAAAAAATTAGGCGGCATTTTAATAAAAACATAAATGGGTGTTTTAAGAGATTTAAATGGAGCTTTAACTGCAGATAAAAAAGTAGAAAAACTTTTACAGTTTCTTACTGATAACAAGTTTAAAGACCTAAAGAAAAATTTTTACTTTTATAAAATTAGAGGGGAAGTCGAGAACGGTAAATTAAAGGTAGAGATGTATTTCCATCATAGAGAAAAATGGTACTTTATCGGTGAGATAGATTTAAATAACAACAAAATCACAAAGCACATAGATAAACAGCTTTTTAAAATACTTTTAGACGATGAAAATAACTTTTTGATTGAAAAATATCATAGAGAAATGCACAGAAGTATGTCTATAATACTATCATTATTAGCTTTAATACTTGGTATTCTTACAACATTTATACTTATTAATTTAATAAAATAAAACAAGTTTTCCCTCTTGTTATAATAATTAATTCGAGAAAAAAAATCCAAGGGAGATGTTTTCCATGATAAAAAGATATACTTTACCAAAAATGGGACAAGTATGGTCAGAAGTTAATAAGTTTCAAAAGTGGCTTGATGTTGAAATAGCTATATGTAGGGCGTGGAACAAATTAGGTAAAATTCCAGATGAGGCTTTGAAAGAAATAGAAGAAAAGACCCACATTGATGAAAAAGTTGTAGAAAGAATACATGAACTTGATAAAATCTACAATCACGATGTTCTCGCATTTGTTACTGCAGTAGCTGAACAAGTTGGAGAAAATGGGAGATACATACATTTAGGTGTAACATCTTCTGACGTTATAGATACTGCTCTTGGTTTATTAATGAGAGAAGCCCTAAATATACTGATAGAAGACATTGAAGCTTTATTACCTGTGTTAGAGGAGAACGCTTTTAAATACAAAGAAACAGTAATGATGGGAAGAACCCACGGTGTACATGCTGAGCCAATGGTATTTGGTCTCAAGTTTGCCCTGTGGTATGAAGAAATGAAAAGAAATCTTCAAAGATTAAAAAATGCAAAAGATGTAGTTTCTGTTGGAGCAATATCCGGTGCAGTTGGTACATACTCAAATATACCACCAGAGGTAGAAGAAATAGCCTTAACTGAGCTTGGCTTAAAACCTGAACCTGTATCAAATCAAGTGGTTCAAAGAGACAGACACGCTGAATTTATGACAGCTATGGCAATTACAGCTTCTTCACTTGAAAAAATAGCTGTTGAAATAAGACACTTACAGAGAACTGAAGTGTTAGAAGCACAAGAACCCTTCAAAAAAGGCCAGAGAGGGTCTTCAGCGATGCCTCACAAGAAAAATCCTATAACATGTGAAAGGATAACAGGACTGGCCAGAGTTATAAGGGCAAACTCAATACCCGCCATGGAAGATATTGCACTATGGCATGAAAGGGATATATCTCATTCCTCAGTAGAAAGAGTGGTTCTGCCTGACTCAGCTATTGCACTGGACTATATTTTAAATTTAACAAAAAAAGTTTTAGAAGGTCTTGTAGTATACCCTGAGAGAATGAAAAAAAATATGGATTTATCGAAAGGTCTGTATTTTTCTTCAAAAGTTCTTGTTGCACTTGTTGAAAAAGGATTATCAAGAGATGAAGCGTACGATATAGTCCAGAGAAATGCTATGAAAGCATGGGATACAGAAGGATTAATGTTTATTGATGCTCTTAAGCAAGACCCTGAAGTTATGAAATATCTGTCAGAAGAGGAGCTTGAAGAAATATTCGATGTAAACAAATTTTTAAAGAATATTCCACATATATATAAAAGAGTTTTTGGTAGATATTAAATAAAAAAAAGGAGGAAAAATTGAAAGCAATAATCACTGCTATCTTAATGATTTTTTCTTTTACTTTTGCAAAGGATGTTCCTTCTATCATTGAAGAAATTGTTAAATATAATGAAGACTTTGTAAAGCATCATTCTAAAACATACTTTGAAAACTTTAAAAATAAACAAAAACCATATATAACGTTAGTTTCTTGCTCTGATGCTAGAGTCCATATGAATATCATAGAAAAAAACCCAATTAATAAAATTTTTGCAATAAGAAATATTGGAAATCAGCTACTTACAAGCTTTGGTTCTGTAGACTACGGGGTTTTACACCTTCATACTCCAGTTTTATTAATACTTGGTCATTCCCACTGTGGAGCTGTTAAAGCAGCCCTTGGAGATTATGAAGAAGAGCCTTTTGATATTATTAGAGAACTTGATCACTTATTTATTCCTTTAGCAAAGTTAAAAAATCAAAAGATAGATTTTGAAAAAAAGTGGATAAAAGGTGTTCAAGCAAATGTTGATTATCAAGTTGAACTTGCCTTAAAAAAGTATAAAAAATTAGTAGAAGAAGGAAAATTAACAATTATTGGAGCTATATATGATTTTGTTGGACTGTACAAAAGTGGAGAAGGGAGAATAATCATAATAAATGTTAATGGAGAAACAAATACTGAAAAAATAAAAAAACTTCCTATATTTAATAAACTTCCTGCAAGTGAAAAAGATTTAACAATAAAAAGAATTAATTAAAAAGGAGAAGTGAAAAATTTATGAAAACAAGAAAGGCAGTTAGGGAAGACATTAGAAATATAGCTATAATAGCCCATGTTGACCATGGAAAAACGACATTAGTTGATGCTCTTTTAAAACAAAGCGGTACATTTAGAGAAAATGAAGAAGTAGAAGAAAGGATAATGGACAATATAGACCTTGAAAGGGAACGCGGAATTACTATCATGGCTAAAAACACAGCTATAAGATATAAAGGAGTAAAGATAAATATTATAGACACACCAGGACACGCAGATTTTGGAGGAGAAGTAGAAAGAACGCTAAAAATGGTAGATGGAGTTATCTTACTTGTAGATGCCGCAGAAGGACCTATGCCCCAGACAAGATTTGTACTACAAAAGGCTTTAGAAGCTGGCTTGACTCCTCTAGTTGTAATTAACAAAATAGACAGACCTGATGCACGTATAGACCAGGTAATAGATGAGATTTACGACCTTTTTATAGATTTAGATGCAACAGAAGAACAGCTGGATTTTCCAATTATATATGCAATCGGAAGAGAAGGTATCGCAAAAGAAAATCTCGATGATGAATCCAGTGATTTAAGACCTCTTTTTGAGAAGATAATAAATTACATGCCAGCTCCTGTTTATGACGAAGAGAAAGGTCTTCAATTTTTAATAACATCTTTAGATTATGACAATTACGTCGGTAGACTTGCAATTGGGAGAATATTTAATGGTTCAGTTAAAGTCGGACAACAAGTGGCACTTATAAAAAGAGATGGAACTATAATAAAAGGCACTGTTAGAGCATTATACACTTATGAAGGACTTAATAGAGTAGAAACAAAAGAAGCCAAAGCTGGAGATATTGTTGCAATAGCTGGTCTTGATGATATTAATATTGGGGATACAATAGCAGACGCCGAAAATCCCGAGCCACTTCCACCAATAACAGTAGAAGAACCTACAATATCTATGATTTTTTCTGTAAATGATTCACCTTTTGCAGGTAGAAGCGGAAAATTTTTAACATCAAGACACTTAAGAGAAAGATTATTTAAAGAAACTCTTACAAATGTGGCCATAAGAGTAGAAGATACAGACAATCCTGAAAGTTTCCTTGTTATGGGTAGAGGGGAATTACAGCTTTCTATTCTCGCTGAAATGATGCGAAGGGAAGGCTATGAATTTCAAGTTTCAAAACCTGAAGTTATAACTAAAGAAGAAAACGGACAAAAACTTGAACCAATTGAAAGGGTTGTCATTGATATACCTGAAGAATACATTGGAATAGTTACTGAAAAGTTAGGAGCCAGAAAAGGACAGATGGTAAATATGATAAATCATGGGTATGGAAGAGTAAGATTAGAGTTTATTATACCTTCAAGAGGGTTAATAGGGTATAGAAGCGAATTTAAAACGGATACAAAAGGAGAAGGGCTGATTAATGCAATATTCGAAGGCTGGCAGCCATGGGCAGGAGAAATAAAAACCCGTCAAAATGGAGCTTTAGTTGCAGATAGAAAAGGTGTAGCAACACCTTATGCCATAAATAGCTTACAGGATAGAGGAGTATTCTTTATACCTCCAGGTACAGAAGTATATGAAGGCATGGTAATTGGTGAACACAACAGAGATAATGACCTGTGGGTAAATATAACTAAAGAAAAGAAATTAACAAACATAAGAGCTGCAAGTGCAGACGAAGGAGTAAAAATAATACCCCATAGAAAAATGGATTTTGAACGGGCAATGGAATGGATTAACAATGACGAGCTTATAGAAGTTACTCCAGATGCTATTAGGATAAGGAAGAAAAACTTAAAAAAGCCGTAAAAGGAGGAAAAAATGCAGTATAAGGTTTATACATCTCACAGCTATAAAAATATACCGCAAGTACAAAAGTATTTAACTGAAGAAGATAAGTTTAATATAGATGTAGTTTCTAAAGTTTTTCCATTTAAAGTAAACAACTATGTTATAGACAGACTTATAAAATGGGAAAATTATCAAAACGACCCAATTTTTAGATTAACATTCCCTCATAAAGACATGCTGTACCCAGAAGATTTCGAAAAAATAGCATTTCTTCTAAGGAAAGGAGCTGAAGAAGAACAGATTAGAAATGTCGCAAATGAAATTAGAATGAGATTAAATCCACATCCTGCTGGTCAAAAATACAATATTCCATCTATAAATGGAAAAAAACTCTACGGTGCACAGCATAAGTATAAAGAAACAATTTTATTCTTTCCAAAACAGGGACAGACCTGTCATGCATATTGCTCATTCTGTTTTAGATGGCCTCAATTTGTAGGTATTGATGAATTAAAATTTGCAATGAAAGAAGTTGAAGTACTTATAGAATATATAAAAGCTCATCCTGAAATCACAGATGTTCTATTTACTGGCGGTGACCCAATGATAATGAAGGCCAGGGTATTTAAACAATACATAAAACCTTTAATAGAAGCAAAAATACCACATCTAAAAAACATAAGAATAGGAACTAAAGTTTTAGGTTTCTGGCCTTATAAATTCTTAACTGATGACGATGCGCAGGAGATGCTGGACTTATTTAAGTATATAACTGATTCGGGATACAATTTGGCATTTATGGCCCATTTTAACCATTACAGAGAACTCGAAACACCTGAAGTCCAAGAAGCAGTGGAAAAAGTTAGAAGTACAGGAGCGGTTATAAGAACTCAATCACCTTTACTGAGACATATAAACGATAGCTCTGAAGTATGGGCTACAATGTGGACTAAGCAGGTAGAAATGGGAATGGTTCCTTACTATATGTTTGTAGCAAGAGATACAGGTGCTCAGCATTACTTTGGAGTTCCACTTGTAAAGGCATGGGAGATATTTAGAGATGCCTACAAGAATGTAAGTGGGCTGGCTCGGACAGTTAAAGGACCTTCAATGTCTGCAACCCCTGGTAAGATAAGAGTGTTAGGTATCACCGAAATAAATGGAGAAAAATACTTTGTGTTAGATTTCCTGCAAGGGAGAAATCCAGACTGGGTTGGAAAACCGTTTTTAGCAAAATACAATGAGAATGCTTTATGGATAGATGAACTTGAACCTGCATTTTCAGATAAATTCTTCTTTGAAGATGAACTAAAAGAGATTTTAAATAAAGATAAAATAACTGTAACTGTTTCTTAAAGGGGTTATCCCCCTTTGTTTATTATTTATTAAAACAGAAATTTATTTGACATACAGAAGTTATTACAGCAGTTTCCATTCGCAGTATTAATTTACCAAGTGAAAGAGATTTAAAACCTTTATCTTTTAGTATTTTAATTTCATCATCTGAAAATCCTCCTTCGTTACCAATAACAATACTCACTGATGACGGAGTTAAATGACAATACTGTTTTATACTTTGATTTTTTTCTCTTTCATAAAAAACAGCATTAAAATCACTACTGGCTTCAATATTGTCTATGTTTTTAGGAAAATCTATTTTTAAAGGAAATAGACGCTTGCACTGCTTTATTGAATTTATGGAAATCTTTTGCCACTTTTCAAGTTTTTTTAAAACATCTTTTTCTTTTAATGCTGAGTTCTTACATAAAACAGGGGTTAGTTTATAAACCCCTAATTCTGTCAAATATGGAATTAAATCATCTACTTTTGAAAGTTGATTAGGCACACACAAGTTAAGATTTATCTGCAGCTTTAAATCTTCAACATCAATCTTTTTGAGAAACTTTGCTTTTAATTTTTTTTTAGAAACTTCTAAAACTTCACCTAAATATATATTTCCGTTTAAATCGTTTACCTGGATAAGATAACCAGGTTTAACTCTCCTAACATAAGCATGTTTTGCCTCATCTTCAATTAGATATAAAAAATCACCTTCTTTTTTCCCAATAAAAGTAGGATAAGACATTAAGCTTTCGCTTTTTCTTCTGTATTTACCTGTTTAGTTTTTGTTTCTTTTTCAACTTCAGCTTCGATTTCTTTCGCTTTAACTACTTTTTCCTCTTTTTGTTCTTCTTCACCACTTAAAGAAGATTTGAAGCTTCTAATTCCTTCACCTAATCCTTTTCCTATTTCAGGTAGTTTTTTAGCTCCAAATAATAGCAAAAGAATACCAAATATTAATAAAAGTTCAGGAATTCCTATACCACCAAACATCTAAAAACCTCCAAGCTATTTCTAATGAAATTAATTATAACATTAATATATTTTTTTAAACCTTCCAGTTCTCATAATTATTTAATCGACCTTTTAGGTCGTCTATAAGCTGCGGCATATGTTTAAATCTGTGATTTCCACCAGGATACATTTTTACATACACCCCATGTTTTTCGAAAAACTCTTTTGTCTTTTTACTATCCAGAAGTTCATCATCCTCATCAAGATAAACAAACAGCAAATTTTTTATATCCTTTAATCTATCTTCTGGTACATAGTAATTTTTTAAACTTTCTAAATGCTCTCTGGTAAATATGTACTCTTCATCTGATTTATAGTTTTTTTGAGGACCTATCTGATCTTTTAAAGAGTTGTAAGGATCTATAGAAGGATTTATTAAAACAGCTGGAACTTTGTATTTGTAAGCTAAATAAGCTGCATAAAATCCACCAAGAGATGTTCCTACTACAATTAATTTATCTTTATCTTTTATCGCATCAGTTAAAAACTCAAGTTGTTTCATAGCTTTTTCAGGGTCGTATGGAAGTGTTGGAGCAATGACATTCTCATCACCAAAGGCCTTTTTTAAATGGTTTATTTTCTCGCCGTATCCTGCAGAATTAAAACCATGTATATACAGAATTTTCATTACAACACCTACCTTTCTAAAATTTTTGCTTAAGATTATAATATAAAAGAACTTAAAATAAATATATGAAAGAAGGAATAATTTGAAAAAAATCATTGTTAATAAAAATGGTCTTGAGAAGATAAAATATCTTAATCTGTGGCTACATAAACACGACTTAAAAAAACTCCCAAAAAACGTGCATCCTGGAGAACTTGTTGAAGTAATATCACCGAAAGGTGAATTTTTAGCTATAGGCTATATAAATCCAAAAAGTTTAATCACTGTAAGGATACTTTCTTTTGAAAATAAGAAGATTAATAAAAATTTTTTTGTCGAAAAAATAGAAAAAGCCTACCTTCTAAGAAAGAAACTTGAAAATATAACAGATTCGTTTAGAGTTGTTCATTCAGAGGCAGATGAAATTCCAGGTCTAATTGTGGATAAATATAGAGATTACCTTTCTGTTCAAATCAACACTGCTGGTATATTTAACTTAAAAGAAGAGGTTTACCACGCATTAATTGAAACTTTTAAACCAAAAGGGA
>Ga0256833_1003279_pt1 | contig 11120 bp, 8 predicted proteins | sample 356284metaG_FD_190535 | JGI IMG/M metagenome (GOLD analysis project Ga0256833, IMG submission 190535) | Hydrothermal vent microbial communities from Mid Atlantic Ridge, Atlantic Ocean - 356-284 | ecosystem: Environmental > Aquatic > Marine > Hydrothermal vents | place: Atlantic Ocean: Mid...
CTTTCGGGGTTGATTTAACGGGTGCTTTTGTGGAAAATCTCCATATGATCTCTCTGTTTCTTATGGCAATTATTCCATACTCCCCGTACCATCTGCCCTCTGAAGCATTGTATTTTCCTGCGAGAGGTACGTATATCGTTCCACGATACTGATATATTGAACCATAGTACACAGTTGAGTTAAGTGATATATTCCACAGTTCCTTTCCTTCAGGTGAAAGGGCATATAATCTTGCACTTCTGTTGTCACTCTCAAAACCCCCTATGTAAAGAGTTCCGTTAACCACCGTGGGCGAGGATGTTACCCCCACATACCCCGGCGAAATGGATATTTTCTTTTTGAAAATTATATTTCCAGAAAGGTCAAGGGCATAAAGGTACCCGTCTGATGAGCCTACGTATATTGTGTTATTGTAGATGTATGGTGTTCCAATTCCCTTTACATTTCCGTTTTTCCAGAGCACGTTTCCATCGGTACTAATTGCGAAAAGCCCGCTCCAGGTGTTAATGTATATTCTATCTTTATAACCAACAACGGTGGAGTCTATAGAGCCAAAAATATCTGAGCCTATGGATATGTTCCACACCTCCCAATTTCCAGGGGCATAATGCGTAATCTCAGGATATGCGGAGAATCTGGGATATCTGTTGTGAGGTGTTGCATGGGGGATGCTCTGGGACCATGCAAGGATTGTTCCCCCAGGCCCAGGAATCCATCCATTGTTCCAGTGGTACAGAGAGAGGGGTAAATAATCCACATAAAGGGTACCATCTTTTATTTTGTAATCAAGATTATGTGCTTTGCACATGCTGCTGGTTGCGTTTATGAGATCTCCTTCAAAGTTGCCCCAGTATATCCTGCCATCCGGAAGTTCAATCAAGATTGTGAGTTTCTCATTTTGAAATTCTGCGAAGTTAAATGTGAAGAGGATGATTAAAACCATTACTACAGCTGCTGTTTTCATGTTTCAAAAAATGAATTAGGGGATTTATATTTTTCTTATGAACGCCGCAATTGCCATGGCTGAAATAACCAGTACTACCAGTGGGTTTAGTTCTGGCACGTCGCTGGTAACATTGTCACTCATCACTTCTGTGCTTCCTGTGTTGCCGGAGTAATCAACAAGGACTATGTAGTATTCAAGTGTGCATGGCTCCGCCTGGGGCGGGATATAGCCTACGTATCCGCTATCATATAACGTGGCTGTGTAATTCATCTTAACTATCTTAAATGGCTCGTTGTGGGATGTTCTGTAGTAAAGATAGGCCTGATATTGTTCTGAAGTCTCTGCAAATACCTTGATGCGCTTACCAACTGTGAGGTTCTCTACGGATATGGAATCTGGGAGCGGTACTGCGCTTATATTCCCAAGAGAGATTATATACCCTGATCCTGAGGCTACTACCAGCTGTGAGTCAAACATAACAGGTGATGCAAGAATCCATGATGTTATGTTGGATGTGTAGTTCCATATTTCATATCCACTCTTATTATAGCAGTAAATCACCGAATTTGCGCTGTTGGTGGCAAACACTATGCTGGAACGAGACACCACAATTGGAGATGCTATGTTATTTCCAATATATTTTTTCCATCTTACCGTACCATTGTAATACAGGGAGTATATCCAACCATTTGATGTTCCCACGTATATTCCATGATCTATGCCAGGGGAGTTTACAGTTCCGTTAAGTGTTATGTTCCATCTTATTGTTCCGTTGGTGTTTATAGCGTACATTGTTTCTCCAGAGGGTACGTAGATCACATCATTTTCTAGAGCTGGGGATTGTTTGACTGGATGGTTCATGCTTATGTTCCACAGCTCTGTCCCATCAGTTGCATTTATTGAGATCAATCCATATGGTGGTTCAAATTGCCATGACGATGCATTGTATCTTCCTGCGAGTGGTACAACTATCTGTGAATCGGCCACGCATGGTGTGCCAAAGTATACACCAGAGTTCAGGGTGATGTTCCATAACTCAGCTCCATTTGTTGCATTTATTGCATACAATCTCCCCCATGGGGCGGAACTTTCATAGGTGCCTATATATACTACACCCCACCCATTTATGATTTTAAGGGTGGGTGATGACGATATAGCATTGTTACTAACCTTCTTTTCCCACAGAAGTGTACCGTTGTATACATTGAATGCCCTTAAATAACCATCCGTGGTTCCTATTATCACCTCATCGCCGTAGATCAGTGGGGCGGAGGTGTATGTTGCACCAAGGGAATTTTTCCATATGAGGGTTCCTCCTGGATTAAGGGAATATAGGTACTTTGCATCTGCAACGAACATCATTCCGTATGCTATTGTGGGTGTTGAGGAGAATCCATATGTGTAGTTGCCCTTGAATCTCCACAGTTCTTCTGCCGTGTTAATTATATTCTCTGTAAACCCAGTATTGTTCGTGTTCCCTCTGAATGTAACCCATGATGTGTAGTGGCCCGGAAGGGATGTTATGTTGAAGGATGCGTTTCCCATATTTTTGTCTTCTGTGTATAGCCAGGCCACAATATCTCCCTGCTTCATCTCAATGCCAGAAGCACCAGTACTGCTCAGCTTCCATCCCGGTGTGTTGTTGTTCCACACAAAAAGATGCCAGTAAGCACCTGGCCAGTTGTTATGCTCCCATCCAATCTGAGTTACAAATCCTCCAATACCTGTGTACCATGTGTATTTGAATGTGAGGGAAAGATTTTCGCATGCAAGTTCCGTGGCTTTAAGTGCGGTGGTGTTGCTTTCTGGAAGGATCACATCCTTATAGAGAACTTCACCATCTCCAAACTGAATTATCACACTTACCCTAGGTCCAGGTAATTTGGCTCTTTCAGCATGCACTGCAACGGGCACTATCAACAGGATCACTATCGCCATAAGCGATAATTTCAGCAACTTCATCTCCACCACCTTAAAGTTAATTTTACTCTTTGCAAGATTGCTTTAAAGTAGATAAAGGTTGCGGATTAAAAACACCAAATCTAACCTTGAATCTGATCAGGATTTTTAACAGTTGAATACCGAAAACGTCTGAAAAGAGAACATTTCCAATTGAATGTAGGGTGTCAAAATACACGGAGAGGGACCAAACCAGTAGAAAGCTCTCTATGGTGTGCGGATATATGAACGCAAGCCAGTACCAGATATTCATTATCAAACCATATATGTATCCGTATACAGCTCCCAGCACCATCAACGCATATATCCCATTCTTTTTTCCTATCCATCTTTTTAAAAAAGATCCAAAAACCCCGGCAAGACCCCAGGCGAGCATCTGCCAGGGTGTCCAGGGCCCCTGTCCTAGAAAGAAATTTGATATGAGTGCAGTCTCAATTCCCACCATGAATCCAGCATAGGGTCCCATTACAGCACCAACTGCTATTATTATAAACGTGCTTGGCTGAAATGATGGTATCCCTGCAAATGGTATTCTGGATGCTGCGGAGAAAGCACCTAAAATGGCAATGGTGGCAATATCTTTTGATCCAGAAGGCCTTGACTCAAAGGCCATGAGCAAAGTGAAAATTATTATCGCGAGTAGCAGGAGAGATATCAAACCAAAGTATTTCTCAAGATCTTGTGTTTTAATCAGGGAAAGAACCATCAGTGAAAGGATTATTGCGATGTTTATGACGATCAATTTTTTCACATGATCTCCTCCTCTGTAAGTATTCTACGATCCCCTTTTGGGCAGGCGGATACAAGTCTGTTTACCTGGGTGGTGTAGTTGTATGTGCCACACATGACCTCCCTTTTTGGTCCCTGCACTATTATCTTACCATCAGATAAAATAGCCACTCTGGTTGCTACACGCGCAATTAGGTCCATATCGTGGCTTATTAATATTACAGATCCATTTTTTATAACCTTTTTCAGGAGGGAGATAAGTTTTGATTTGTGGTTCCATGAAAGCCCTCGGGTAGGCTCATCAAGTATAAGTAGTTCGGGTTCAAACACAAGAACTGTGCCTAATGCAAATCTGAATCTCTCTCCACCAGAGAGATCAAGGGGATTTCTGTTAGAAACATCGCACAATTCCAGCAATTTCATGATATTCTTTACTTTTTCTTCGCTGTACTCCCCTCTCGCCTTGAGGGTGTACGCAATATCCTCTTCAACAGAGTTTCCTATTATGTGTAACAAAGGGTCCTGAAAGACCATGCCAATTTTTGATTTATCTATTCTGTACTCTACTTTTCCTCTTTTTGGTTTCAACAGACCCAAGATAATTTTTGCGAGAGTCGTTTTTCCAGATCCGTTTTTTCCAACAATTGCAAGAATCTCCCCTTTATTTATTTTTATATTAACACCATCCAGTACCTCATGCGATCCATATGAAAAATGAATGTTTTTGGCATACACAATACACTCCTCATCACTTTTTTTATCTTTAATATTGGCTTTTTCAGGGACATGGGAGCATATTACCTTTAGAGCCTCTTTCACAGAGAGCGGGACATATCCTGTATTAAGTTTAATTGCGATCCTGGAGACTGGAGGCATACCCACACCAAAATCGTCCAGATTCCATCTCCTCATAATCTCAGCAGGATCTCGGTCATCAACAATTCTCCCATCCTTCATAAGGATCAGCCTGTCCGCTCGGCGGAGCACCTTTTCCATATTGTGTTCCACGATAATTATTCCAATTCCAGCATCTTCGTTAAGTCTTTTGAGAAGATCTATAATATCTTCGGCACTTCTTGGATCAAGCTGTGTGGTGGGTTCGTCAAGAATTAAGAATTTTGGATGGCGTATCAACGCTCCTGCCAGAGCCACCTTCTGTATCTCCCCACCAGACAGTTCTGAAGTTTTCCGATATTTTAGGTGTCCTATATCCAGTATCTGCAATACATCTTCAATTCTTTTTTCAATCTCAGTACGGTCATATCCCATATTCTCAAGGGGAAAGGAAAGTTCTCTGTGTACTGTATTCATAATAACCTGTTTTTCAGGATCCTGAAGAAGAGTGCCTATGTGACCTGCAATCTCTGCAGGGCTCATCTCGTCTACATTTTTGCCATTTATATTCACCGTACCGCAGTATTTTCCCGTGTAGAAATGGGGTATCAGACCATTTATACTCCTCAAAAGAGTGCTCTTTCCACTGCCTGATGGACCTGCTATAACCGTAAATTCACCTCTATTAAATTCAATGTTTATCTCCTTCAATGCCCAATGCGCCGATTCTCCATACTTGAAACTGTAATTTTTTATGAGGATCATCTTTTCACCCCCAGGGTTATTATCAGTAAGGATAGACAGCAAAAACCTTTAAGCAGGATTGAGTTCCAAAAATTACTCATGACCACAGCTATTAATCCAGATAAGGCTGTAAGCAATCCTATATGATGATATTTTTTTATGATAATACCAGTTGATTTATTCCTTATTTTACTCTTTTTTGGAAATCCCTTCAATTCAAGCGCCTCTGCAATAGTTATGCTTTTTTCTAAAGATAGAAGTAGAAGAGAGGAAAGCACAGGTGTACGTGCCTTTATTTTTTCTTTCCAGCCTTTATTCTCGTATCTTATTCCCCTGGCAATCAAAGTGCTCTCAATATCCCTTGCCATATCCATAATATCTGGAAAAAATCGCATGGAAATTGCAATGCTGGCGCTTGCTTTATCAGGCATCCGCAGGAGAGCCATGATGTCAAGCAGTGTATCAAAATCCACAACCATTGAAAAAAGTGCAAACGCAGAAGATATTGCAAGAAACTTGAAAATAAGAATAAGGGTAAAATCTAATTTATCAGGACCAAGAAGTATAAAATTGAATGCTAGAATCATAATTGCTGATATCCCGGAATATTTCATGTACTTCATCCAATCTTTTCTTGAGAGGAGGAGGGGCGGTATAATTGATGCTATGAGAATAATGATTACAAGATGCAAATCGTATGTTATTAGTGATAGTGTGATGATCAGGGCTAGCCATATTGTAGTTATTATGGGATCAAGTTTCATTGGTGGGCCCCCTATAAATCCAGAATGAGTCATGATGCTTTAGAAGGGCATCCACACAATCATCCAGATATTCATCTGATCCTGCTATTATGAGCATAACATTTTCACACGCCCAGTTTCCTTTTGGATTTAATGGAGACTGCAATATTTCTGCAAAAGCCCCTCGCGAGAAACGGCCTTGCCAGTCAACTATTCCCTCACCTTTTACTCTATATGGCAAATCAACCTCTGTGTTGTTATTTATTTTCCAGAATATTTTTGATTCTGTTCCTATAAGTATTATGTTTTTATTGTAATTTCCATCATATCTTTTAGCCTCAAATATTTTAACATATGCTCCCTTTTGTGTCAGGAATTTACCTATGTTCTCCGCCTCTTTTTTGTACTTATAGTCGTACAGAATAACAGTATCTTTTACATTACCTCCATATCCCTTCGTAAACATATGCGGGAAATCCATGAGCTCCGCGGTTACGAATGGCTCTTCTCCCCATTTATGATAGTCCCACCTCATAACATCTCCGTCTCTCAGTATGTATTTTGAGGCCCCAACATTTGCAAGATATCCATTTATGTAGTAAAACCAATCTTTTTTTTGGGATGGATCACTGTATATTCCGTTAATTCCCTTTACAAATCCCCCTCCGTACGCAGTACTAACATTGGCTATGTGTTTAAGGGCTTCAAGGGCACTTATTCCGCTTCGAGTTTCTTTTACCAGCAATGTTTGTTTTCCGTAATCCATGGATATTATTACAGTCACCCTGCCGTTATCTTGGACTGATGGGTGATAATATAAAAGAATTGCTACCAACGCAATAGCCACTCCAGCAATGGCAAGGCGCTGTACATCCATATTCTGGCCATGGTGTTAATGTTATTTAACATTTCTAAAGTTTATTTTAATGAGCGGTGAGTTAAATTTGTCATTCATACTCAATATCAAACAGATCAGTTATTGATGTTTTAGCGCCAAAGAGGCAATAATCTTGATTGAAATTATGAAAATATTAATTTACTTCTTTCCATTTATGCGTTGATGCTTGAATTCCTATTTAAGGATGTGTGGACGCCAATAATGCAAAAGTTTTATCTTGATCAAAAGAAGAAATTCAATTTGTTTTTTTACTCTCTTCTTCTCCTATCTTTCTTACTTGATTTTTATTTGGTTCAATCATCCTTTGCTTTCTTCTCCTACACTCTTATTTTTGGCATTGCTATGATGCTTAACGAGAAAAGGTTCTATTATATTGAAGGTGTGATGGTATGGGAGTTCTTGTTGGGTATATTCGGTATAATTGCATCCTTTACCTTGGTAACTCCCATAAAATGGCATTTCGTACCGGGAACCCGTATATTTGGTGTTTTCAATGGAGGAATTATAATAATTAGCTATTTTATACTGTTTTACGGATTGAAGCAATATAGAATAGTTTTTCCTTTCCTTGTTTTTTACGGTGCCCTTATAACCCTAAATGGCATATGGGGGTTTTTTGTAAATGATTTTGCTGAGATGTACATTGCACCAATTTCATCTCATCTTGCATATTTCTTTCTTATATCTCTGGGTTATCCTGTAAGTATCTCAGGCACAACAATAACAATAATAAGCCAAAGTGGTACACCTGTTTCTGCCACTGTTGCTGGAGCATGTTCTGGGATAGAGGGTATGACACTCTCGGCAGTTATGCTCATAGGCCTACTAATGGGTTCCAAAATGAAATATTTATATAGGGCAACACTTATAATAATTGCCGCAACTATTTTGTTTTTTTTAAACGCTCTCAGAATTTCACTTATCTTTATATTTGCATATTATTATGGAAACAGGGGTTTGTTGATATCGCATCAATGGTTGGGTAATATCCTGTTTTTAATATTTATAATGTTGTATTGGTACTCAATTGAGAAATATTTTTTAAGAAGGGGTGATAATAAAGATGACACATAGGAAATTAGTTAGAGATACTTTTTTAACGGTTATAACCTTAATTACTTTTGGATCAACAAATTTTCTATTTAATGTAGCAATAGGTAGATTTTTTGGAAGTGATTTTTTAGGAAAGGTATCTACTGCACTCTCTACTTCTCTTTTGATAGGTTATATTGTATCAACAAGTATTCCAAGTGCCGTTGCTAAATATATAAGTGAGTGTTTGGGGAACGATGAAGATAAAAAGGCAAATTACGTTATGTGGATGTCTCTTATTTATGCTATTTTGGTTGGGGGTTTTGCAACGTCTTTTACAATAGTATTCGCTCCTTCCATATCTGATTTCTTTAAAATACCTAGTGATATTTTTTTACTGTTTACACCTATCATACTTCTTTATGGGCTCTACATGGTATTAAAAATGGCGTATTATGGATACCGGCGTGCGGATTTATATTTTAAAAAAGAGATTTTTTCAGATGTTTTATTTTTCATAGTTCTAGCAGCAATTATATTTTTCAAACTCAAAAATTATACTTTTGCACCATATATTGTTCTTTATTCTTCATTTATTTTGCTATCTATACCTTTTATACGGGGAAAAATCAAATATAAATTTGCAGACAAACAAATAAAAAGAAAGTTTTTTGCCTTTGCGGGGATATCTTTTTTAGGAACTTTTAGTTCTATGGCAATGAGAAGTTTAGCGATCATGTTGAGTAGTATATACGTACCTCCAAATGAAGTGGGATATTTATCTGCAGCGTTTTCTATAAGTGCAATATTCTTTTTATTTCCTAATGCTATGGGTAGAGTTTTTATGCCTGAATTTTCATATCATTTTGGAAAGGGAAATAAAGGGGAAATAATAAAACTGCTTAATAGCAGCACTGATTATCTTGGGATAATGGTTACAATAGTTAATGGATTGGGTATTATATTTGCTCCATTTATCGTAAAACTCTTTTATTCTGAAGAGTTCTTACCCTCTGCATTGATATTGCAAATTCTTCTTTTTGGGTTTTGGTTTACTATGCTTGGAAGACCTGCTGTATCGGTACTTTCGGGTACAAAATATATACATATACCCAATATAGGGGGTATATTGGGTTTATCATTTGCCATATTTTCTTGGTGGTTTCTTATACCCACTAATGGTATCTTGGGAACTGTTATTGGTTATGTGGGAGGAGTTATAATAACAATGAGCTATATTCTATATCATGCTAAAAAACAATATGGTTTGAATATTTACAATATTCTAATTCACTTTTTTGTGTTTGTTTTGATATTTTTGACCGTTACATCTTATATGTTTGTCGGTTTGTATGTATCCTTTATTGGTATCTCCTTTCTGGTGTTTTATGTTTTCCTTTTCAGGGGAAAAATCAGTCTTATCCTAAAAAAAATTTTTATTTAAATTAAATATATGGCTATGTCATCATTGGAATAAATCTTGTATCTATCACTGCTTAAATTTTTGTAAAATTTGGAGTCTACCCAGCGATCTCCCCAAAACAAATATTTGTTTTTGTGGTGTAAATCTTTTAAAGCATATTTTGTGTTGTATTTATTTGTTATTTCAATTGAAATATTCGTGTCCGGGGGGTGATTCATTAACTTTATATAGTCCATTGGTGGTTTTAGATAATCTTCGGAATAGTATATGTAATGATGTCCCATGCTCTTTTTAGAATCCGTTATAAATTCCCAAAAGGATATCGGATGTGCAGATATGTTTTTTCTAAAATAAACAGCATAATTAATTTCACTGTTCATACCCAATGGTGGAGGAAGAGATGCGACAGAAGCATGTGATTGTATCCACCTGTTCAAGTACCAAGAATCTACAACAATGGATTGGTTGTTTGAGATTATATTATTTACGTATAATGCAGACATATATGCTTTTTCCGTCATAATTCTCCCCACACTTGTGGATTTTTCTATTTTGTTTGTAATCCAATATTGTTGCATATATATATTATTTAAAATTAATACAATAATCAGTATAACAAATACTTTTTTTATATCCATGATTTTTAGTTTGAATATCATACCAAACTTTGAAGAAATGTCTATAGATATTATTAAAAACGCGATGCCTATTATACATCGAACGTATAGTCCAGCGGGAGATAATATTAATAAAGTACTTAAAAAGCTAAAAGAAAAAACATCAAACATGCTTAATTTTCTTTGATAAAAAAATAGTTTTAAAATAAGCATAAGTGAAATAAAGAATAATACAATGCCTGATCCTGCACCTATTGAAAGCACAAAATTTAATAGTTGAACTGTGCTGCTATCTCCTTTAATAAATCCATGGCTATAATATTCACCATTATACCCATCTATATGTAAATTGTTGTAAAAAGGAAAAATCAATGAGAAAATAAGCAATACAAATATAACATATTTAAACAGCTGCTTGTATTTCGTTTTTTCTATGAGCTTTTTAATTGCTATATTTATTAGAAATATTGTTGTCATCAGAACAAGCAAAAAAGCGGATCTGTGTATGGTATAAAGAAAAACTCCAAATAGTAATGTACTACAAATAGTGATTGAAAATGTTTTTAAATCTTGTTTTGTTTTTTTATTTAATATGATTAAAAATAACAACCAAAATAGAAATAACAAATAAAACAAGATTCTGCTAGAAAAAGCATTCCAGAGCCAATTAAAAAAAGAAGGCATGTTTATGGCAACAAAAGAAAAAAACATAGAAAGGAGGATATTTGATGTTATTTTATGGGAAATCAAAAATACCAGTAAAGAAGTGAAAATAAACATAACATCTCCAATTATTATTATTGTTAAATCACCTCCTGCTTCTGAGAGGCTGTATAGGGCTGCCAATAGGGTTTGCGCACCAGGGGGAACTGAAAAAGGATACAACCCAAAATATGATGTAAAGTGAAAAATCCAAGGAATGTAATGTTTATTAAGAATCATTTTTGCTGTTAACATATAAAAATAGGTGTCTTTTCCGTCTTGCAAATGGGGAAAATAAATATAATTCGAAGAAAGCACATACCCAATTATGAATAAAAAGAATAAATATACTGATTTTTTTCGTATGTATGTGCTATTAAAATCAATCATAATTTTCGCATAGGTATATACTATTTATTTCTTTTGGAACTTGATTTGTGCGGCTGGTAATTAAATTATGTTTATAAATTCTTTGCACTCTATTAATTTTTGT
>Ga0256833_1003280_pt1 | contig 11118 bp, 12 predicted proteins | sample 356284metaG_FD_190535 | JGI IMG/M metagenome (GOLD analysis project Ga0256833, IMG submission 190535) | Hydrothermal vent microbial communities from Mid Atlantic Ridge, Atlantic Ocean - 356-284 | ecosystem: Environmental > Aquatic > Marine > Hydrothermal vents | place: Atlantic Ocean: Mid...
GGTACGATTGCCTTGATCTTTTTAGGAGAAAGGAAATAAAGGAGATAAAAAATGAAAGCAATGCCGTAGAGAACGGTATAGGCTAAGTACAGGAATCTCTCAAAGCTCATAAAAATTCCTCCCATTCCATTTCTTTACCTTCCGCGATCACCATCTCAGGCCTTGATGAAAGCTTGAAAGGATCACCGTTCCACAGGACAATACTAGCGAGCTTCCCTTTTTCTATCGTGCCAAGTTTGTCATCGATTTCGAGAATTTTGGCATTTCTCCACGTGATAATGCTCAATGCCTCCTCCTCACTCATTCCAAAGAATAAGAAGTTTCTGAGTGAAACGAGAAGTAATTTTGTCATAATCACAGGGTGGTCAGTCATAAGACCAAAGAACAGGCCGGAATCCATAAGAAGCTTCACGTTGTATAGTTTCTCATGTTTTAATTCTACCTTGTAGGGAAAGGACTCAAGAGGTCCAAAAACAGCATTTATACCAGCATCCTTCAGTGCCTGGAAAGTTTCAATCTCATGAACATCACCAAGATGTTCGGCAGTAGCTTTAAAGCCGAATTTATTAACGAGTTCTATCAAATAAAGGACATCATCGGATTTATGGACATGAACTTTAGCAATCTTTTTCCCTTCAAGAAGTTCAAGAATCGCCTTTTCAACGTCATTGAATTCAAGTGCATAGAGCTCTTCCGTAACTTTTTTCCGCTCAGAATACTCGTGGTAGTCTATTTCCCCTTTCCGATATTTTTTTTCGAGTTCATTCAACTCTTTTTTCTTTTGAAGCAGTGTCTTGCGTGCCTTCCTTCTAACCTCTTCAAATTTTGCCTCAAGATGTGCATAAACGCCCATACGTGTGTTAAATCTCGTACCTCTCCAGTCTGTTGTGGATCTTGGATTGTACCCAAGAGCCATTTTAAAGCCATAATCTTTGAAAAAGCCTTCTCTTCTTGATCGGGCAAAATTTCTGATAACAACAGCCTTACCACCGAAAACGTTACCACTGCCTGGAATAATGCAACTGTAGAGAACACCAAACTGGACTGCCTCTTTCATTGCGTGATCGTCAAAATAAACGGAATTTATAGGATTCAGGAGTGGTGTGAAGATGTCCGAGATGTCGTTTGATTCTCCCTCATAGAATGGTTCACCTGCACGATCCATTCCTATGTGACTATGTGCATCGATAAAAGCGGGTGTTATGAAAGGAAATTCACCTACAAATTCACCTTCTGGCTTATCCTTGCCCACATAAATAATTCTGTCATTTTCGATACCAACATAAACATCGTCTAAGAATTTCCTACCATCGTGGAGTTTTTTGCCAAAAAATACCTTCATTTTACTACCTCCTCTCATTGCGACTTTAACTTTTTGTCAAATTTAGAATTTCACCCTTTTTCTCCATTGTTGCATTATAACCCAACTCAAACGCATATTCACCTCTATCAAATTCGAAGAGACCAATATCTGATGTATTGGGTTCAATGTAAACATCCGGAGGGTAAAGATCAAGATTATTTTGAATTATTGATCCTTCCATCGCGTAAACAGAGAGAAGTGCAACATTAAAGAGGTTTAAAGACGGGGATTTAATCCTATTTTTCTGCAAAAATCGTGAAAAACCGTCTTTTACACCTCTCACCCCGGTCTCAACTTTCACTTCATAGTGGACAAGATTGGGCCTTTCGTGAGTTAAAACATTTACTCCAATAACCTGCTCGTATCCCATAGCTCTTGCAACTCTTACAGGCACAGGATCCACAACGCCACCATCGACCAGCGCCCGTTCTGATGCGTAAAGTGGTGTGAAAACACCAGGAATTGCAATCGAAGCCCTGACAGCAAGATAAATAGGTCCTTTCGTGATGGCAACTTCCTCTCCTGTGATTAGATCTGTGGAAACCGCTGCAAATTTTATACCATCGAGATCTTCAATGAGTTTTTCTCCGTAAAATTCTTTCAAGAAATTTACCACATTTTTACCATCCGTAAAACCTGCAAGTGATGGACGCGGAGTGAAAAATTTTGCTATCCTCTTTTTATCGATACTTTTCGATATATCGAGCATTTCATCTGGAGATATGCCGTTAACATAGAAGGAGCCCACGAGCGAGCCCATTGAACACCCTATCACTATGTCAGGGGTAAAACCAATTTCTTCAAGGGCTTTTAAAACGCCGATATGGGCAAGCCCTTTTGCAGCTCCACCCCCGAGAACAAGGGCTTTCATTTGTTTTCCTCTGCAAATTTTAACGCCAGCTTGGCAGCCAGATAGGATGGCTCAGAACCAAGCATTTCTATATTAAACCCTTTTAATTCTTTTATAAACATCCTGTGGAAGCTTGAGTTTTTAAAAAGTCCTCCCGCGAGGAGAACTCGCGGCCTAACACCTGTTTCCTCTTTTAACGTTGTTAACATTTTTACAAGGCCTGAAATTCCATCTTCCATAATCCTCTCTGCCACTACATCCCCTTTAAAATACGCGTCTAAGACAATGGGGAATAGCTTTCCAAGCATGCTCGGCTTGTCCTTTTCGAGGTAGAACTTACCGATGATCTCCCTCGGAGTGCTTCCACCGAAGAATTTGAAAATTTCTTCTTCGAGGATTGTTTTAGGACCAAGATTCTCGAAGGAGAGAAGAGCTGCTCTAACTGCACTGAGACCGTACCAGGCACCACTGCCCACATCTCCTATGATATAACCGTATCCCCCCTTTCTTACTACAGTGCCATCATTAAGCAACGCAGCGGTTATTGAACCGGTTCCAGCGATAAGAACCATACCTGGCTCCCCTTCCCATGTTCCATAGAGTAAAATCTCCATATCAGACATGACTCGTGTGGGAATCCCGGTTAACTCCTCTAATTTTAACGCAACTTTCTCTTTTTCATAGGGCAAAAATACACCGGCGACACCAGCTACAATAAACGAGTATTTCTCGAGTCTATGCTCTTTTTTGATGCGTGTTAAGGTTTCATTTACATTTTTTGCGAACTGGTTCAAATCTCCATTCTGATAGTTAAATCCAGCAAGTCTGACCCTCTCCACAGTGAGACGGTGCTCTGAAATTACCCTCAGTTCTGTTTTTGTTCCACCAGCATCTATTCCGACAAAATACTTATTCATAGTTCCTGAATTATAATCCGGGAACTACGATTTATCCTGCTTGAGTTACCCACGGAAAGAGGATTCCTGTATTTTTGCTGGGTAACAGAATCCAGTATCAACAGGAACATAAATTTTCCTTTAAAAGGATGCTCCGGGCAAATCTTAGACAGTTTTTTTCATTTTGGGCGTGATAAACCTTAAATTAAGATTTCTGGTGTGGTTGACTGAACACGCACTTTTTGTTAACATAATAGCGATTGGTCGGGGCGTAGCGCAGCCCGGTTAGCGCACCAGCATGGGGGGCTGGGGGTCGGTGGTTCAAATCCACTCGCCCCGACCACTTTACATAATGAAAATCCTTATTGCTATCCCCGCCTACAACGAAGAAGGTCGTATCTCAAAACTCCTCGAAATACTTTTAAAAAAATATCCAGGAGAGGATATCCTTGTAATAGACGACGGATCGGAAGACAATACGTATAGGGAAGCAAAGGCCTTTGGAGTAAAAGTAATTCGTAACTCACCCAACCTCGGAAAAGGGGAATCGATAAAAAAGGCCTTCAGGTTCGCACTTGATAATGGATACGATGCAATTATAACGATGGACGCTGATTTACAGCATGACCCTTCTGATTTGCCAAGGTTTTTTTATAAGTTTAAGCACGAGCACTGTGATCTCGTAATAGGTACAAGATGGCATGAATTGTATAAAATGCCGTTTTTGAACTATATTTCCAACAGATTGACCACGATGATTCTGTCTCTTCTTGCCGGACAAAGATTACCTGACACTCAAAGCGGTTATAGACTTTATTCAAGAAGGGTGCTCTCAATGCAATTCACCCAATCGAAGTACGACTTTGAATCCGAGGTTGTTTTTAAAGTAGCTTTGAAAGGTTATAAAATTTGTGGTGTACCCATTAAAACCATTTATGGGACAGGAATTAGTTCGGTAGATAAAGTGAGGGATACTTTGAGATTCATTAAGCTTACCTTAAAATTCATGTGGAGATGAATAAAAGACTCATTCTTCTTTCAAATGATGATGGTGTTGAAAGTGAGGGGATATTAAAACTTCGAGAGGCAGTGTCCCACCTTGGTGATGTGTATATCGTAGCGCCAGACAAGGAGAGAAGTGGTGCAAGCCATTCAATAACTCTGGGGCAACCAATCAGGGTGAAGCAGTTGGACGATAAGGTCTTTTCAGTCTCGGGTACCCCTGCTGACTGTGTACTCCTTGGTATATTTGAGCTTTTACCGGGGAAGCCAGACCTTGTTCTCTCTGGAATCAACAGGGGGTACAATCTTGGTGAAGATGTGTTTTATTCAGGAACCGTTGCTGCGGCACGCGAAGGTGCCATTTATGATATACCAGCACTTGCAATTTCACTCGGAACTTCGACATCTGAGTATTATTGGGAGACAGCAAAATACTTTACAAAAGTCATAATAGATGAAATCTTTAAGTCGAGACTTGATTTTGAACTGATAAACATCAATATACCCAACAAACCCAGGGATGAAATCAGGGGAATTAGAATCGTGAGGCTCGGAAGAAGGAGTTACCAGGACCCTGTCGATAAAAGGGAGGACAATATTTATTACATTGGAGGTGAGCCTCTATGGCGGAAAGAACCGGGGACAGACCTGAAAGCCGTTTCGGATGGCTTTGTATCAATAACCCCTTTAAACATCGATCTCACAGATTATGATGAGCTTAAACGGCTTCAATGGGACCTCACTTTCTGAGAAGAGAAAGATGATGGTCGATACTCAGATTGTTGCACGAGGAGTCAAGGACCCTCGTGTCATCAAAGCAATGTTAGAAGTACCACGCCACCTCTTTGTCCCCACGGAATATATTGATCAGGCTTATGAAGACTATCCTTTACCAATCGGGTATGGGCAGACAATTTCCCAGCCCTATATGGTTGCTGTAATGACAGAGTTGCTCGAGCTGGACGAGACACATAGAGTCCTTGAGATCGGAACCGGTTCCGGGTATCAAACTGCCATACTCGCTACCATAGCAAGGGAGGTTTACACGGTCGAAAGGGTTCCTGAACTCTCAGAAAGGGCCAAGAGGATATTGGAAAAGCTGGGATTTGACAATGTGAAATTCAAAGTCGGAGATGGCTCACTTGGATGGCCTGAATATTCTCCTTATGACAGAATCGTTGTTACTGCAGCGGCCCCTGAGATTCCAGAACCGTTAAAGGACCAGCTCAAAGATGAAGGAATTATTGTCATTCCAATTGGTGGAAGATACGGACAGGTGCTTGTCAAAGGGATAAAGAAAGATAGCAGAATAGTAACTCAGGAATTATTCCCCTGCGCTTTTGTGCCTCTGAAAGGAGAATATGGATTCTAACTAATACTCTTCTTCTTCGAATTCGTCATAATAATCATCGTAGTCTTCTGGCTCAAGCTCGAGTTCAAGGAGCTCAGCCTCAAGGGATGAGAGGGTTTCTCCATAATCCCTGAAGAAATTTTCAAGATCATTTGAGCTAATTTCTCCACTTCTTGCTGATTCGACTGTATCATCAATATCCTGCCTGAGTTTCAGAAGCTTTCTCTGAATCTTTTCTAAAGTGCTTCTGAGACCAGGATCTTCGATTTCCATTTTCAAATCATCTGCGCGGGATAGAAGTTCTCCGATAGCCTCGTGCCAACCTTCTGTGAAATCGGTAACACTCTCCCAGATCCCCAGGATTTCTTCATCACTCAAGCCCCGTATCATCTGTAAACCTCCTTTTTGATGGTTCTTTAATATAACCATACACCCCCCGATGGTCAACAATCAGAAAGGTAAAGATATGGGGCCCGGAAGTGAATGTTTGGAATAAAATGAAAAATTATTGACGAATTAAAATTTATACGATAAAATTTTTTCATGTTTGAGGATCTAATAGAAAAAGTCAGGCACATGAGAAGGGAACATCGGCGTATCGGTGAAATATTAATGCAAAATCCATCCTTAATCCTCTATCTCAATGCGAGTGAACTTGCAAAATACCTTGGGGTTTCACCATCGAGTGTGGTTAGATTTGTAAAAAAGCTGGGATTCAAAGGGTATCCGGATTTCAGGAGAGCCGTTATTGAAAGAGTGGGTTTTAATAAAACGCCGCTTGAGTTTGTTCAGGAAGCTGGTTCACAAATTATGAACGATATTAGGACCAAAGAATTATCCGCAATGGAGAAGAGTCTAACACCCGAGGTGATTTCAGCTATTAATGAAGCTTCAGAATTGCTCTCAGTATCCGACCATGTAATTCTTGTGGGCTATGCATCAGCAGGTGTATTCGCCCAGTTGCTCTATCTCTTTCTCAGTGTAACGGGCCTGAATATTTCGATTACTACAAATTCTCGTGTGGATTTTTATGCAAAAATCCACATGTTTGAGGATCAAACTATTGTCGTCTTCAGTTATCTCAAGCATTTTAAGGAGCTTGTTGAACTCCTTTCCAGAGCCAAAGATATGGGACATAAAGTTATCTCTATTACCGAGTCTCAGGTAAATCCTGTTGCAATGAGGTCCGATATCAATATTCCTATCTGGATGGAAAGGAGTGGGTTCCTTATAACTCTTACACCTGTGGCAATGGCGATCAATCTCCTTGTCGCGAGAGTATCTGAGCTAAGACAGGATGATGTGAAGAGAATACTCCAGAAAACCAAGAAAATGTGGGAAAATTCCGACATATTCTTCGGGGGCGAGTAATGTTGCCAGCTGCGGGTATTTTTATTCTCGATGGATTAATCCTTCCTCTAACATTCTATCTAATTTTAAGGAAATCCAGGTACATGAAGAATATTCCGTTCTCAACTTATTTAAGATTGTACATTATTGGTGTTGTCATTTTTCCAATTTTGCTCCCCAGAAAGCATCTTGAATATTGGCTGACTACACAGAGTCCTTCCTTTCTTTTTGTCCTGCTCGTTGTCCAAATGGTAAACAATATTTTTGAAGAGTCGGGAAAGGCTATCACCCTTTATGCCGGAGCCGGAAAGAAGGGTATCTCAACATATTCAGCTGCTCTACTATTGGGGCTCTTTTCCGGTATGTCCTATGGAATTGGGGAAGCCTTTACCCTTTCTGTGATAGGTATGAAACCGGTTCTAAATAAGGTTTTTGGGATCAACCTGACCCTTCTTTTTATAACATGGTGGTGGGTGTTAGAGCGGTTCTATTCAATTTTGATCCATACGGTCATGGGAGGCCTCGTCGGTGTTTCTCTATATTTCTTTAAAAAATCAGGTTATTTGAAGGCCTTTTTATTGTTTGTAACTGCATTACTTTATCACGAGTTTGTTGATGGGTTAATAATTTACGCAAATTTCCATCAAACCTCACGTTTTTCAAGCTTTGTCATGAATCACATGTACGATGCAATTTTGCCGATCCTCGTGCTTCTGGGGACTGCAGGAATTTTAATTTTGTTTAGAAAAAAGGAGGTAAGACTATGAAAATGTTGATAGCAATCATATTCTCATTGCCACTAATGGCACAGGAAGTCTGTATATCAGTCCCTGAGACTTTACATTATTCTATTGAATACAACGGGCAAAGAATAGGTAAAGCGCTGAATATCATAGAAAAGGCGACTTTTGAAGGTAAAACCGTTTATAAGTACCTTGGAGTGACAGATGTAGTTAAACAGGGGAGAAATATCCGTGACAGCGTCATACTCTATTTTGATAAAGATTGGACCCCTATATATCAGGAAAGATACATAAAAGGGATGAATCTTTCTCTGACCACACACTACAAAGATGGGAAGGCAAGTGTGAAATTAAATCTTGCTGGCAAAGAAAAATCATTTACGATATCCTACCCTCAGGGTGCAGTTGATAACGAGGAAATTTTACCATTTTTGAGGTGCATCGATGTTAAAAAAGTTGGCTCAGGAGAAATTGTAGATATCACTCCCCTTGGTGGACAGACTGTAAAAATTAAGTGGAAATACGAAGGAACTGCAAAGATGAACGATATGGAAGTGGCCAGAGTACTCCTGAAGATGCCCATGAAGAAGGTGGAACTATTTATTAAGGGTGGGAAAGTAGTTAAATATTTTGACAAATCAAGTGGACTGGAGATGATTCTGCAGGAATAAAGCGGTTATTATCGTCCAGATCCCCTGCTCTCGATAGGAGGATTTTTTAGTGGTCGTTATCCCCCTAAGTCCCTTCGGGGAAGAGGATTTTCAGCCGCTTGAAATCCCTCTCCTGATGAAGGGAGGTTTTCGGTGAAGTCTCCCTTGAGGCTGTTCATATTCTTGAATCATTGAAAACAAATTGCACACAATAAAGCGGATTTTGACATCCCCCTTTGTCCCCCTTCTCACGAAGGGGGATTTTTCAGGAAACTCCCTTTTGATATAAAGGGAGAAACAGGGATTTTTACCTTGTTCATATTTTTTCTAACATTCTCAGCTACCATCTGACAAAAGAGGGTAGATGGATTCATTAAAATTCTCTCTACCTTTTCTTTTTGGATAGCATCTAAAAATTGAAAAAAAGGATTTCAAGAAGTATCATGTAACACCTATGAAGAGGATTTATGTTAAAAATCTCAGAGATTACATTAATTCAGAAATAGAGGACTACTTTTTAGTTGCCAGCATAAAGACAAGAAAAAAACGGGATGGTGGGGATTTTTTGGATGTTACACTTTCAGATGCTACAGGCTCGATCCCTGCAAGGGTTTTTGATAATATTGAGGACAACAGGTTGAGTTTAAGGGAGGGAATGGTTGTAAAAATTAGAGGAATAGTCGACCAATTCAGGGAAGAGATTAGTATCAAAATTAATGAGGCCTCACCAGAGGATAATTTTGACATAACAGATTTTATTCCCACAACTTCGAAGGATATTGACAGGATGGTTTTAGATCTCCACCGCAATATTGAGAGAGTTTCGAACCCCTACCTACGTGAACTTCTAAAAAGATTTTTCAACGACGTAGAATTTATGGAACGCTTTAAAATGGCACCTGCTGCAAAGGCAAATCATCATGCGTATATTGGTGGTTTACTCGAGCATACACTCAACGTTACTGAACTCTGCGTTAGCATTGCTTCCCGTTACAGAGAGGTAAATTTTGATCTTTTGATTGCCGGTGCATTACTTCACGATATAGGAAAGGTTGAAGAATACACCTATTTCCCTAAAATCGACAGGACAGATATTGGGAGATTACTCGGGCACCTTGTCATCGGCTACGAGATGATTATGAGGAAGATTCGCGAAATGAAAAATTTCAGAGGCGGGTTCCCGGAAGATCTGAAACTCCAGATACTTCACCTTGTGATTTCACATCACGGTGAGCTCGAATGGGGATCACCGGTAAGACCCATGACTCTTGAGGCACAGATTTTACACTTTGCAGATAATATGGATTCAAAGGTCTGGATGTTTATTGATGCGAAAAGAAAACGGCGGGACCCTTTCTCCAGGTGGTCAGAGTATCTCCAGAGTCTTAAGAGGTACGTATACCTGGGTGAGCCTGAGAATGAACATACTGAAAGTGAGAATGAAGAACTATTCTGAAAAAATCAAGGTGCTCTTTAGACTCAGTTTCCTTTATCATCGAGCCTCCCTTGACCCAATCTATAAGGTTATGAAAAAAGACCCCAGGTTTGACATTTATTTTTCGTGTGAGGATGAAAAGGAAAGAAAATTTTTCTTTTTTACAAGGAGCCTGAAGGATAAAATTCATGAAAAACTGAGGCAGGAAGGGCTAAAGGTAACCGAGGAGAAATCAGGATTCGATATAGTCGTAACAGGTGACACTATAAGAGATGCTCATCGATATGGAAAGACTATTTTAGCGTTCATAAATCACGGAACAGGTATAAAAACCATTCTTTACAGAAACTTAAAAAGTCAACCTCATACAAAATACATAATATTTGTTGAGGGACCTTATAGAAAAAGAAAAATAATCGAGGAGGGCGCGCTTTTTAACAACGAGGTTTACGTGGTGGGATACCCGAAACTCGACCCAATATTTCAGGGGAAGCTCGATCGTGATGAAATTATAAAAAAATGGGGACTTGATCCCTCAAAAAAGACAGTACTTTACGCACCAACCTATAAACCCACCAGTATCTACGCTCTGAAGGATGCAATCTTTGAATATACAAAGGATTTTAATTTGATAATTAAATTGCATCCTTATTCATGGCGTGGTAAATACGCTCCCCATTCTCAACATCGAATATTTGAAAAAAGGCTAAAAAAGTACAGCCACGCTGTCCTCATACCCCCGGAAGAGCACAATATTCTTCCATTTATTCATGTAGCTGATGTTATGGTAACCGAGGCTTCGAGCACAATGTTCGAATTTCTTGCTATTGGGAAGTATGGAATCATCTATAATCTTCCCTATGAGAAGCTGAAACACCATGATGGAACCCCTGTCCTTAGTGAGGATAACAGGGAGTTTTTGAAAGGAGCCTTTGTCCATATAGACTCTCCTGAAGAATTGCCAGAAGCGGTATTTCAGGCCTTAAATCCCACACCAGATATGCAGGAAATGGCAGAGAAATACAGGGATGAGCTGTTTTACAAACTTGATGGCAACGCTTCAAAGAGAATTGTTGAAAAACTTATTCAGCTCTACCAGGAAGGCGGTCATGAGAACACGCCATAACGAATTCATTTATGGCAGGAACCCAGTCCTCGAACTTCTATCAACCAACCCGCAGAAGATTCAGAAAATTTATATCCAGAAGGGAATCAAAGTTGAGGAGAAAATTTTAGAGCTTGCACGCGAGAGCAGGATTCCGGTAAGTGTGCTTTCAAAAGAGAAGATAAGAAGATTTGTTGGCAATGTGAACCACCAGGGGGTTGTGGCGCGGATATACCCGGTTCAACTCGCCTCTCCATCACAGATCATAGAGAAAACTATTAAAGAGAAGGGAATGATCGTTGCTGTTGATCACGTTGAGGACCCCCAGAATTTAGGAAGTATTATTCGCACAGCTGAAGTTCTTGGAGCGACC
>Ga0256833_1003281_pt1 | contig 11118 bp, 11 predicted proteins | sample 356284metaG_FD_190535 | JGI IMG/M metagenome (GOLD analysis project Ga0256833, IMG submission 190535) | Hydrothermal vent microbial communities from Mid Atlantic Ridge, Atlantic Ocean - 356-284 | ecosystem: Environmental > Aquatic > Marine > Hydrothermal vents | place: Atlantic Ocean: Mid...
CTCTGCGAAAATGAAGAAAATTCGAAGATACTCTGAACCGAATACGCGACCATAGAGGCCTAAATGGGAGGATCAGCCAGCAGCCCCATTCCCCATCCAACCGCCCTCGGGTGAACCGCCCCCCGGTTAAGCGGCCCACCCAGGGGCGTCGGCTTTGCTACATCTCTTCATATCCTCCCGGATTCCCTGGAGGCATGCCGGGGGAGCTTAATCTGAGCATCTGAGCATAGGCTGCGGGCCTCCTCCTCTGCCTCCGCGTAGCCTGGATCGCGTCCACGGAGATCCATGTAGATCCTCCTCGTGGAGGGCTCATCGGGGAGCATGCCCTCCTCAGTCTCGGTGAATATCATCCAGAGCAGCCTGCCTGTCGGATATAGGGGGAGGAGTATCTTTGCGAGACCCGCTGCCTGAGCCTCCTCGGGCACCATCGGTTTCCCGTAGGCCTCTTCTACGAGCTTGGCAGGCATTATGAGGGAGAGTAGCCTCTTAGCTAGACTCGGCCTGGGGCCCCAGGCGGGTGTATCTATAGAAGCCGTTTCCTCTATGTCGCGGACTTGGCGGCTTGGAGTAACTAGGGCGGGGAGCCTGCATGCCCCCTCCTGGGGGGGTTCGGGGCTGAGCCGCTCCGCCGGGACCACTAACAATACTGTACGGTACCTTGCGTGGAGATATCGCCAGGTGTAGGCGTCAAGACCTACGAGCTTCCCCGTGCCCGCCCGGGCCTCGTGGAAGGGCACCGCGTATCTACGGTATGCCACTGCTCTCCTCCCGGCGGTAATCAGGAGTGCAGACAAGACTGGTATGAAGCCTCTCCTACTAGACCCTCCTACGCTGGTCCCCCGTGCATGGGTTCCGGAGAGAGAGCCGGAGAAGAGAAGGAAGGCTGGAAACGGTGCTACGGTGCCGTAGCCTGTATCTCCTGAATCCACTGTACTCCTGGAAGAATGCCCCATCGGTGGAGTGGTGTGGAGTCTCGTTCTAGGCGGGACGTGGTAACACTGGGGTGGTATCGGGCCCCAGGGCCTAGGTTCCCTGGCGCGGCTAGAGATTGGTGCTGGAGGCAGCCACTCGGCTGAGCTGTATAGGGGAGGCGCGAGGCGGGGAGTCATGGTTACCTCTGTGCTTACTCGGCTGCTAAGCGTGTTTGGGATAGGCGGCTCGGGGGGCCAAGAGGGTCTTGAGGAGAAGATTGACCGCGTGATAGTTAGGCTTGAGCTGCTTGAGGACAATATTGCTGAGACGAGGTATGGGCTCGAGAAGAGGAGCAGGGAGCTGTTCAAGAAGGTAGTGGAGCTAATGAGGCAGGGTGATAAGAGGAGGGCGGCCATATATGCGGGGGAGGTTAGCCAGGTCCGGGCTGTGTTGAAGCTAATATACACGATAGAGCACATGATAATAGCTGTGAAGGAGAGGCTGAAGACCGTGAAGGACATGAAGCAGCTGACTGGGATACTTATGGCGTTCGGTGTGGCGCTGAAGGACGTTGGCAGCGAGATAAGCACCATATACCCGAACATGAGCATGATGATAGACCAGATAAGCAGCAGCGTCCGCCAGCTGATAACCGAGACCGCCGTGGAGGCCATGTCAGTGCCCGATCCCGCTGTGATAAGCAGGGGCGCGATGGAGATACTTGAGGAGGCCAAGAAGAAGGCGGAGGAGAAGGTGAGGGAGCAGTTCCCAGACCCGCCGATAGAGCCCGTCATACCCGCCAGGGCTACGGGCCTCGCCGCTCAGGCAGCCGTGCTCGCCGCCGCGAAAAGGACCAGCGTGGAGGATCTGGAGAGGCTGGTGCTCGACTACATTAGGAGCCACAACGGGCTCCTCGACATAAGAGACTTCACCGCCCGTTACGGCGTCGGGAAAGATGAGGTGTTGAGGGCGCTACACCGGCTGGCGGAGAAGGGGCTGGTCGCCCTGGCCTAGGAGGCCAGGGCCTCCTCCAGCTCCCCTGTCTCTGGCAGCTTGACGTACTTCCACTCCAGGTACTCCACAAGGGCCTCGGGGGAGGGCTCGGAGCCTAGGGCCTTCTTGATGAGCCCCTTGGGCGGGAACGTCTTGCCCCACCTGTGTATCCTCTCGCGCAGCCATTCGCGGAGCCCCTTGAGGTCTGTTTTTCTCAGCTTTTCGGCACGGGGGCCTCCGAGGCTCCTCCATATCATCGCGGCTATCACGTTGCCGAGGGTGTAGGTTGGGAAGTAGCCTATGCTTCCCTGGCTCCAGTGGATGTCTTGGAGTACTCCCTCCGCCGGGCTCCGCGGCCTTATGCCGAGGAGCTTCTCCATTAGCTCGTCCCAGGCCTCGGGTAGCTCATTGACGCTGATGCTGCCCTCGACCAGCTTCTTCTCCAGCTCGAAGCGCAGATAGATGTGGAGGTTGTATGTAACCTCGTCTGCATCCACCCTTATCAAGCTCGGCCGAACAGTGTTGACGTACCGGTAGAGCTCGATGGGCTCCACTGCAAGCATGGGCAGCTCTTCTGAGGCCAGGCTGCGGAGCCGTGGAATGAACCATGGGCTCCTACCGACTATGTTCTCCCAGAACCTTGACTGGCTCTCGTGCACGCCCAGGCTAACGCCGCCGCGGAGCGGGGTGTAAGCCAGCGCGGGGTCCTGCTGGAGCTCGTAGAGTGCGTGCCCATACTCATGCATGAGGGAGTAGATGAACCTCTTTGGGTCGCGGCCCTCATACCTCACAGTTATCCTCACGTCGTTTATACCCAGGTCTATTGTGAACGGGTGGGCGGACTCGTCGAGACGGCCGCGGCTCCAGGGCCACCCAAGGAGGTCAAGGAGCCTGCGGGCGAGCCTCCGAACCCGCTCCTTCTCATAGGCCTCGTCCTCAAGAGGATGGCTGCGGGGGTAGAAGCCCCTCCTCTCAACTGCCTCTAGTATTCTCAGGGTCTCCGGCACTATCACCGAGAACATTCTCTCCACGTCCCTTGTGCGCAGACCCTCCTCGTAGAGGTCTAGAAGGGCGTCGTAGGGGTGGTCCTCGTAGCCGAGCTTCTCCGCCTTCTCCCTCGCTATCTCCACTATCTCCCCCAAGTAGGGTTTGAATATGCTGTAGTCGTCGCGCCTCTTGGCCTCCTCCCAGGCCTTAACGGCCTTACTTGTAACCAAGGCCTCCTTGCGGACGAGTTCCTCGGGGAGAGCGGAGGCTATCTTGACCTCCCTCTCAACAACCCTTAGTAGTCCCCGCTCGTACACATTCATTGATTCTATGTCGCGTTTCGCCTCCTCTATCATCTCGCGCAGCCAGTCGCTCCTAGTAATCCGATGCATGAGAGCGGTTATCTCCGAGAGCGCTATCGCTCTGTCCGAGACGCCGCTCGGCGGCATATAGGTCTCCAAGTCCCAGTGCATCAGAGCGGAGGCATGGTTGAGAGCCAGGAGGAGACGAAGCCTCTCAACCATGCGGCGGAGAACGGGGTGAGTTATGGGCTCCTTGGATACGGCCTTAACAGCCATGGCCTCCCTCCAGGGGCTGGGGAGGGGCCATCACCGGGGTTTAAGAGGTTCCGTCCTCTTCGCATGGAGCCTGTGCTGGGGGCATCGTTATAGCCTGCCCAGCGGGCACCCGGGGCCTCGGCTGCATGGAGAAGGGCGATACATGCCCTTACGCGTGGACGGAGGACATGCGCCTTGGATAAACGGATCCTCGTGGCTGCCATAGTTGTTGCGGTCGCCGCGGCGATCATTGCCGGCTACATGTTTATCAGCCGTGGAAGCACTGCTGCACCGAATACACCGAGCACAGCAACTGGCACCACCGCCTCAGCCAAGGCTGTGGCGAAGCAGAGCCTCAGAGACTGTGGGGCCAACGCCGTTGCAGTGGTCTATGGCGGGGGGCAGGAGAAGCTGGCAAAGGCGATGGCAGAGCTGCTGGCGCAGCAGCTCGCAGCAGACGTGCCAAAAGGGACTACATTCTGCTACGTACCCATCAGCGGCTCGGGGCTCCAGAAGCCCAGGGTTCTACCACTGATACTGGTGAAGACCAGCCATATGAGCGGGAGGCTTAAGCAGCTTCTCCTAAACGAGACTTTCGCGGACGGCTACAGGCCAGTACGCTACGATGTCGACGCAGTGTTCGCAGCCCAGGTAGCTATGAGGGAGAGGCTACCGGGCCCAAGGTACGCGTACACAGCAACCCTGCTCGTGGTACAGGGCCATGTTAACGAGACCCGTGTCGACGTCAAGAAACTGGAGGCGGACAAGAACTTCATGACACTCCTTGAGGCGGTGTTCGCAGCCAACATAACCAGGGTTGTCCCGGTAGATGAGCCTCCGAGGGGTGTCGCCGTCGACTCTAGGCCGAACCTGGTCGTTGAAAGCAGCTTCAACCTCAGCAGCGGCGATCCTGGTGTCCGGGAAGCCGCCCGCGGCTACTACGTGGCCAGCCACATAGACTTCGCAGTCGTGCTGTCGGAGAGAAGGCTCGCAGAGGCATTCGAGAGGATAGGCGTGCCGCCGATGATAGGGCTGCACCCGGCACTAGGCAGCGGGCCGATACACATAGCGATATATGAGGACTTCATGTGCCCCTTCTGCGCAGAGTTCTACGCCACGGTGTTCCCAAAGCTTATGAAGTTGGCTGATGAGGGCAAGATAACACTTCACTTCATGGATCTCATTGTGCATCCGCAGCCCGTGGTCAAGAAGCTGCATCAGCTACTGGCATGCTACTATGCCGAGACCCACAACGCTACTGGCTACGTAAAGGCTGTCGAGGAAATATACTCGCTCCTCCGCCGCGACATAGCTAAGCTCCAGAAGAGCCAAATAAACGAGACAGGCCTGCTAAACGACTACCAGAAGCTCTACGAGAAGCTCAGCAAGCAGCTCGGCGCAAACACTACCTGCAGGGCGGCTGTGCTTCCCGAGGAAAGCACCAAGGCTGCAGAGAAGCTAGGGTTACGCGGCACACCAAGCTTCGCAGTATGGGGCAACGACCTCGGCTACACCGTGTACACCGTAGGTTATCATGACTACAGGTTCTTCGCAAACTTGATAAAAGAGCTAGAGGCACAGCTCAACGCCGCCCATAGGGGCTAGCATACTCAGCAACAACGAAGACTCCAGGAAGACCCTCCACATCCTAATTTTTATCTCGTCCAAGCGCTTCATCCCCACCAGTGAATCCTACCCCTCACCCGTCGTAGCCTATAGGGGCAGGCTCCACGACGTATATCCGGGTTCGGTCACCGCGTATCCTAAGCCCAGGGGTGGAGCCAGGGGCATTGAGAACCAGGAGGCTCGACGACTACCTGCGACAGCTCGGAGCCGCCGCCAGGAGCAAAGAGGTCGACGTCGAGGCGCTTCTCCGCAAAGCTATCCAGGAGGCTGTCAGGGAAGCCCTCGAGGCCTCCCCCGCACAGCCCACGGGCAGCAGAGATGGCTCGCTGAGGGCTGAGCTCGAGGAACTGCGGAAGGAGGTTGCCGCGCTCCGCGAGGAGGTCTCAAAGCTTCGGGAGGAAATCAAGGCGTTCCCCAAGGCCGGGGGCAGGGGGCTCACCCGTTCCGAGGTCGAGCAGCTCGCTCAGGCGGTGGCGGCTGCGCTGGGCACAGTGCTTAGACAAGTATGCCGCCCCGGTGCTGGAGCCTCTGGAGGCGGGGGAGAGGAGCCCCGGTGGCTCCGAGTGGTCCGGGAGAGGCTGAGGGATCGCGGCTACGTGTTCCTCCACGAGATGCCGCCGGAGGTCCGGCAGGACTTCGACCCCGAGGAGGCCCGGAGGAGGGGCCTCGTGGTGGCGCCGCTGGCGGGGAGCTACCTTGTCGCGACGAGGGATGCCGTGAGGGAGTTCGAGGAGAGGCTCCGAGGGCTTAGGACTAGCGACGAGTACGAGGCGGAGGCAAGGCTGGGGAAATACCGGCTGCTGTTCCGCGTCCTCCGGGGAGAGGGCGCGATATACTATGCTGGGCCGAGCAGGGGCTGGGTGGTCTCACTCCCCGGTCTCGCCGGCTAACATGGCGTAGTAGAGTAGCGCTACTATTGTCTTCCCATCAATTATCTCAGCCCTTCTAATCATCTCAAGCGCCTCCCTGAGAGGCAGCCACACGGTCTCGATAACCTCGTCGGGCTCCAGGCTCCTCTCCCCAAGCCGCAGCTCCTCCGCAAGGAACACGACTATCTTCTCTGTCGAGACCCCGGGGCTAGGATAGAACTCCAGGAGCCTCCTCAGCCTCCCAGCCACGTAGCCCGTCTCCTCCCTGAGCTCCCTAGCCGCAGCCTCCTCAGGCTCCTCCCCAGGCTCCAGGGTTCCGGCTGGAATCTCGTAGAGCCACCTGCCAACCACCGGCCGGAACTGCCGCTCCAAGAGCACACGGCCTTTATCCACAGCCAGAACCGCGACCGCCCCAGGGTGGAGCAGTGCGTCAAGCACAACACGTCGGCCACGTATCAGCGCCTCCACGCGGCCGAGGCTGAACCTCCTACCCCTACAAGCCTCCTCAACGCGGAGAACCCTGGGCTCCCTGGCCTGCGTCACGGCTGCGCACCTGGCGTCCAGCGGAGCCGCCGCATAGAATTAGGGTGCGGCCGCAAGGCTCCCCGGCGCATCCAACCCCGCGGCCTACTCCGCGGCGTAGCCGAGGCAGCCTCGCCCCAGGCTAGAGAGGAGAGACTACACGGGAATAATAGCTGCGCCCCTTTTCCGAGAAATCTAATAAGAGGGATACGGTGGCTAGCGCCTAACTCCACTTGGGGGTCCGGGGATCCCACTCCGCCCCCTATTAGTGAGAGCACTCCGTCCCCGCCGCGACACATGGAGAGAGGGATTGATGGGTCATGTTTGGCTCGTTCCAGGGCTTCGAATGGGTAATCATCCTGATAATAGTGTTGCTGATATTCGGGCCGAGCAAGCTGCCTCAGCTCGCCAGGGGCATAGGGCAGGCAATCTACGAGTTCAGGAAGGCCAGCCAGGGCGCACTTGAGGGCAGAGGAGAGGAAGCGCATAAGAGGAGGAGCCTCGAGGGCCTCGACGACGAGACGTTGAAGAAGCTTGCAGAGAAGCTCGGGATAAAAGATGTTGAGAAGAAGAGCAGGAGCGACCTCGTATCCGAGATAATAGCTGAGGCGAAGAAGAAGGGACTGTTGAACGAGATAAAAGGTTAAGGCCGCGAGAAAGCCAAGTAGCCGCGGAATTGTTAACCAAAAGGTAATTAGAGAATTTTTGTGGGGTCAGAGTGGCTGCAGGAGACGACGGCTCCTCCCCTCGCAGGGGAGATGCACGGGGGGAGGAGCTCTAAGGCGGTGCGGAGAGGGCTGATGCCTTGAGCGAGTCCCCTCCGGGCGATAGGGAGGCGTCTATCTGGGAGCATGTTGAGGAACTCGTCGTCCGGCTGAGGAGGATAGTCATAGCGTTCTTCGTGGCCTCCGCGATACTCTCTATACTGCCCGCCCCTGGGGCTAAGGGCGGGATACTTACCTCTTATGTGCCATTGGCCACCAAGCTACCGGAACTCATCTTCGCGCACGTCATTCCGAAGAGCTTCACCGCGTTTAACGGCAAGACCTACAATGTGACTATCATTCCGAGCGAGGGCTTCGAGTCCATTAATGTGCTTGCTGAGGCTATATTCCTGCTGGGATTCATAGGCGCCTCTCCAGTCATAGCCAAGGAGATATGGGAGTACATTGAGCCTGCGCTATACCCTCACGAGAAAAAGTTCCTGAAGAAGTACTTCGTGCTATTCTTCGTAGCGTTCATATTCGGCGTGTTCTTCGCGATATACATTGTCGCGCCGCTGATATGGCTGATGATGCTGAAGTTGTATCCGCTCTACATTCCACTGGGCTACCCCTTCATACCCAAGGTGGGCATAGCTGAGGTTGTGTCGTTCACGCTGAAGCTTGCCGTAGCTTTTGGCGCGCTGTTTGAGCTGCCGTTGGTGATATACCTGCTCTTGGCCTACGGTATACTAGACCCAGAGATGTTTAGCGACCAGACAATGAAGTATATCTTCCTAGGCACTATGATAATCGGTGCGATTATCTCGCCGGATCCCAGCGGCCTCGGCATGGTGTTGATAGGGCTTAGCCTCTACCTGCCGATACACGTTGCCGTGAAGCTGGGCAAGAAGAAGGCGCTGGAGAGGAAGGTTGCGCAGGAGCTCGAGGCCCTCGCTTCCTGACAGCCACGATAGTCCTCCATTAATCCCACCTAATTACGCAATGTTTTAGGCTCCGGAGCCGGGGGCTGCCGCCGGTTCCGCGGAGTCCAGCTTTGGCCGCCAATACTTGTAGAGAGCGGGGGCTGAGGCTTCTTGTCGCCTCCGTCGCCGGCTTCTTCGTCTCAATGACGTCACTTGGGTCGCTTGTCTCGAGGTATGCTAGGGATCTCGGCTACAGCGCCGCGCAGAGCATCCAGGTCTACGCCGTAGCGCCGCTCGTGGCTGCCAGTCTCCGCATCCCCGTAGGCCTTGCCGCGGACAGGCTTGGGCTCCGCGTGTTCCTCGTAGCCGGGGGGCTGGCGGCTGCCACAGCTGCTGGGGTCGCGCTCGCCGCTAGGAGCCTCCTGGGCGTCGCGGCTGTTAGAGGGTTACAGGGCGTGGCGCTCGCTGTGTTCGTGGCGCCGTCGATAGCCGCAGCAGCGGCGCTGGGCGGGGAGGAGGTTGCCCGCGCGATAGCCGCCAGGGCTGTCGCGGTGACTGCTGCCGCTGCCCTCGGCCCCCTCGTGGCCGGCGTGGCCGCAGACCACATGGGATACCATGCCGCCTTCCTGATCTCCCTTGCCGCGGGCGCCGCGGCTGCTGTGGGGGCTGCAAGGCTTCCGCTCGGGCGCGGCTGCTGCGGCGTAGGAGCCAAGGGGGAGGCGGTGTTCTCCTCGCTCGCTAGGGTCCTGGGGAGCCCCGGCGTGCTGCTGGCCGCCGCACTGGCGTTCGTCGACGGGCTGCTGTTCTTCGGGCTCCAGTCTCTGCCCCAGGTGCAGCTCCGCGATCTAGGCTACGGGGCGACGGTGTTCGGCGTGTTCCAGTTCTTCGCCGCAGGCGCGGGGCTCGTCGCGAGGTGGCTGTCGGGTAGCCTCTACCCCCGGTACGGGTTGAGGAGGGTGCTTCCCCTGGGGTTCGCGGCGAGCGCGGCTGGGCTGATAGTAATAGCCTTGGAGCCTAGGCCTCCGCTGGTTTACCTCGCTGCACTCCTCTACGGGGTGGGGAGCGGGGTCTCGATACCCGGGGAGCAGATACTGGTGAGCCGTTGGGCCCCCGGGGCTAACAGGGGGTTGGCGGCGAGCGTCTACACGCTGGGCTTTGACACCGGCGGGAGCCTGGGCCTCTTCTCCGCGAGCCTCCTTGTGGCGGCCCTCGGCTACCGTGGGGGCTACATCTGCCTCGCAGCGGCAGCGGCGGGAGCGGCTACAGTCTCGGCTACACTACTGCCACGGGCAACTCGGCGTCGCGGCCAGGGCTAAGCTTGATACCCGGTCCCGCGTTACCGCCGTCCCTCTAGAGAGGGGGTGGCTGCGGTGCCGTTCATGCCCGCAATGCTCTGGTTCTACGACCCGTTGACGATGCTGGCTCTCATGGTAGCCTATGTGGCTGGGTTCCTCGTGCTCCAGGTGCTGGCCGCCAAGGTAGCGCCGAGGGCCGCTGCGAGGCTAAGCGGGAGGCTAAGCCTCCACGCCGCGATGGCCCTCACCGCACTGCTCATCATTGGCGGAGGCGCTTTGGCCGTCTACGGTCTCTGGTATGCCGCCTCTGCTGCCGGCTATCCGCTGCCACTCGGGCTGATGCTCGGCTTCCTGCTAATGGCCAACATTGTGAGCTACCTAGCGGCGCCTTGGATAATCAACCTAAGCTACGGGGCGAAGCCCAGCCCGGAGCTGCAGGCCGTGGTCGACGAGGCCGCCGTCAAGGCTGGAATGAAGCCGCCCAGGGCGATGCTTGTGGAGGGGCCGCCTAACGCGTTCGCCTACGGCAACTTCCTCGCCGGACGCTACATAGCGGTCTCTAGGACTCTCTACGAGATGCTACCCAGGGACGAGCTGCTCGCAGTCGTGGGCCACGAGCTGGGCCACCACAAGCATAGGGATATGGTGGTAATCCTGCTGCTAGGCCTCGTGCCGAGCATGCTCTACTACATGGGCGTGACGCTGCTCCGCCTAGGGCTCTGGGGCGGTGTGAGTGACAGGGAAGAGAGGGACAACGCACTACTCCTGGCGCTCCTCGGGCTCCTGGGCGTGGTTCTGAGCTTCGTCATGCAGGTGGCTGTGCTGGCTTTCAGCAGGCTCCGAGAATACTACGCCGACGCTCATGGAGCCACTCTAGCCGGAGCCAGGCCCATGCAGAGAGCCTTAGCCAGGCTCCACCTCTACTACACCAGAGCCTCCGCCGCTAGGGCAAGGATAGAGAAGAGTAGCTTCAAGGCACTATTCATATATGCTCTAGTAGAGGCCGTAGCGTCGCCCTTCTACAGCCCCATCGGGGGCTGGAGGACCGGAGGCGACATAGACCTGGTAGTGGAGCAGCTGAAGCACCAGCCAGTTGACCCGGCTCAGGAGCTGCTGAGCGACCACCCACCTATACCGAAACGGCTACGGTTCCTGGACAGCCTCGCCAGAGGTATCGCCTAGCCGGCCTCATGTCGTCCACATTTCTTAACAAACAACGGGTGAGCAAAGATTTTTATCCACGGAGCCGCACTGTCTCTGCCGCAGCGGAGCGTACCAACCCCCCGGGGAGAGCTGAGCCCATACCCCCTCTGACGATGGGCGCACGCTCCTGCCCGGCCACAGCGGTTCCGGGGGTCCGGAGTTCCCTCCCCGGGGGCCGCGCGGAGCCCTATCCTGTCACAAGCCCTGCGCGTGGAGGTGGCATGGCATGGCCAGACTAGATGCCCGTATAATAGGTGTGGCTATAGCCGTTATAGTCGCGGCCGCGATAGGCTATGCGCTGGTTAGCGGAGGTCATCCTGCAACCACGAGCCCCGCCGCCAGCCCTAGCCCAGCGGCCACCAGCCCTGCCACCACTACGGGTACGAGCCCTGCAGCGGCTGCTACGAAGACGCTGCAAACAGCGACCACTGCTGAGGGTCTCCCCAAGAAGATTCCGCTTGGCTTCGCCATAGCTGTGAGCGGTGGCTACGCGGTTGACGGCCCCAAGAGGCTGAAGGGCGCCATAC
>Ga0256833_1003282_pt1 | contig 11114 bp, 8 predicted proteins | sample 356284metaG_FD_190535 | JGI IMG/M metagenome (GOLD analysis project Ga0256833, IMG submission 190535) | Hydrothermal vent microbial communities from Mid Atlantic Ridge, Atlantic Ocean - 356-284 | ecosystem: Environmental > Aquatic > Marine > Hydrothermal vents | place: Atlantic Ocean: Mid...
TCCTGCGGAATCTCCCGGTTCCAAGGAACGGGCAAAACTGACCAAAAAATTCGGCGATACCGCTATCCCGGCCATCTACTATGTGGTCACCAACGTACCGAAGCAACTGGCCACGGCTATCGAGGCCGACAAGGGGCAGACCAAAGGTATCTTTGCCTTTCCCCCCTTTAAATACAAGGTCAGGGTCAACAAGTTGAAAAAATGGACGGCAATCAAGGAATCCACCCGCTCCATGCTTGCCCCGATCACCACGGAAAAACAATGGAATTTTCTTATATTCACCCATGAGAAGAAATTCGGCATCAACACCATCTCCAAGGAAAAGGCCATTGGCGGCGGTAATGCCCGTATGATCCTCAGTGACCAGTCAACACAGAAAGAGGCCTGGAACAAAGGGGTTTCCTTAAAGCTGGACAAAGATACCGGCAAATTCTCCGTCACCATGACGCCGTACAAAAATATCGCACCTGATACAACCATGGCCGTTTATGTAAACGGACAAAAGATCAAGACCTTCACCATTAAAAAATCAGGCTTCTTCTTCAAAACCGGTAACGTCTATATGAATCCCCTGGTTGTTTTCGGGGGCGCTTTTGTCATCGGCATTCTGTTTGTCATCATGGGGGCCGCCGGTGGTCTCTTCACCGCAGCTTACCAGATTACGGTTATCGGCACCAAAGGTCCAGTCGGTATCAATGCCGGTAATACCATTAAACCCACTAACCTGTTTTTGACGCTTTGTTCACCGCTGACCGGTCTCTTCACTTACATGAAAGAGAAACGATTTGCGACCCCGGTGGCAATTCCCTTTGTTATAGGTATCCTGACCGGTGCCTTTTTCATCGGCCCGCCTCTGTCGGCAAAATATCTGAATCTCGCTGCCTTCAAATTCTACCTCGGCATCATCTGCCTGGTTATCGGCATCAAGCTGTTTATTGAATCCCTGCCCTCGTCCATTGAAAAGAAAAAGGCCATGAAGGCCATTGTCGATAAATTCAACGCTGCCGTAAAAGAAGCTAAATCTTCAGGCAAGGCGCTGGAAATGGGTTCCATTGAATTTGAAAAATTCAATTTCATCCAGTTTAACATGAAATTCTGGGGAGAAACCTTTGTCGCCAAACCACTGATGATGCTGATCGGCGGTCTGGTCATGGGTATCATCGCCTCGTCCTTCGGCGTTGGCGGTGGTTTTATGTTCATGCCGTTCATGACCACCATGGTCGGATACCCGATGTATTTAGCCGTGCCGATCGCCCTGTCCGGCGCATTCGCCACCTCGGTGGGAGGTATTGCCAAATATATCCTGGGCGGCTACCAGCCGGACTGGATCATGGCTGCCTTGATTGCCGCCGGCGCCATGTGCGGCGGTGTCATCGGCCCGAAAATTCAGAAAAAACTGCCGGAAATCTTCCTGAAAAGGATGCTGGCAGGGGCCCTGATCCTCATCTGCCTGAAATACACCGGCCTGCTCTGGTTCATGCGGTAAATTCATCCCTGCAACCCGGAAAAGCCTAAAAAAAAATGGGCGGCATGAACTTTAGTTCATGCCGCCCATTTTTCATGATTTTCAATGCAATTTTTTAAAAACCTCCTCCTGCCCCCCTCTCAGGATGTCTCTTCATAGGCATAATATTCATAAGATCCGAACAGCTTGGTATCCATGATGTTCGTCTCAAAGGCATTAAAAACAACCCCGACAATTCGGTCGGCTCCGATTAATTCCACAAGTTTCAGCAAATGCTCCCGTCTACTGCCGCCCCAGCGCACGACAAGAATGACACCATCCACCTGCCTGGCAAGAACGGCCGTCTCGGAGGCTGCCTGCAGCGGCGGACTGTCCAAAAGAATAATCCGATCATCATAACGGCTTTCCAGCTCGTCCACCAGACGGGTCATATTTCCTGAAGCAAGGAGTTCCGCAGGATTCACCGGCGGCGGTCCAGCGGGTAATAAAGACAGCGTATTCACCCCGGCGGCAATAATCATGGAAGCCAAGTCATCACCATCACGTAAAAAATTGGCAAGACCGCTGTCGGGTGACAGGCCAAACAATTTATGGAGGGCCGGTTTTCGTAAATCACAATCAACCATTAAACAGTATTGATCGATGCCCTGAGCCAGCGCAACACCAAGATTTGCGCAGACAAACGTCTTGCCCTCACCGGGAACAGCACTGGTAATAAGTAAACTCTTAGGCACTACCCCGGTTGCGGGATGGAGAATCCTTGAGCGCAGGGTACGAAAACTCTCCGCAGCAGGACCGGTCATCGTCGTAGCCTGGCTCAGCCGCTTATCCCAGGAACCAGATGAATATTGTCTAGCTGTTTTTCGAAGAGGGCCGACCACCGACCGGCGAACCGGCTTGTCTTCAACCGCCCGGGTTTCCGGCGACTGTTCACCGATAGCTGATTGAGTAGAATGACTTGCCTTATCCAGGGCCTTGGAAAACTTTCCCACTATTTTCCTCCACTGTTAATCAGTTGATGCAGGTATTGCAGCCACTCAGCCGGCAGTAAGGCACCAAGAGGAGAGTAGGCCCGGGTCCAGGGCAATACCTCCAACAATAACAGGACCAAAAGGACACCAACAAGAAGGCCGCCGGCCAGATACAAATTCTTTTTTTGTCCGGCGAATGGTTCCGTTTTCGCAAGTAAATCCGTGGCGTCCGTCGGCAGTTGCAGTTCCTGCACACATTCCCCTATGACATCTGCGTCAATAACCGGTTTGTCATTGGCAAAGCCGGTCAACAGAGCATGGTCACAGATAATGTTAATAAGCCGGGGCGTTCCCTCGCTCACTGCGTGGATAAGGGTCAGGGCGTCTTCGGTAAAGATATCCAGATTTCTGGCCCCTGCCATCCGCAACCTGAAAATAATATATTGAACGGTAATATCCCGGGTAAAACGTTCAAGATGAAAGCGAATACCGATTCGCTGCTGCAGAGGTAAAAGTCGTTCATCTTTGAGATGGGCATCAAGTTCTGGTTGACCAACGAGAAAAATCGAAAAAACGTCGCCGCCGGTGGGATCATGATTAGAGAGAAGTCGAATCTCTTCCATCTGGGCAACGGGAATGACATGGGCTTCATCAATAATCAACAGAACCCGTTCTTTTTTTCTGCCGCATTCCTTAAAAAACCTGGCCAGTTCAATCAGAAAAAGGGCCTTATTTCCATCCCATTGCAAATTATATGCATGGGCCAGATAGGAAAAAAATTCGTCGCGACTCAACCTTGGATTGTTGAGAAGACAGGTGTGAACATTGCCTTCAAGTGAGCGGACAAGGGTCTGTAACAAGGTCGTTTTACCGGTACCGACAGCTCCGGTCAGTACCAGAAAACCTTTTTTGCCGACGACTCCATATTCCAGGACCGCCAATCCTTCTTTGTGGGTCCAGCTCATGAAAACCCGCTCAGGATCCGGGCTCAGATCAAAAGGTGCCCGGGTGAAACCGTAAAATCTTTTATACATTCGCGAACAACTCTTTTAAATTGTGGGAAAAAATATAGCGTTTCCTGTTAAACAATAATCTTACCCTGAAAATAAAGATACACCATGGCCCCTATCAAGAGGAGGGTGTACAGAAAAAAAAGAATCCCGGAAAGCAAGGTTCGAAAACGTTTTTTCTTTGTCTCCTCATCTATTTCAATATAAGGAACCGCACTGATTACCTTCACCCCGAGCGTGGATTCAATTTCACCTACATCTTTAAAGGAGGTGTCCAGAAAGTCGAAGACCAGGGTCAAACCAACGCCAAGGCCACCGCCGGCGCCCAGGGCCAGGAGCAGCATTTTCTTAAAATCCGGTTTGAATGGTTTATCGGGAAAACGGGCAGGATCGATTATCTTAAACTTACTGCCCTTTTGTTTGCGCTCAAGGTGTTCAACTGAGGCCGCCTGCAGATTTTGCGATACTAAATAATCATAATTACGGCGCAGTTCATTATAATCCCTGGTCAGGGCATTCCATTGCGCTTCGCGAACAGGCGTTGCCTCAACATATTTCTCATATTGTTTGATGCTTGCCAGCACCTTTTTTTGATCGTTTTTCAACTTCTTGATATTCAAATCGATTCCTCTGATTTGAAACTTCAACTGCTGAATTTCCGGATCCAGGGGAACACGGGCAACCTTATCGTTCATTGCCTTACCGGAATCGGGATTGGCACGCAGCTCAGCCTCCAGCCTGGAGATCATCTGCCGAGTGCGGCGTACTTCGGGATGTTTCTCCGTATATTTTCCGCGTAATGACGCCAGATACTGTTTGAGGCGCTGTAATCGTTCATATTTTCCCATGGGCTGGTCAGTCGGCCTGTTGCCTGGCCCGGACGGTTGATTACCGGCCAGGGCACTGCCCAATCGTTTACGCAGAGATATCTGTTCCTGGGCCATCACCCGGGTACGCTCCAGATCCTGTATGGAATCCTGAATCCCTTGATACTGCGTATGCAACGAAGTGAGGCGGGCCAGGTTATCGGCACGCTGTTCAGGCATTTCATTGTAGTGCTTTAATTTAAAATCACGCATGGCCTGTTCTTTTTTATCAAGAACGGCTTTGGCCATGGTCAACTCATCCTTTGTATATTTAGAGGTCTCTGTCGCCCGCTCCTCACGGTATTTTAAATTCTCTTCGATAAACTTTGCGGCCAGTCCATTGGTCACCTTAAGGACCTTATCCTGTCTGGTTCCCTGAAAAGTCACCGAAAAAGTATCCCCACGCGAAGACGGAGTCACCTTGATATTTTTCCGCATTAACTCAATGACATCTTCTATGGGCAACTTTTTTCTGGCCTCCGGATAGAGATCAAACTGTTTGATGAATTCTTCCAGATTATTTCTGCTCATCACCAGCTCACTGAGCGTACTGACGATTTCCCGTAGTCGCTGGCCCTGGCGCTCGGGTGCCATGCGACCGGGATTTATCTGCTGCTTTTCATAGCTGAGCAGGGCTGTGCAGTGATATAGTTTCGGCAGCATGAGATATATGCCAAGGCCGATGGTCAACGCAGCCAGAATACATGCCGTGATCAGCTGCCAGCGTTGAGCCAGAAGATCAATATATTTTTTTACCTGTTGACGCTGCTGATTTTCCATGATCTATACTGCTATGGTATTAAATACTGTATATATATTGTTTAATAATAACGGACCAAAAAAAGTTACAACTTACTCAAACCTGACCTGCAGTGAATACCTCAAAAAATCAGCCGTCGGCAACATGTGTAATCGGAGATATTCATGGTTGCCTCTCCTCCCTGACCAGCCTCCTGCACAAGGTCATCGACCGGGTGGACACGCTCATCTTTTTAGGAGACTATGTTGACCGCGGCCCCCAGTCTCGTCAGGTTGTCGAAACCTTGCTGCAACTGAAGCTAAACCCGACTCTCCAGGTCATTTTTCTGAAGGGTAACCACGAGCTGATGTTTTATAATTATCTCGCCGGAATTGATCGTTCAATGTTTCTCCGAGTCGGCGGTCTGCAGACGCTGGAGAGTTATGGAATTTCTCCGGAGGACGAAGATGACCTCTTTGACCGGCTCCCCGCCGACCACAGAGCCTTTTTTGATTCTCTGGTCCTTTATCACGAGGATCAAGAGCATATTTACGTGCACGCCGGGCTGCAGCCGGGAAAACATCTCAGCCGCCAGACAGCGGCTTGGTGTCTCTGGGTTCGGGACCGTTTTATCCGCTCTTCTGCAAACTTCGGCAAACAGGTAATCTTTGGACATACTGTCTTCCCGAATCCTCTGGTGGAAGCCAATAAAATCGGTATTGATACCGGCGCCGTCTATGGCGGGAAGCTTACAGCTCTCCTGCTGCCGGAGATGGAATTCATCCAGGTGGAGGGTGAGCAAAAATATCCTTTTCCCGGTATCCTGTAACAACAGAATATAACATCAAAAGATAAAAGACAAATAATGAATTAGTAAAAAACTGTTATTCTTCGGCAAAGGGCAGGACATCAGCCAGCCGATCTGCCTGCAGAAAAAGCATGAGCAAGCGATCAACGCCAAGGGCAATTCCTGCAGCATCTGATACCTGTGCCAGGTCCCGCAAAAATAATTCCGGCATTTCCCCTTTCCTGCCCTGACGCTGCATCCCGGCAAGTTCATGCAAAAACCGTTTCCGTTGTTGTTCCGGGTCAACCAGTTCGGAAAAACCATTGGCCAGCTCTATCCCGCAGCAATACAACTCAAAACGCTCGGCCAGATGCGGAGCAGCTGATTTTTTCCGAGCCAGGGAAGCTAACTGCACAGGATAATCGTAGAGAAACAATGGGCGTTCCCATCCCAGATGCGGCTCAATTTCCGTCACCAGCAGCTCGTCAAAACATTCATCTTTCAGGGCCTGGACGGGTGTTGTCCCGGTAAAAGCGGCAAAGGCCTCTTCTACACTCATACGCTGCCAGGGAACGCTAAAAAAAATCTTCCGGCCGTGGTAGAGCAGCGTGTCACCGTTTACTATCCCCGGCAACTCCCGGCAGACAGAGGCAAGCGTCCGGACAAGCTCTTCACATTCCCGCATTAAATCCTGATAATCCCAGCCGACGTGATACCATTCGAGCAGGGTAAATTCCGAGGCATGCAGGCGACCGCTTTCTTCCCTGCGAAAGCAGTGACATACCTGAAAAATTCTGGACACGCCCCGGGCCAGCAGACGCTTCATGGATAATTCGGGAGATGTCTGCAACCACCAGTTCTCACTGGCATAGGGAAAAATTTCCGCTTCAGGGAGGAAAACCGGCAGCCGGATGGGGGTATCGACCTCAATGTAATCCCGTTTGCGGAAAAAGAGCCGCAGCGACTGGATAAAGTCACTGCGCTGTTTGAGTCCTGCGGGCGAGAGCATACTGAATGGTCAAGCAAGGGCAATGCACAGGTGACCCTGCTTTACTCCTTGACCCGTGTCATATAGTCCCCGGTCCTTGTGTCTATCTGTATTTTGTCCCCTTCTTCAACAAACGGCGGGACCTGCAGCTGATATCCCGTTTCAACGGTCACCGGCTTGGTATCGGTTCCCGAAGTATCGCCTTTCACCCAGGGATCCGCCCGGGTGACCGCCAGATTGACAAAAATAGGCAGGCTGATGTCAATGGGCTTTTCCCCAAAATACAGCACCTGCACTTCCATGTTGTCAACAAGAAAATTTATGTTATCACCGAGTTGTGCGCGGGTAATGAAAATCTGATCATAGGATGAGGTGTCCATGAAATGAAACTCATCGCCCTGGGAATAAAGAAACTGCATGGTGCGCTCTTCAAGATCGGGCTTTTCAAACTTATCATTAGACCGATAGGTCTGGGTAAACTGATTACCCGTTATCATATTGCGCATTTTTGTCCGATACAGCGCCTGACCCTTGCCGGGCTTGGAAAATTCAAAATCAATTATTATATAGGGTTCGCCATCAATCTGCACTTTGAGCCCTTTACGAAGATCTGAAGCTGAGTACATATATTCACCTTAAAAAACTGTTAAAAAAAACAATTTCTTCCATTGAATCCAAGGGAAATAATTAAAACCTCAATTCAGGTAAAAACAGTACGCAATCTCCATACTTTTTGCAACTGCTTCTGCAAAGCTCGCGGATTTTTCATCAGGTATCTCTCTTTGCTTGTTTTCCCGAGGCAACTCCTTTAGAATATGACGGCAAAGATCATTATCAGGATTTCACTTCATGACGATTAAAGCAGGCATTCTTTCCGATACGCATAGCACAGGGGCGAATTCGCGATTCCGCCGACTGATTGAACATTGTTTTTCCGACTGTGCGATCATTATCCACGCCGGCGACCTCACCGATATCAGCATCCTTGACGCCTTTGCCGATAAAACCGTTTATGCGGTCCACGGCAATATGTGCAGGGGAACGGCACAAAAAATCCTTCCCCGCGAAACTGTTTTTACTCTGGGAGGATTCTCCATCGGCCTGACCCATGGCGCCCATTTAGGCTATGATATTGAATCCGGTCTTTGGGACATTTTCCCGGAGGCCGACTGTGTCATTTACGGTCATACCCATCAGCCGGTCTGTCACTATCAGAACAAACGGTTGATCATTAATCCCGGAAGTTTTCAAGCCACCGGCCGCTGGGGTTCCCCGGGAACCTATGCTATCCTTGAGGCAGGCAACACTCTGTCCGCTCAAATTTTTCAACTGCCGTGCCTGCCATGAAAACCCTCTGGACCCCATGGCGAATGGAGCATGTGCTGGGAAGAACAAAGCAGCCGCAGGGATGCCTCTTTGAGCCTGCCGGAGACAGTTTCCAGAATCCCAAAGACCTGCTGCTCTATCGAGATGCCCAACTGGTTGTTCTCCTTAACCGCTTTCCCTATGCCAACGGCCATCTCCTGGTTGCTCCCGCCAGGCACCTTGCCGATATCAGCGAACTTAATACCTCTGAACAATGGCTGCTCATGGGCATGCTTGCCGATGCTACCGCAATCCTGCGCAAAACACTTACACCCGACGGCTTTAATATCGGCCTTAACTTAGGTAAAACCGCAGGTGCCGGTATTGCCGACCATCTCCATTTTCACATTGTGCCCCGCTGGCAGGAGGACCATAATTTCATGACGGTCTGTGCAGACATCCGAACAATCCCCCAGCATATCCGACACACCTTTGATCTGCTGGCGCCGGATTTTCAACAACTCCGGACAACAACAAAAAAATGACGGGTAAGCCAATAAAAATGACCCCCATGCTCCGTCAGTATATGGAGATTAAAAAACAGCATCAGGATGCAATCCTCTTTTACCGCATGGGCGATTTTTACGAGATGTTTCTTGAAGATGCAGTTACCGCCTCCAAGGTGCTGGGTATAACCCTTACCAGCCGCTCAGCCAAGGATGCCGTCAATAAAATACCCATGTGCGGGGTCCCCTTTCACGCCGTATCCGGCTACCTCGGTAAAATGATCAAGGCCGGCTACCGGGTTGCCATCTGCGAACAGGTGGAAGACCCAAAAGAAGCAAAAGGAATCGTCCGCCGCGAGGTGGTTCGTATCGTCACCCCCGGAGTTACCACCGACGAGCAGATCCTGGATGAGAAAAGCAATACCTTTGTCGCCGCCCTCTGTCTTGAAAAGACAAATAAAAAACAAACCACCATCGGCCTGGCCTTTCTTGATGTCTCCACCGGCAACTTTCTTATCAACCAGTGTAGCTGTCCTGCCGCCTCATTTGATCCGGCCCTTGATGACCTTACCCGCATGCAGCCTGCGGAACTGCTCATAGCCGAGCATGATCAGGAAAAAATCCAACCGTTGCTGGAAGATGTGCAAGGCCTGCTGGGAAATATCTGCCTCACCGTCCGGGGCGAAATGCATTTTGAACGGGAGGCGGCACTCACCACCCTGACCGAGCATTTCGGTACCACCAACCTGGCCGGTTTCGGCTGTGAACAACTTCCGGCCGGTGCCAGGGCGGGAGGGGCGCTCCTTGCCTATATCCGGGAAACCCAGAAAACCGATATTTCCTTTATTAAAAAAATCAGCCCCCTGGCCCAAAGCGGTTATCTGGTCATTGACGACGCATCGCGACGCAATCTCGAACTTACCGAAACGATCATCGGCGGGAAACGGACAGGTTCCCTGCTCTGGGTTCTTGATCTGACCAGCACCCCCATGGGCGCCCGCTTTCTCCATAGACAGCTTCTCTTCCCCCTCCAGGATGAACAAAAAATCCATCAACGACTGGGCAGCATAGAGCAGTTGCTCTCCGACAACCATCTCCTGGAAAATATCCGGCAAATATTAGATAAAATATATGACATCGAACGTCTTTGCAGCCGCCTGGCCCTTGGCCAGGGCAATGCCCGGGATATGAACAGTCTGGGCATTTCTCTGGCCCGGCTGCCGAAATTGAAACAACTGCTGCTGGCAACCCCGCCGGGCCTCCTGCAAACCATCGGGGCAGATCTGGACCCCCTGGAAGATTTATATGAACTTATCCATGCAGCTATAAGAGACGATGCTCCGGTCTCACTGCGTGAAGGTGGTTTGATCAACAGGGGATTTAGCCAGGAACTTGATGAGCTTCTCACCCTGCTCCATGACGGCAAACAGCTCATCCTCTCCCTTGAAGCCAAAGAACGTGAACGCAGCGGAATTCCCAAGTTGAAAGTCGGCTATAATCGTGTATTCGGATATTTTTTTGAAGTCAGCCGTGCCCAGGCATCCAAGCTGCCGGCCGACTATATCCGTAAACAAACCCTGGTCAATGCCGAGCGCTTCATCACCCCGGAACTCAAGGAACTGGAAAACAAGATCGCCACGGCCCAGGATCGGAGGCTTGAGCTGGAATACTCTTTATTCCTTGAGATTCGTAACCGGATATCGTCCCGGTCGCAGGAACTGCTGCAAACTGCGGCAGCCATCGCCCGGGTCGATTTTCTGGCCGCTCTGACCATGGCCGCCAAGAAATACGGATACAGCAAACCAACGATCAATAAAGACCAGGCCATCACCATTGAAGAAGGAAGACACCCGGTCATTGAGCGGGCATTACCGGCAGGACGTTTCGTGCCCAATGATGTCCATCTTGATCAACAGGAAAATGAACTGTTGATCATCACCGGACCGAACATGGCCGGTAAATCAACAGTGCTGCGACAAACAGCACTTATTGTTCTCATGGCCCATATAGGCAGCTTCGTGCCGGCCGACCGGGCCGATATCTGTCTGGTCGATAGGATATTCACCAGGGTCGGCGCCATGGACGATCTTCGTCGCGGCCAATCAACCTTCATGGTCGAAATGAATGAAACTGCCAATATTCTCAACAATGCCACGGAAAACAGCCTGGTCATTCTTGATGAAATCGGCAGGGGTACCTCAACCTATGACGGCCTCTCCATTGCCTGGGCGGTGGCCGAGGAGCTGATCAAAAAAAATAACCTCGGTATAAAGACATTGTTTGCCACCCATTATCACGAACTGACCGAACTGGCCGCAACCCACAAACGCATCCAAAATTATTCCATAGCCGTCCGGGAATGGCAGGACTCGATCATCTTTCTTCATAAATTAGTCAAGGGGGCGACCAACCGCAGCTACGGTATCCAGGTGGCAGCGCTGGCCGGTGTCCCCCGGCCCGTTGTGCACAGGGCAAAG
>Ga0256833_1003283_pt1 | contig 11112 bp, 7 predicted proteins | sample 356284metaG_FD_190535 | JGI IMG/M metagenome (GOLD analysis project Ga0256833, IMG submission 190535) | Hydrothermal vent microbial communities from Mid Atlantic Ridge, Atlantic Ocean - 356-284 | ecosystem: Environmental > Aquatic > Marine > Hydrothermal vents | place: Atlantic Ocean: Mid...
CAGTTGTCGGCCAGTTGCACCACGGCTTCAGATACACCCAGGCCGTTGACGCGTTTTTCGACGATGGCACGCGCCGTTTTCATGGCATCGTTGCCGACCTGCTCGCATGGCATGTCGGCCTGCAACAATGCCTGGACGCCGCCTTGCAGGTCAAGCCCCAGGCGGGTTTGCACGGAGTGTTCAAACAGGGGTTTGTTGCCAAAAGGATTGGGAATGACCACGCGGGTGGTCGAAGGGAGGTCGATGTAGATCGCCAGGGCAATCAACAGCAGGACCGGAAGCAAGTAGCGTTTGGGATTGCGCATAGAGGGAGCCTCCCAACGGGGGATTCGGCCATGCCGCAGGCATGACAAACTCCATTATACCACCCGCCGGGCAGGCGAATCCGGTTTTGGTGTCGGGAAGGCTCTCTTGGGATCGGTTGTCTCTTGTGTAAAATGCAGATACGCCAGCGTCCATGCACTTTGCAGGTAGGCTTGCAAGGTGCCCATCACGATGGCGCTGACCAGCATCAAGCCCAGCAGGAGGAGAACGGCGATGCCGATGAGCGTTGCCAGGGTGGTGCCGCTGGCCTGGGCGCTTATCCCGAAGATGAGCACCACGGCAGCCATGACGAGGAGCGCGCCGGTGGCGATGCCAAAGAGCAGCCCCACGCCGATGTGGATGGCCGTCAGCAGGAGGCCTATGAGGAGAGCGTTCCAGAAATGGGTTTTGAGCACTGCCCAGCCGCGGCGAAAGGCTTCCATGAGAGGCAGATCCTCCACCACCAGGGCGAGGAGGGCCATCTCGATGTAAAGTTCCAGCAGCCAGATTGCAGGCACGGCGAATAGGAAGAACGGCAGCAGGCACGCGAGGCCGATGCCGTGGGTGGCGAGGGCCATTGTGAAGAAGAGCAGGCCGAAGAGGAAGGACAGGGCTGCTGCACCGCCGCCCAAGAGCAGGTAGAACCCCACCGTCCGCCCGAAAAAGGGCTTGGCAAGCGTGAACAAGTCGTGAACGGAAAGACGACCTTCGCTCTTGAGGGCGGTCATGGTGCCGCGTACCAGCGCCGGATCGGCAATCGAGCGCACCATCAGGCTGATGACCAGCCAGGCCAATAGGGCCGTCAGGAGGCCTAAGGCCAGGAGCAGCCAAGTTTCCGGCGGGATGCTGGTGAGCAAGTGTGCACCGCCGGTGAGCCATTCTTGCTCGTTGGGGAGGGTAAAGGCGGGCGTTCCGTCTGGTTGCCAGCGGATGGGGATATTCACATTGAAGGTTGGGAGGCTTAGTCGGCCATACACGCCGCCCGTGCAGGCGCTGAGGAAGCCAAACAGCCATAGCGCCCGATGGCGCTTGAAAATTTGCCAGGCGCGGCCAAGGATTTCTTGGTAGGGCATGGTGTTCACCTCATTCCCATTCGATGGTTGCCGGTGGTTTCGTGGTGATATCATACACGACTCTGTTCACCCCGTCCACCTCGTTGACGATGCGCCGAGAGACCGCCGCCAGCAGGTCGGCGGGCAGGCGCGCCCAGTCGGCGGTCATGAAGTCGTCGGTGGTCACGGCGCGCAGCACAATGGTTTCCTGGTAGGTGCGCTGGTCGCCCATCACGCCGACGGATTTCACAGGTAGAAGCACGGCGAAAGCCTGGGAAACCTTGCCCGCAGCCTGCCCCGGGGCGGAACGCAGCAGGTCGGCGTCTTCCAGCGCCCGGGTGAAGATGGCATCCGCGGCGCGCAGGCGCGCCAGCCGCTCCGCGGTGACCTCGCCCAAACAGCGCACGGCCAGCCCCGGCCCGGGGAAGGGCTGCCGCCAGACCATCGCCCGCGGCAGGCCTAAGGCCTCGCCCACCCGCCGCACCTCGTCTTTGAACAGATAGCGCAGCGGTTCGACGAGGGCGAAGTCCATCTGTTCCGGCAGCCCGCCGACGTTGTGGTGGCTCTTGATGCGGTGGGCTTTGGCGCGGTCGGGGGCGCGCGATTCTACCACGTCGGGGTAAATCGTGCCCTGCACCAGAAAGCGCGGCTGCCCCAAACGGCGGGCTTCGCGCTCGAAAATGCGGATGAATTTCTCGCCGATGATGCGGCGCTTGGCTTCGGGGTCGGTCACGCCGCGCAGGGCGTGGAGGAACTCGTCGGCGGCATTCACCACCACCAGGCGGGCGTGCAGCGCGTCGCGGAAGGCGGTTTCCACCTGCTCGCGCTCGCCCTGGCGCAGCAGGCCGGTATCGACGAACACCGCGGTGAGTTGCTTGCCCACGGCGCGGTGCACCAACGCCGCCGCGACGGTGGAATCTACCCCGCCGCTGACCGCCGCGAGCACCGGCTCGTCGCCCACCTGCTGGCGAATGCGCGCCACGCTCTCGGCGATGATGTTTTCCGGCGTCCAGGTGGGCGCGACGCCGCAGATTTCCACGGCAAAGCGGCGCAGGATGTCGCCGCCGTTGGGCGTGTGCTGCACTTCGGGGTGGAACTGCACGCCGAAGTAGCGCCGTTGCAGGTCGCCCATCGCCGCGATGGGGCTGTTGGCCGTGCGCGCCAGGGCCTCGAAGCCCTCCGGCAGGCGTTCGATGCGGTCGCCGTGGGACATCCAGACCGGGTGGCGCCCTTCGGGCAGCAGCGGGTTGGGGCGCAGCACCTCCAGTTCGGCGAGGCCATATTCCCGCCGGGGGGCGGGGTTGACCGCGCCGCCCAAGGCATGGGTGAGGGCCTGCATCCCGTAGCAGATGCCGAGCACGGGCAGGCTGCTTGCCAGCACATAGGGCGGGATTTGGGGCGCGCTGGGGGCATACACCGAGGCGGGACCGCCGGAGAGGATGAAGCCCGCCGGGTGCAGGGCGAGGACTTCTTCGGCAGGGGCGTCGTGGGGGAAGAGTTCGCTATACACCCCCTGCTCACGCACCCGCCGGGCGATGAGTTGGGCGTATTGCGAGCCGAAATCGAGCACGATGATGGGGCGCATGGCTTACTCCGCGAACTCGATGCGTCCATCGTCGTGCAGGGCGCTGATGCGCGCTAAGGCTTCGATTGGCACGCCCAACGATGCCAGTTTGGCGCGCCCGCCCTCAAAAGTCTTTTCGATCAGCGCACCGATGCCCACGACCTCGGCCTGGGCGGCCTGCACTAAGCGCACCAGCCCTAAAATGGTTTCGCCGGAGGCCAAAAAGTCGTCGATGATGAGGATGCGTTCGCCGGCGCGCAGGTATTCGGGCGAGACCATCAGTTCCACCTCGCGGCCTTTGGTGTGGGAAGGCGTGAGGGTGAGGAAAATCTGGTCGGGCATGGTGACCGGGCGGTGTTTGCGGGCGAAGACCACCGGGACGCGAAGGTAATAGCCGGTGGCTAAGGCGGGCGCAATGCCGGAGATTTCGGCGGTGAAGACTTTTTCGGGGCGCGTGGGGGCAAAACGGCGGGCAAGTTCCTGCCCGCAGGCCATCATCAGGCCGGCGTCCACCTGGTGGTTGATGAAGGCGTCGACTTTGAGGATGCCGCCGCCGAGGTAGCGGCCATCTTTGAGGATGCGTTCTTTCAGCAGATGCATGGATTATGCCTCCTGGGGGCGCGGGGGACTTGTCAGACCTTTGGAGATGGCAAACGCCGCGGCAAGCCGCGGCGCAGGACGAAGGGCGAGGGGTGTGAGGCGCTATGGCCGCGGACGCCAGGCAGGGTCGAAGTCGCGTTCACCGGAAGCGGTCACCTGGATGACCTCGGAGCCATCGATGGGCGTGAGGTAGATGTCGTGGTTGGTGGCATTTTTCCAGCCCTCGAAGGCCAACCATCGCCCATCAGGTGAAGCCGTTGCTTCGCCTGAGGCCAGTTCCGGCAACAGGATGGGGGTTTCACGCAAGCCGTTTTGACTGAGCAGGCTTTTGACCAAGTAGGGGATGGGGTTGTCGGGGGCAATTTGGGTGTAAATCAACACCTGGCCGTTGCCCGCCCATAGGGGATGGCTGTTGCGGCGGCTTCCGCTGTGCGAGAAGCCTTTTGCTTCACCCGGCGTGCCGCTTTGAGGGTCGAAGGGGAGCAGCCAGATGCGGTGGGTGCTCAAATCGGTGTACGCCAATAGACGGCCATCGGGCGACCAGGCGGGCTGGGCCGTGTCGTTCGCGGTCAGGGGGGTGATGGCGTGGTTGCTCAGCGTAAGCAGATAAATCCGTGGAGTGCCTTCGTGTTGGCTGGTAAAGGCCAGGTAGCGTCCGTCGGGTGAAAAGGCGGGGTCGTAGCCTCCCCAATCGGGAGGGACGAGCTCGTCCACGGTGCCGGTTTCCAGGTGGAGGAGGTAGATTTGAGCGTTGTGGTAGGTGGTCTGGTTGTTCTTGCAGGGCGCTGTGAAGGCCAGGGAGCGCCCATCGGGAGCCCAGGCCGGTTGGCAGGCGCCGCCGGGGCGGTGGATGAGTTGTTGGAGCAGATGCCCCTCGGTGTCGGCCAGCCAAATCTGTGCGCCTTGCTCTTCTGCTATGGCAAAAGCCAGTTCGCCGCTTCCACCCAAGGGGGTGGGTTGGGGCGTGGGCGTGATGGTGGGCGAAGGGGTAAAGGTGGCGGTGGCCGTGGGCGAGGCGGTTGCCGTGGGGGGTGGGCTTGGGGAGGGTGTGGGGCTGGTCTGCGCTGTGGGGAGCAGAGTCGTGGGAAGGGGCGTGTTGGTTGCCGCAGCGAGGTGAAGGGCCGCCGCCCCGGTAGGAAGATAAGGCGCGACGCGGGTCATACTCCAACTTGCAGCCTGAAAGCTCCATCTTTTGCCTTGTTCCACAGTAGCGTGCAGGCTGGCAGAGTCGAGGCGATACCACCCTGCCAGCAGAGCGAGGATAAGCGCCATCCAGAGGGCGACCCGCAGTTTGCGGCGGCCTGAGGCGGGCTGGGGAGGTTCGGGTTCGCCTTCGCCTGCGGCAGACGCTGGCGGCTCCGTTGGGGGTTGCCCTGGGGGAGGCGGGACGGGTTTGGAAGTTTCCCTCTCGGGTCGAGGCCTGGTGCTGCGCCAAGCGCCCAGGGCTGGGGCAGGGGCGATCTTCCATTGGTGGTCCTGGAGGTGTTGCTGTTGGTTGGGGACGAGGTCGAGGCTGAGTAGCGCCTGCTTCATCTCGGTGGCGGAGCGGAAACGGTCGCCGGGTTGGAGCGCCATTGCCGTGGTGATGATACTGGCAAGCGGGGTAGGCACCTCAGGGTTGCATTCGTCCACCGGACGGATTTCGGCCTGATCGAGGGCGCGCTCGAAGGCGTCGGGTGGGGGTTCACCACAGAGAGCCATGTAGAGGGTGGCGCCGAGGCTGTAAATGTCGGAGTGGGGGGCGGTGTGCGAGGTGCCGTATTGTTCTGGTGGAGAAAAGCCTGGCGTGACGGCCTGGGCACCCGTTACGGTGCGTTGGTCGCCGCCGCCGATTTTGGCCAGGCCGAAATCTACCAAAAAAACGTGCCCTTCCGGTGTGATACGGACGTTGCCGGGCTTGATATCCCGGTGGACGACGGGGGGCGTCTGGGCGTGCAGATATTCCAGCGCGTCGCAAAGCGCCACGCCGATGGTGACGGCTTCCGCGACCGGGATTTTACCCTCCCGTTCGATGCGCGTTTTGAGGTCTTCCCCCTGGATGTAGTCCATCACCAGGTATTGTCCCTGGTTTTCAATGACGAAGTAATCGGTGACCCGCGGTAGGTTGGGGTGGCGCAGGCTGGCGAGCAGGCGGGCTTCCTGGCGGAATTGCTCGGCGTACCCCTCGGATGTGAACAGGTTTTCTTTGATGGCGACTTCGACGTTGAGGGTTGTGTCGAGGGCGTGATAAACGGCACCCATTCCTCCCTGGCCGAGAATAGATAGAATCTGATAGCGTCCGTGGAGGATGTCACCAGGTTGGAGGCTCATGATGGTGGGGAGGTTAGATATCCAGGTTGCGGACTTCGCGAGCGTGGGTTTGGATGAAGCGCCGACGAGGGGGGACTTCGCTGCCCATGAGCATGCTGAACACGCGATCGGCCTCGGCGGCGTCGTCAATGGTGACCTGCAGCAGGGTGCGCGTTTGGGGATCCATGGTGGTTTCCCACAGTTGTTGAGGATTCATCTCGCCCAACCCTTTGTAGCGCTGGATGTGGACTTTGTCCCCATTGCCGATTTCCTGGAGGATGCGCTCTCGCTCGGCTTCGGTGTAAGCATAGCGCACTTGCTTTTTGTGGGCAATGCGGTAGAGCGGTGGTTGGGCGATGTAGAGGTGCCCTTCCTCGATGAGGGGCTGCATGTAGCGGAAGAAGAAGGTGAGCAGCAGGGTGCGGATGTGGCTGCCGTCGACGTCGGCGTCGGTCATGATGATGACGCGCCCATAGCGCAGGTTGTCCAGGTTGAAGTCTTCGCCGATACCGGTGCCCAAGGCAGAGATCAGCGCTTTGATTTCCTTATTGGAGAGGATTTTGTCCAGCCGGGCGCGCTCGGTGTTGAGGATTTTGCCGCGCAGGGGGAGGATAGCCTGGAAATGGCGGTCGCGCCCTTGTTTGGCCGAGCCGCCGGCGGAATCGCCCTCCACGATGTAGAGTTCGGCCTTGTGGGGGTCGCGTTCGGAGCAATCGGCCAGTTTGCCGGGCAGGGTGAGGCTTTCCAGCGCTGATTTGCGGATGACCAGGTCGCGTGCCTTGCGCGCTGCGGCCCGCGCCCGTGCCGAGGTGAGGCATTTTTGGATGATGGCTTTAGCAGCCGAGGGGTTTTCTTCCAAAAACGTGCCCAATGCCTCGCTGACCACCTGGGCGGCATAGGTCTGCACCTCCGGGTTCATCAGTTTGACTTTGGTCTGGCTTTCGAATTGGGGGTCGGGGTGCTTGATGCTGATGATGGCGGTCAGGCCCTCGCGCGTGTCGTCGCCGGTGAAGTTGGGGTCGGAATCTTTGAGCAGGCCGGTTTTGCGGGCGTAGTCGTTGAGGGTGCGGGTGATGGCGGTGCGCATTCCGGTGAGGTGTGTGCCGCCGTCGATGGTGTTGATGGTGTTGGCAAACGCGTATACCGATTCGGTGAAGGCGTCGGTGTATTGCAGCGCAAATTCAATGTAGATGTTGTCGATTTCTTTTTCAGCGTGAACGATCTTGTGCAGCGGCTGGCGGCTGCGGTTGAGGTAATAGACGAAGGAGCGGATACCGCCTTCGAAGTAGAAGGTCATTTCGCGATCGGTGCGCTCGTCGCGAAAATGAATGGTTACGCCTCGCGTGACGAAGGCCATCTCGCGGAAGCGTTGCACCAAGGTTTCGAATTTGTAAGCGAGGTTGCCGGTGAAAATGGTGGGGTCGAATTTGAAGGTGGTGCGGGTGCCGGTTTCGCCTTTGGCGGCTTTGCCGATTACTTCGACGGGTGTCACGGGGTAGCCGCGCTCATAGCGTTGGCGGTAAATTTTGCCGTCGCGACGCACTTCCACCTCGCACCACTCGGAGAGGGCGTTGACGGCGGAAACGCCCACGCCGTGCAGCCCGCCGGAGACCTTGTACCCGCCGCCGCCGAATTTGCCGCCCGCGTGCAGCGTGGTCATCACCACTTCCAGTGCCGATTTCTTGGCCTCGGGATGGATGTCCACCGGAATGCCGCGCCCGTTGTCTTGCACGGTGACGCTTTGGTCGGGGTGGATGACAATGTCGATCCGGTCACACGCCCCGGCGAGGGCTTCGTCGATGGAGTTGTCCACTACTTCGTAGATCAGGTGGTGTAGCGCTTTGATGTCCGTCCCGCCGACGTACATCCCCGGGCGGCGGCGGACGGCTTCCAGCCCTTTCAAAACCTGAATGGTCGATGCATCGTAAGATGGCGTGGGTTGAGTCACGAGAACCTCCAGAAGAACGTTCGGCCTCAATTCTACCATAGGGTGAGGTTAATCTATGGCATGAGAGCTGCTGAAGCACTGCAGGACGCCTTGGCCGGGAACATAAAATTTCCGTAAACAAACGAGGGCGAAAGAGGGCTATCCTTGACCGTGCCTTTTCTTCTGTTGTAAAATCAACCTACAAGTGCGCTTAGCGCACTTGTGAAGCATGCGAAGGGATGTGGAAGTGTTCCTCGCAGAGCTTCTTGTTTATTCCCAATCCGTACGATGTAAGGAGGAGGAAGTATGAAGAAGCGATGGTTCATTTTGTTTGCTGTGCTGCTGGTGGCTGCGTTGGCACTGGCAGCGTGCGGCCAGAAGTCCACTTTCAAGTGTGACGACCCCTATGGCTGCGTCGACATCGGCCCCAACGACCCCATCAAGATCGGTGTGGCGGTGGTGTTGAGCGGCCCCAATGAGTCGCTGGGCGTGGACGAGGTCGGCGGTGTGGAAATCGCCGTCGACGACTTCACCGCAGCCAACAAGGCCTGGTTGGGTAAGCACGCCATCCAGGTGGTGAAAGAAGACGCTCAGTGCTCCGCCGAGGGTGGTCAGACCGCGGCCCAGAAACTGGCGGCGGACAAGTCCATTGTGGGCGTCATCGGCACGGCTTGCTCCAGCGCCGGTGTGCCTGCCTCCAAGATCCTCTCGGATGCGCACATCCCGATGATTTCGCCCTCCAACACCGCGCCTTCGCTGACCGCGCCGGATACGCACGCCGAGTGCTACCTGCGCACCGCCCACAACGACAAGGTGCAGGGTAAAGCAGTGGCCGAGTTCGCTTACAACGTTCTTGGCGCCCGCACCATGGCGACCATCCATGACGGCAGCCCCTACGCTCAGCAGTTGCAGCAGGTGGCGTGCGATGTCTTCACCCAGTTGGGCGGCAAGTGCGTGGCTCAGGAGGCCATCAACGTCGGCGATACCGACATGCGCCCGGTGCTGACCAAGATTGCCACCGCCAAGCCCGACGTGCTGTATTACCCGATCTTCATCCAGGAAGGCGCCCTGATCACCCAGCAGGCGAAAGAGGTGCCCGGCCTGGAGAAGACCGTGCTGATGGGCTCCGACGGGATGATTTCGCCGGACTTCATCAAGGCAGCCGGCAAGGCGGCTGAGGGTATGTACCTCTCCGGCCCGGCAGCGGTCAACAACGAGGAGTTCAACAAGAAGTACGAGGCCAAATACGGCCAGGAACCGCCCAGCGCCTTCCACTTGCACGCTTACGACGCGGCGATGTTGCTGATGAACGCCATCAAGAAGGTGGCGGTGGTGGACAAAGACGGTACTATCCACGTCCCGCGCAAGGCGCTCTGCCAGGCGTTGTTCTCCACCAAGGACTACAAGGGCCTGACCGGTACGCTCACCTGCAATCAATACGGGGACTGCGCCGATCCGAAGATCGTGATCAACCAGATCCAGAACGGCAAATACGTCCCGGTGTGGCCTAAGAAGTAAAGCCACTCGGTGCAGGCAAGTTTTGAAAGGGTGCCGGGGGATGCGGTCTTCCGGCACCCTTATCCCGTAATAGACAGGCGTGCATGGCGTGCGGGAAGCATTTTCGGTAGGGAGGCTGTATGGCTGGAAAACTGAAGCATTACCTGGAGCGCTTGAGCCTCGTAGATATCGTGGTGTGGTTGTTCGGCCTTTCCATCCTGGCCATTGCGGTGGTAGGGATGGTCGGAGCGTTGCGTAATGGCTATTACACCAAGGAACAGTGGACGAATTTTGTGGTTTACGGCATCTCTCAGGGCGGGGTGTATGCCCTGATCGCGCTGGGGTACACCTTGGTGTATGGCATCCTCTTCATGATCAACTTTGCGCATGGCGACATTTTCATGGCGGGGGCGTTTACGGGCTACTTTCTGGCCGCCAAACTGAACCAGTACGGCTTCTATAACGCTCATCCGATTGTTTCTCTGTTGTTGGTCATGTTGCTCGCCATGGTGACCTCGGTCATCGTTGCCCTGATCACCGAGCGCGTGGCATATCGTCCCCTGCGCCGTGCGCCGCGGTTGGTCCCACTGATTACCGCTATTGGTGCCTCGTTCACGATTGAATACACTTTCCGTGGCTTCTATGGCTCGGGCGTCGAGGCTTACCCCGAGATGACCATTCTGGCTGGTAAGACGACCGTGCTGGGTGTGCATATCCTGAAGGTGCATTTGTTGGTTATCGTGGTTTCGTTGCTGATGATGGCCGGGCTATATGCCTATGTGCAGTATACCAAGGACGGCAAGGCGATGCGTGCCGTGGCCGAGGACAAGGATGTGGCTGCGCTGATGGGTGTGGACGTCGACCGCATCATCGTCAACACGTTCATCTTGGGCTCGGCGCTGGCTGGTATTGCAGGGGTGCTTTATGCCCTGATTTTCAAGCAGGTGCATTTCTTCATGGGCTTTATCCCTGGTATTAAAGCCTTTACGGCGGCGGTGCTGGGGGGTATCGGCAACGTGCCGGGGGCTATGCTGGGTGGCTTTTTCCTGGGTATTTTCGAGGGGTTGGGCCCTGCGCTTATCTTGGAAGGCTTGGGCATTCCGGCATCTTATCAGTTGAAAGACGTCATTGCCTTTACGCTGTTGGTGCTGGTCTTGATCTTCCGCCCCAGCGGCATTTTGGGCGAGCGTCTTTCCGAAGAAAAGGTGTAATCGAGGCGGTGCGTCATGGAAACTCAAGGCTCTCTATGGAAAAAAGCCTTCAATGCCGGTTTGCTTACCGGCGGGGTGGCGTTGTATGTCACCCTGGTAGGGCTGGTTACGGCGTTTAGCAAGCGAGAGGTGGTGGTCGGCCTTTCACTGGGGCATATCACCCTGCTGCTTTCCACCGGCGCCGTCCTGTTGGTATATGCTATGCGTAACCGCACCACCCGGGGGGATACCATCGTCCGCACCGCGTTTGCGGGCGGTATTGGTGCCTTTTTGCTGGCCTTGTATCCCTTTTTGGGTCAGTGGGTAGATTTCCATTTTGTGTTTGTGCGCACCTCGCCCCATCTTTACCAGTTGCTTCGGTTTGGGCAGGGGCCGGTGGCTGGTTTGGTGCTCTTGACCGTCTTGGGGGCTGTGTGGGGTGCTATCTTAGGAGCGGTCAGCACCATCGAGGATTTCTGGCGCAAGACCTTGATTGAAGCCACCCTGATTACCATTACCGTGGGTATGCTCTCGGATTTGTTCAAGGGTATGACCATTGGGTGGATTTTCGAACCTTTCTTCAACGCCAGCGGCTTGAATTACATCGGTACTCCCCTTGTTTTCCTTTTGAGTGTGGCTTATTCGTGGTTGGGCAAGCGCCGTAAGGAGATGAAGGCTGCCGAAGCGGGT
>Ga0256833_1003284_pt1 | contig 11107 bp, 5 predicted proteins | sample 356284metaG_FD_190535 | JGI IMG/M metagenome (GOLD analysis project Ga0256833, IMG submission 190535) | Hydrothermal vent microbial communities from Mid Atlantic Ridge, Atlantic Ocean - 356-284 | ecosystem: Environmental > Aquatic > Marine > Hydrothermal vents | place: Atlantic Ocean: Mid...
TAAAAACAGTTGATTAAAATCGTCGTCTTCTACAATTAATATTTGGTAATCTTGTTGTTTTAATTCCTCGTTAGAAACTAACGTTTTTTTATTTAACGATACCATTTTATTTTTTCCGTATTTTTTCTCGGATTTAAAATATAATTTTAAACTTGTTCCTTTACCTACTTTCGATGATATTTCTATTCTGCCGTCGATTAAGTCCATATATTTTTTAACTACTTTAAGTCCTAATCCTGCACCTTCGTATTGGTTAATGTCTTTTTTATCAAAATCTATTTCTTCGAAAATATGTAATAAAACATCGTTATTTATTCCTTTGCCTGTATCATCTATTTTTACTAATATTTCGGTATCATCGTTTATTAGTTCCGTAGATATGTTTATATCACCTTTTTCGGTATATTTTACCGAGTTGTCTATAATATCGGTTATTATTTTTGATACTAATATTTTATCGGCAATAATTTTTTCGTCGGTTTTAAAATCAAGATTTAATTGTATATTTTTTTCATTTATTCTAAATTGATATATATCCGATATTTTTTTAATTGTATTATTTATGTCTATATCTGATAGTGTTACTTTTATATTATCGTAATTTATTTTTGCGTGATCTATAAAATTATTAAATATATACAGCAATTGTGAGACACTTTGTTTTATTCCTTTCGAAAAAATATTTATACGTTCACAATTTTTATCAGATATAGATTTTAATCTTACATTTAGCATTTCGGTTAATCCGTTTATTGAATTTAACGGAGTGCGAATTTCGTTTGATATATTGTTTAAAAATGTTTCTTTAATTTTGTTGGCTTCTTTATAATTCGATAATAATATTAATAATTCGCTTTCGGTTTTTTTTAATTTTTTTACTTTATCTGATAATTCTTTGTTTCTTTCTTGTATTTTTTCTTCGAGACTTTTATTTAGTTTTAGATAAGCATCGTTAATACGAGATATTTCTTTGCTTTTTTGTTCTAATATTTTTGCATGTTTAATGCTTGTTTTTATTCTAAAGTAAATGAATATTATCAATAGTATTAATAATGTAATTATTGTTATCGAAAATAATTTAAAATTACGTGCTTTTTTGCTTTTAATCAACTGTATATCAAGACTTTGTTTTAATAGCTTATTTTCTATTTCTTTATTTTTGGTTTCGTATTTAATTTTAATGTCATTAATCGAATGTAAATTGTTTATTTTCTGCAACGAGTCGTTATAAGCTATATATTTGTCGGTATAGTATAATGCATTTTTATAATCTTTTTTGTTTTTGTAGTAATAAATTAACAGTTTAAAAGACGGTTCGTATAAATCTATTAATTTATTTTTAAATATTAATTTTTTATTTTCTAATAATTTATTTTCTATTTCTTTCGAAAAATTATGTTTTTCTTTTAACTCTATATCAACTATATTTAGATTTGAAAATACCAAATTTTTTATATTATTTGCAACTATCGACGAATCCACACTCTCTTTAAAATATTTTAGAGCTAAATCAATTTTATTAAGATTATAATAAATAACACCTAAATTATTTAAATCGTAAAGTAAATTTGGTTTAATATTATATTTTTTATCTATTTTATATGCTTTGTTAAAATTATTAACAGCACTGTCTAAATTACCCATTCTAATATATACATCGGCAATATTGTTATATATTTGCGAAAATATAGAGTCATCTACCAAATATTTTTTAAACGACAATGATTTTCTGTATTTTTTTAATGCCTCTATACTATCGTTTAATAGCGAGTATATATATCCTACATTATTATATGCGTAAATCCTCTCGGTATTATTGTTGAGTTGATTTGCCAAATCTTTTGATATATAATAATATTGTAACGATTGTTTTAAATTATTTTGATATCTGTATCCTTCTGCTATTAATTTAATTGCTTTAATTTGTTGTTTTAGATTATTATTTTTTCGAGCAATGCTATATGCATCTAATAATTTAATTACAGCTTTTTTTGGATTATTATTTAAATCTTTTATTGCAATATTAATTAAAATATTAAATTTTTCTTTATCGTTTTTATAAGTTAAACTATCGTTTTTTATTGCATATACTTTATTTAACAATAAAAAAGATAACAAAAAAGAAAATAAATATGTTAAGATTCTTCTCACAAGTAACAAATTTACATTTTTTATTTGTTTTTTATATATTTTTTTACATTTTTTTTACTTATATAAAATTTTATATCAATAACTAAAAAAATAAAATTATAAAAAAAACAAGAGTTTAGCCAAAAAGCTAAACTCTTATATAAATTAATAAACTAAATTATTTTTAATCTTTATCTAAAAACGGATAACGATAGTTTACAGGAGGCACAAATGTTTCTTTTATTGTTCGCGGAGCTACCCAACGCATTAAATTAATTTTAGAACCTGCTTTATCATCGGTTCCCGAGCCTCTTGCTCCTCCAAAAGGTTGTTGGCCTACAACTGCACCTGTAGGTTTATCGTTAATATAAAAGTTTCCGGCTGTATGTGTCAATCGTTTTGTTGCTTTTTCGATAATATATCTGTCGTTTGCAAATATTGCTCCTGTAAGAGCATACATCGATGTATTATCTAATGTATCCATAATATCATCGAATTTATTTTCGTCGTAAACATATACAGTTAATACAGGTCCAAAAAGCTCTTCCTCCATAGTTACATAATGAGGATTTGTTGTTAGTATAACAGTTGGCTCAATAAAATATCCTTTAGACTTATCGTAATTACCGCCAAATATTATTTCGGCATCGGCATCGGTTTTAGCTTTGTCTATAAAACTTGCAAGTTTATCAAACGATGCTTCGTCTATAACAGCATTTACAAAGTTAGAAAAATCTTCGGGTGGTCCCATTTTTATTTCGCTAAGTTCTGAAGCCATATGATTTTTTACATCGTTCCATAAATTAGAAGGAATATATGCACGCGATGCAGCCGAACATTTTTGTCCTTGATACTCAAAAGCTCCACGGGTTAAAGCTGTTCCTACTTGTTGTGCATTTGCCGATTTATGAGCAAGAACATAATCTTTTCCTCCTGTTTCGCCTACTATTCGCGGATACGAACGGTAATTCTGAATATTTGCTCCTATTGTTTTCCAAATACTTTGAAATACTTGAGTTGAGCCTGTAAAATGGAAACCTGCAAAATCTTTATGTGAGAAAATTACTTTAGCCGCTGTTGGTCCCGATGTATAAATTAAATTTACAACACCGTCGGGCAAACCGCCTTCTTTAAAAATCTCCATTAATACTTGAGCCGAATAAATAGCTGTTTTCGATGGTTTCCAAACAACAACATTGCCCATCATTGCGGGGGCTGTTGGCAAATTACCTGCTATTGATGTAAAATTAAACGGTGTTAAAGCAAAAATAAAGCCCTCGAGAGGACGTTGCTCTACCCTGTTCCACATTCCGGGAGCCGACTCGGGTTGATCGTTATAAATTTCGGTCATATACTGAACATTAAATCTAAAAAAATCGGCTAATTCGCAAGCAGCATCTATCTCTGCCTGAAAAGCATTTTTTGACTGAGCCAACATAGTAGCAGCATTTATTTTTGCACGATAAGGTCCTGATATTAAATCTGCTATTTTTAAAAATATCGATGCTCTATGTTCCCACGATAGATTTTCCCATGCAGGTTTTGCCGCTAAAGCTGCATCTATTGCTTGTTTAACTTCTGCCTCTCCGCCCTGGTAATAATATCCTAATGTATGATTAATATCGTGAGGCGGATAAATTCTTACTTTTTTATCGGTTTTTACTTCTTTACTACCAATATACATTGGAATTTCGACCTCTTTTGAACGAAGTTCATCTAATTTAGCTTTTAGTTCTTTTCTTTCTTTTGTTCCCGGAGCATAACTTAAAATAGGCTCGTTTTTAGCTATCGGAACATTATAAAATCCTTTTGCCATATGTTTATTTTTTTAATTATTTTTTCACAAACTTAATAAAACGATATTAAATATTTGCTAAATTAAATTTATATTTTTATATTTTTTTTAACAGAAATTTCAAAAATTATATCTTTTTAATTAAGATTTTTAATATTATCTTTATGCCAAAATTTAATAATAAAAAATATGGCAATAGAAAAAGACATAACAATTGAAGATTTGGTAGAGGAATATCCTTTCTCGGTTAAATATTTAGCCGATAAAAACATTAAATGTATTGCTTGTGGCGAACCAATATGGGGAACACTTGAAGAAGCATGTAAAGAAAAAAATTTTTCTGACAAAGAAATATCAGAAATTGTAAACGAATTAAATAAATTAGCAAATAAATAAAATAATAATTATGGTAAACATTAAAGAAGTATTAAATAAATTAGGTATTACCGATATTAATCAAGGAGTATCTACCGGTGCCGATTGGTTCGACACCAATGGAAAATTAACAAGTTCGATTTCTCCAATAGACGGTAAAGAAATAGCTAAAGTAAAAAATGGAACTTTAGACGATTACGAAATGGTAATGAAAAAAGCTCAATCGGCTTTTAAAGAATGGCGACTTGTTCCTGCTCCTATTCGTGGTGAAGTTGTTCGTCAAATTGGTCTCGAGTTACGAAAATATAAAGAAGAGCTTGGTGCCTTAGTAACCCTCGAAATGGGTAAAATATATCAAGAAGGAATGGGCGAAGTTCAAGAAATGATTGACATTTGCGATTTTGCTGTAGGACAATCTCGTTTAATAAACGGTAGTTCTTTACAGTCGGAACGTCCTCAACACCGTTTATTTGAACAATATCAACCTCTGGGAATTGTAGGCATCGTTACATCGTATAATTTTCCTGTTGCTGTTTGGGCTTGGAATACTGCTCTTGCTGCTATTGCCGGCGATGTTGTTGTTTGGAAACCATCGTCAAAAACCCCGTTAACTGCAATTGCTACTCAAAAAATTATTAGCGATGTTCTTAAACGAAACAATGTTCCCGAAGGTGTATTTAACTTAGTTATTGCTAAATCGTCGGTAATGGGCGATAATTTCTTAAGCGATAATCGTATTCCTTTAATGTCGGTTACAGGTTCAACTGCTGTTGGTAAAAGAGTTGGCGGAATTGTAGGTAAACGTCTTGGTAAAACAATTTTAGAATTAGGTGGAAACAATGCTGTTATTATTACACCAAAAGCCGATATTCAAATGGCTGTTATGTCAACTGTTTTTGGAACAGTGGGAACAGCAGGACAACGTTGCACATCAACCCGAAGAGTTATTATACACGAAGATGTTTATGACCAAGTTCGCGATAAATTTATTGCTGCTTACAAAGGAATACGAAATAAAATAGGAAATCCTTTAGACGAAAATACTCTAGTAGGACCGGTTATTGATGCTAACTCTGTAGCTCTTTTTAAAAATGCAATAGAAAAAGTTCAAGAAGAAGGCGGTAAAATATTGTTTGGAGGCGAAGTTCTCGAAGGCGAAGGTTTTGAATCCGGTAATTATGTTGTTCCTTGTATTGCCGAGGCCGAAAATCATTATAAAATTGTTCAAGACGAAACTTTTGCTCCAATAGTATATTTTATAAAATATTCTGGCGATATTAATAATGCAATAGCTATTAATAATGATGTTCCCCAAGGATTATCATCGGCTTGCTTTACTCTTGATGTTAGAGAAGCAGAAACTTTTGTGTCGGCTGTTGGCTCCGATTGTGGAATTGCTAATGTAAATTTAGGAACATCGGGTGCCGAAATCGGAGGTGCTTTCGGTGGAGAAAAAGATACAGGAGGTGGACGCGAATCGGGTTCCGATGCTTGGAAAATTTATATGCGTCGCCAAACAAATACTGTTAACTTTGGCTCAGAACTACCTCTTGCTCAAGGAATTAAATTTGATATTTAATTTAAATCGTATATTCTTACATATAATAAAACTCAAAAAAAATAACCCGATAAATTTATCGGGTTATTTTTTTTACTTTATAATGTATTTTATTTTTTCTCCGGAATTAATGATACTCTAATATAATTGTCGGTTTTTAAATATTTTTTTGCTACATTAATAATATCATCTTTTGTTATAGAATTAATTGTTTTGTCTATGTTTGAAAGTTCGGTTAAAGGTATATCATTAAAATAATGCGATTTTATTGTATTTAGCCAATATTTATTTTCTCGACGTTTTGTTTCGTATTTTTTTAACAATTGTTCTTTTGCTTTAAATAAATTAACATCACTCGGACCTTGTTTCATTATTTTATCAAAAATGGCTAAACTTGCCGATGTAGCTTTATCTATATTATCAGGAGCACAAGGATAATAAACAATCATTGACACATCTGCCGATGGTAATTTTTTATAGCTTGGGTAGGCTCCTATCGAATAAACAATACTTAATTTCTCTCGAATTGAGTCTAATAAATCTATCGATAATATAGAGCCTAAAGCATCAACAGTTAAACGGTCTTTAAGGCTATAATCAAAATCATGAGAAATATCCATAAAAACAATACTTTTTTTGGCTGTTCCTTTTATTGCTTTAACATCATGTTTTCCTTTTGGATAATTAATATTTAGGTCTTTCCATTTTTCTTGATTATTTATATTAGGTAAACTTCCTAAATATTTTTCGATAAGTGGTTTTGCTTTTTTTAAATCTATATTACCTACAAAAAAGAATGTAAAACTGCTTGGGTCTCCAAATCTTTCGCGATATATTTGGTGAACTCTTTTATAATCGGCTTCGTCAAGAAGTTTTGCAGTCATTGGTCGTTTTCTGCTACTATGATTAGACATTATTGCTGTAATAGAATCTCTAAAAGCTGTTTCGGGGCTTAAACTTTGATTTTCGAGCATTGATTTTGTTCTTGTAATATAAGATTCGTAAGCTGTTTTATCGTAACGTGGTTTTGTAAAATATAAATTTGTAAGTTGCAACATTGTTTCAAAATCGTTAACACTTGAGTTTCCGTTTATACCTTCGCTTAGTTGATTAATATACGGATATACCGATACATTTTTATCTGATAATATTTTATCTAGTTCTGTTTTTTCAAAACCGTTTAATCCCGATTCTTCTATAATATCACATGCTATTTTAGATGAAACATCGTCTTTTTGTCCATAAACCGACCAACCGCCGTTGCTATATGATGTCATTTGTATATCGTCGTCTTTAAATGTAGTTGGTTTTATGACAACCTTTATTCCGTTACTTAAAGTCCATTGTTCGGCTTTAATAAGTTTAAGTTTTTCTTTCTTTTTAACTTTTCCGGGAGTTATTCCAAGTTCTTTTGCATCAAAAAGCGGACGTGTTGATACTTTATCAACATAAGCCTCTAATTTTTCTGATTTTACTTTTGTCAATAAATCTTTAACATCTTGTTCGGTAGGTATTTTTAATCCTTTTTTCTCGGGTGACATAATTAAAAAAACCATATTTTTTTCGGTTATCCACTTATTAGCCAAGCTATTAACCTCGCTTAATTTAATGCCATCAATAAATTGTTTTGTCATTTTATACTCGTTATATATTCCTGGATATGGTTTCTTTGATATCAAAAAGTTTGCTTTATATTCTTCGACAAAGTTCTTTGATTTTTGTTTATTTCTATCTTTATATAGTTTTTCGGTTTTTTTAAGAATAGATTTTTTTGCACGTTCTAATTCTGTTGCAGTAAATCCAAATTGTTTTACTCTGTAATTTTCTTTTAACAAAGCTTCGGCTCCTGTTAATGTTTTTCCTTCTTTTGTTGCTGCCATCATAATATAAACATCTTTAGGGCCTATAAAATCACTATATCCTGAATATCCGTATGAGAATGGTGGATTAGAGTTGTGTGTTAATTCGCTTAATCTGTCGTTAATCATTTTGTTAAACAAATCAAAAGTAAGTTTAGTTCTGTAATCGCCAACGGTTTTAATATAAAATTTTGGTTGTTTAATAAATATTTGTACTGCACTTGACGGATTTTCTTTATCAGACATTATTGCAATAATAGGTTTGTCGTTATCGGGAATATCAACTTGAGTATATTTTCTTGGATTTTTTGTTTTAGGAATAGAGCCAAAAATTTCTTTTATTTTCTTTTCAACTTCTTTTGGATTTATATCTCCAACAACTATTATTGCCTCTCTATCGGTTCTATACCAATCGTTATAAAATCTTTTTAAAACCGAATAGTCGCAACTATCAACAACAGACATTAAACCTATTGTATTACGATCGGCATATTTTGAACCTTTAAATATTGCCTGAAATAGCTTATCTTGCATACGAAACTGAGCTCCTTGATGCATACGCCATTCTTCGTGAACAACTCCACGTTCGGCATCAATCTCTTTATCTTCGTAAGAAACATAGTGTGCCCAATCGTGAAGCACAAGTAAACCTTTATCTAAAAATTGAGCAGAATCAAGAGGAACTGTTATTCCGTAAACAGTTTCATCGAAAATTGTGTAAGCATTTACTTCTGCTCCAAATTTCATTCCTGTTTTTTCAAGAAAATTTATTAGTTCGTGTTTAGGAAAATTTTTTGTTCCGTTAAAAGCCATATGTTCGCAAAGATGAGCCAAGCCTCGTTGGTCGTCGTCTTCTTGAATAGAACCTGACCTTACAGCTAAAGTTAATTCTGCCCTGTTTTTAGGCGTCTCGTTATGCCGTATGTAATACGTTAAACCATTTGGTAAAACTCCGTGAATTACTGCTGTATCTACAGGAATTTTGCTATTAATATCATAACCTTGCGAGTAAACAAAACTTATTACAAATAATAGACTAATTAAAAATGTTATTTTTTTCATTTGGTTGTAGTTTATATTAGTTAAAAATTAATGACGTTTAAAAATTAAATTAGTTACAAAAAACTTTAACAAATTCTTTTTTTAATTCTTTTTTTATATCTGATATATTAAAAATTTGTTGTTTTTCTTTGCTTAATGATGTTACCCCTTTATCAACAAATCCACAAGGATTTATATAATTAAAATAATCAAGATTGGTATTAATATTAAATGCAAAACCATGCATAGTAACACCCCTGCTAACTCTAACACCTATAGCACAAATTTTACGTTCGTTTTTTGTTCCAACACCAAGCCATACTCCCGTTGCTCCGTTTAATCTGCTTGCAGTAATTTTATATTTTTCTAAAAAATTAATTATTACCTGCTCAATATTATTAACATAATCTTTTACTCCAATATTAAAATCATCGAGATTTATAATAGGATAACCTACTATTTGACCCGGACCGTGATATGTAACATCTCCCCCACGGTTTGTTTTAAAATAAGTAGCTTTTATTTTTTTTAAAAAAGTATCGTTTATAAGTAAGTTATTAGTATTTCCGCTTTTACCTATAGTATATACATTAGGATGTTCGCATAAAAATAAATAATTTTTATTTTTTTTGCCTGATAATTTTTGACTTATTATATCCTGCATTATTTTTTCTTGAAAATCCCATGCTTTTTTATAATCGATAAAACCCAAATCTTTATATTCTAATATATTACTCATTAAATATGTGTTACATTTACAAAATATGATATTCTAAATGCAACTAAAGTATAGTTTTTTTTTAAGATTACAATGTAAAAATATATATTTTTAGTAATAACATATTTTAATGTTTTAAGAAATACTTTTTTATCTTTGCAAACAAATTTAATTTTTAAATAAAAATAAAAAAATGAATAATATAGAATACAGCGAACAAGAACAAGCAAAAAGAGACTCATTAAACGAGTTATATAAATTAGGAATAAACCCTTATCCCGCAGAAAAATACGAAATAACAGCATACAGTTCTGATATAATCAAAAATTTTGATGCCGAAAAAAACAATTATCAAAATATATCTGTTGCCGGCAGAATTATGAGCCGTCGTATTATGGGAAAAGCTTCGTTTGCAGAATTGCAAGACTCTAAAGGAAAAATACAACTATATTTTAATAGAGACATAATTTGTCCAAACGAAGATAAAACACTTTATAACATTGTATTTAAAAAATATTTAGACCGAGGAGATATTATTGGAGTAAAAGGCGATGTTTTTATAACTAAAATGGGCGAAGTATCAATACGGGTAAAAGAATATAAAATTCTTAGCAAGTCGATAAAACCATTACCTGCTGTTAAAGAAAAAGACGGTAAAATTTTTGATGCTTTTACCGACTCCGACCAACGTTACCGTCAACGTTCGCTTGATTTAATTTTAAATACCGACGTAAAAGAAACTTTTATAAAACGCACAAAATTAACAAACTCAATGCGAGAGTTTCTTAACAACAAAGGTTATCTCGAGGTTGAAACCCCAATTTTACAACCAATATACGGAGGTGCAGCAGCTCGTCCTTTTAAAACTTATCATAATACATTAGACACCACTCTTTACTTACGCATTGCCGACGAACTTTATTTAAAACGCCTTATAGTTGGAGGATTTGATGGTGTTTACGAATTTGCAAAAGATTTTCGTAACGAAGGTATGGACCGTTTTCATAACCCCGAATTTACCCAAATGGAACTTTATGTTGCATATAAAGATTATTTTTGGATGATGGACTTGGTTGAAGAAATGGTAGAAAAAATTGCTATAGATATACACGGAACAACAAAAATAAAAGTTGGCGAAAATTTAATAGATTTTAAACGTCCATGGAAACGATATACAATGTTTGAAGTTATTGAACATTTTACAGGAATTAACATATCGGAAATGGACGAAAAACAATTACGAGAAACCGCAAAAAAACTAGATATAGAAGTTAACGATACAATGGGAAAAGGAAAAATTATAGACGAAATATTTGGCGAGAAATGCGAAAACAAACTAATTCAACCAACTTTTATTACCGACTATCCCGTAGAAATGTCACCACTGGCAAAAAAACATCGAGATAAAGAAGGACTTGTAGAACGTTTCGAAGCTATTTGCAACGGCAAAGAAATTTGTAACGCTTACTCCGAACTTAACGACCCCATCGACCAACGTAATCGATTCGAAGAACAGCTACTACTTGCAAAACGAGGCGACGAAGAAGCTATGATGTTAGACGAAGATTTTTTAAATGCAATAGAATACGGAATGCCTCCTACATCAGGACTTGGCATAGGAATAGACCGTT
>Ga0256833_1003285_pt1 | contig 11106 bp, 9 predicted proteins | sample 356284metaG_FD_190535 | JGI IMG/M metagenome (GOLD analysis project Ga0256833, IMG submission 190535) | Hydrothermal vent microbial communities from Mid Atlantic Ridge, Atlantic Ocean - 356-284 | ecosystem: Environmental > Aquatic > Marine > Hydrothermal vents | place: Atlantic Ocean: Mid...
TTCATGGCTGAGCAAGGACTGGCTGCCCATTTCCCGAAGATAAATATTCATGGGATCGTTGCTCGTCCCTACCCGGCCGCCGTCACTCCTTCTTCGATCTCGACCTGTACGACGATCGTCCGAAATTCTTCGCTCGGTCTTTCCCAAAGCAAACTCCCACTCATCTCTATTCCCTTCATCGGATGATTTTACCATGGAATCATCAAGATCAAGGGTAAACTCTTCGCCGGTTTCCAATTCCAAATCCGAATCCGAATCGTTACAGTCCATTACTCTCTGCCGGAGACTCCGCTCCTCTCCAGAACTCAACATCCTGTACGCCGGCAAAAAAACAATGCCGACGCACCCCATTTTTCCCTGCGGCTTTTCTTGTTAACAACACGCAACGATCAAACCTGAATTGACAAAAAACAACACTGGTTTCTACTGTTGCGGCCTCCTTTTAGAGTACGGATTTGTAATGTACCAGTATTTACTCATTTTTCAACAAGTTATCACAAAAACCCGTTCTTTTTCTCCCACACTCCTGTTTCCTCCGCAACAGCGCCATCATTTTTTCCCGGTCTCCGGCCGCCTGTGCCTCCCGGATTCGCTGCAGCAGTTCCGCCTCCTCCTGCAGGCGTCGTTCTTCCTGTAACCATGCCAGCAGCTCCTTACACATGGCCCGGGAACCGGAATCATCTTCCGCCGTACCGTTGCCGGCCCGCAGAAAAAGACCGGCCGCATATCTCCTGGCCCCGCCTTCCGGAAGCGCTGAAAAAATTTTCTCCGGCGAACAATTCCCCTGTCGACGAATTTCCTTTAAAAACGCTATAAAATCAAGGAGCATCCGTTCCTGAACAACGCTTTCCAGTCCCGCGGCCAGCAGATCATCAAAAAACTCGGGATAGAGGAGTAAAAAATCAAACAACTGGCGGTAACGGCGGGGAAGCTTTTCCGGTCCTGTCCAATGCCCGTCCTCCGGCGGGGGAGCCACCGTCGATTGCACCCGTACGGCTGCCGTTGACATCCGCTCCGGCGACACACCCAGTTTTTCGCTGAAATGGGCAATCATCAACGCCCTCTGGTCGGCATCACCGGCTTTCAGCAAAGGCTGCAACTCGGCAATAATACGATTCTTACCGTCCAGGGTAAGACCATGCCGCCGGGCCAGGGCATCAAAGACAAATTCAGGCAGGGGTGCGGCCCCGTCGATCAAGGCGATAACGGCATCAACACCCTGTTCCCGCACCATGCTGTCCGGGTCCTGACCCTCGGGCAGCAGTGCAACTCCGGCCGCCAGCCGTTCCGAAAGAAAAAACGGCACGGAACGCATGGCGGCCTTAAAACCGGCGGCATCGCCGTCAAAGAGAAGGACCACCTGTTCACAGTAGCCGCGCAGGGAACGGACATGCTGCCTGGTAAGCGAGGTGCCCAGGGGCGCGACCACATTATCGAGACCGTGTACGGCCAGCGATAAAAGGTCGAAATTTCCTTCGACAACCAGGGCCTTCTGCTGCCTGCGAATGACCTCCCGGTGTTGATAGAGGCCAAAAAGCAACCTGCTCTTATCAAAAATCTTACTTTCCGGCGAGTTCATGTATTTCGGCTTGCCGTCACCGAGTATCCTGCCGCCGAATGCAACCACCCGACCACTCATATCATAGATGGGAAAGAGCACGCGATCACGAAAACGATCATAATAACCGCCCTGTTCTTTTTTGACCGCCAGCCCCGCCCGTTCAATATCGGCAACGGCCATGCCGTTTTTCTGCAAAAGGCCGGTAATGAAATTCCAGCCGCCGTGATCAGGACCGGGCGCATAACCAAGCCGGTATTTTTCGATAAAATCATCAGGAATCCCGCGACCGGCGAGATAGGAACGGGCATTTTCCGCTACGGGAGAATCCGTCAAGGTCTGCTGATAAAGAGCTGCCGCCGCTTCATTAACCGCATACAACCGGTCGCGCTGCCGAAGCTGTTCCTGCTGGGCAGGAGTCAATACCCGTTCAGGCAGGTCGATACCGGCGCGCCGGGCAAGTTCTTTCAAGGCCTCGGGAAAAGAGAGGCGATGATACTTCATCATAAAGGTGAAGACATCCCCTGATTCGCCACAGCCGAAACAATGAAAAAACTGCCGCCCGGGATTAACGGAAAACGACGGTGTTTTTTCGGCATGAAAGGGACAGAGGCCTACATAATTGACGCCGGCCTTTTTCAATTCGATATTTTCGCCGATCAAACGGACAATATCCGTACTCTCACGAACCCTGTCTTTAACCTCGTCCCGTTGCCTGAAGGCAGGGTTCACGCCATACCTCCCGGACCGGGACAGCTATGAAATATTTTCCCGTTTACAAATATCATCGACAAGTCACCTGAGGTTCATTAGAGTTTAATATAGGCTTAAATTGAGCGTTTCATTCATCCACAGCAGGGAGGAAACATGGCGCCGGACATCGACAAAATGCTCTCATACGAGATCAAAAAGGAGATTGCCGACCGATATTTCGGCTTTCGCAAACTCATCGAAGAGGATATCAAGGAATACGACAGCCTTGTTATTACCGCCTTCAGAAGCCTTGAGCAAAAAATCGGCTTTGATCTGGTCAGGCTGTATATTCTACTGAAAAGTGAACAGCTTATCCATGACTTTTTTCAAGTAGCCGGCCTTGATGAGCGACTTTTTTACGATCCCTACCTGGCGGAATCGCCCACCATCAGAAAACGGGTGTTCGCCGATATGCAGCCGCACGGTCTGACCAGAAAGAGCCGGTTTGTCAATATGGTGGCCGACAGGTACAGGGATCTCGTCAACCATCTGGAAGAATACAGGGACAACCTGGAGGAACTCAAGGAGGAACAGGAAACCATTGCCGAGGAGATCAACCTCTTCTATCAAAAAAACGACCTCAGCACCATCATGGGATTTCTGCGCGGCCTCGGCGGCACTGGGTCGTACAAGTCCGGCGCCATGGAAGGCGGCCTGACACCACAGACCGGCCAAAACCTGGAAAAAAAGATGCGGGTCAATCCGCCGCCGCCCGTGGAAAAAACACTGCCGGACCTGCCGGAAATTCGTCCATACAGGGAAATAAAGCACGAACTGGAACCCATCATTGAACGGGCCTACCGCCTGCAGGGCGAGCCGGAAATGCGCCAATTCATTTCTTAATGGCAACAGGTTATTCGATCATGCTGCATGCCGTTACCCTTGTAGTCGGCGGCCTGATTATGCTGGTCGGCGGCGGTGAAGCGCTGGTCGGCGGCGCGACCAGACTGGCCGCTCGCCTGGGGATGAAGCCGCTGTTGATCGGCCTGACAATAGTGGCTTTCGGCACCTCGGTTCCAGAGCTTTTTGTCAGCCTGACAGCGGCTTTTCATGGATATCCCGACATCATGATCGGCAATGTCATCGGCTCCAACATAGCCAATGTCGGCCTTATCCTGGGTTGCTGCGCCCTGCTCGCCCCGCTCACCCTGACCATAGGGGAAGTATGGACGGAACTGCTGCTGGTGACCGGCGGCGGAGTTCTCCTCATGCTTTGCAGCGGTTACGGCTTTTTTCCCCGGGCCATGGGCCTGCTCTTTGTCCTGACCCTGATCGGCTATACCATAGTGGTCGGCCTTAACGGACGTAGCGGACAAAACGACGCTCGACAAGGTGGGCAACCGCCGGAGCAGACGATGGGATTACCGCTCATGCTGGCCCTGATTCTCCTGGGCCTGCTGCTGCTGGCGGCCGGCTCAAACCTCTTTATCAGAGGCGCCGTTGATCTGGCCCGTTATTTCGGTATCAGCGAGTTGATCATCGGCCTGACCCTTACCGCCATCGGCACTTCCCTGCCCGAACTGGCGGCCTCCCTGTCCGCCCTGCGGCATAATGAATCCGGCCTGTTGATCGGCAATGTTATCGGTTCCAACATGTTTAACCTGTTCATGGTCCTGGGCCTGACCGGTCTGCTCAAACCCTTTCCACTGTCGTCGGTCCTTTTACATCGCGATCTACCGGTCATGCTCGCCTTTACCCTGGTCCTGATCCCCATTCTCCACAAAACCGGGGGCACCAGGCGTCTGCACGGCCTGCTGTTGACAGGCGGCTATCTCTTGTACTGTCTCAGTTTGATGGAGTAATCGTGACCGTTGACCAGAGGCTGCAATCAGACAAAACGCCCGGTAATATAATCCTCGGTCAGCCGGTGGCGGGGATTGGTGAAAACACGATCGGTGCTGCTTACCTCAATCAGGTTACCGAGATGGAAATAAGCGGTTCTCTGGGAGATCCGGGCCGCCTGCTGCATATTATTGGTAACGATGACAATGGTATACTGCTCCCGCAACTCGGCTATTAAATCCTCAACCGTGGCCGTGGCGATCGGATCAAGGGCTGAGCAGGGTTCGTCCATGAGGATGACTTCCGGCCGCACGGCTATGGCCCGGGCAATGCACAATCGTTGCTGCTGACCACCGGACAGTCCCGTGCCCGGCTGATTCAGCCGGTCGTTGACCTCTTGCCACAAACCCGCCTTTTGCAAAGAGCCTTCAACTATCGCGTCCAGCTCCGTCCGGGATGATGCCAGGCCGTGGATGCGCGGCCCGTAAGCCACATTTTCATAGATGGATTTCGGAAAAGGATTTGGTTTCTGGAAAACCATACCCACTTCGGCCCGCAGCGGTACGACATCGATATCCCGGCCATAAATATTGCGCTCATCCAGGAATATATCGCCGCTTACCCGGCAGGTATCAATGGTGTCATTCATGCGGTTCAGGCAGCGCAAAAAAGTGGATTTGCCGCAACCGGACGGTCCGATCATGGCCAGAACCTCATTGGCGGCCACATCAATGGAAACATCCTTAATCGCATGTTTGTCCCCATAATAGACATTGACCTCCCTGCAGGTCATGCGGGGATTATCGACAAAGGGCTCGCCGACGGTTCGCCGGTCTTCTCTGCCGGTCAACTCCCCGTTCATGCCGGCTCTGTGCAAGCCCTCTGTTTTTGCAGAAGAGACATCCCGGATACCGGAAGCTGCATCTATGGTTGTTGCCATTTTTCTATCCTGAAAAAATGAGTGATGAGGTGATAGCTGAATTGAGCGTTTCACCCCATCCGGAGTCTGCGCTCCGTTGGTCAAATCCGGTGGTGGAACTGTATTATTTACCGAGTACCAGCGGCTTCAATACCCCGGCATCGGCAGCGGACTGCCTGCGCTCGGCATCAGGCGCGGGGATCAAACCCTTGTCGGCAAGGTAGCCCTCCGGCCCCCAGGCCCTGTCACTGGTAAACTCGGCGATATATTCAGTCATACCGGGGACGATACCGACATGGGAATCCTTGACATAAAAAAAAAGCGGCCGGGACAGTGGATATCTGCCATCGGCAATATTATCAAAGGTGGGAGCAGCCCCACCGACAAATGAACCCTGAAGTTTGTCCCCGTTCTGATCCAGATAGGAAAAGCCGAAAATCCCCAGAGCATCGGGATCGGCCTCGAGTTTCTGAACGATCAGGTTATCGTTTTCACCTGCCTCAATATAGGCACCATCCTCACGGACAGCATGACAGAGAGCCTTGAATTTCTTTTTATCCGTCTTTTTCAATGCCTTGATCCACCCGATCTTTTGGCAACCGCCCTGCATGGCCAGCTCAACAAAGGCGTCACGGGTTCCCGAGGTAGGCGGAGGTCCGAAAACCTCAATCTTCATGGCCGGCAGAGACGAATTGACCTCCTTCCAGGTTGTATACGGGTTGGCAACCGTTTTTTCACCGCCCCTGGGATCGGGCACGTCTCTGGCCAACGCAAGATAGATATCTTTTTTGGTCAGCTTCAGCTGCGGTGCGGCCCTGGAACCGGCCAGAACGATACCGTCATAACCAATTTTAACCTCGGTGATTTTTATTACCCCGTTTTTCCGGCATTTTTCATATTCAGACATTTTGATACGGCGGGAAGCATTGGTAATGTCGGGAGTATTGATATCATTGCCGGCACAAAACAGTTTCATACCGCCGCCTGAACCGGTGGACTCTATTTTAGGTGTTTTAAATTTTGTTGTTTTACCGAACTGTTCAGCCACGGCAGCGGCAAAGGGATATACCGTTGAAGAGCCGACAATTGCAATATAATCACGACCGGATGCCCCGAAACCATTTAAGGCCGCAGCAGCAACAAGCATGGAGGCCGCAGTAAGGATTATACTTTTCTTCCACATTATTAGGCTTCCTGAATAGCAGTTAATTAAAGGACGCCTGAAATACGCCTCAGTTTTTGTTACAAAAAACACGAAGTTAATAACTCATTGTAGCCTCTTTATAATCAGGCCATATTAGAATTGGATTAGAAAATGATTAAAAAGAGATTAGACCTTACCGGGGCCGTTCAAATTTCTTGCGCAAAAAGACGGCCAGTCCATTCATGCTGATTAAAAGGGCCAGTAACACCATGATGGCGGCCGAAGTTCTCTCGACAAATGCCCGCTCCGGTGCATCGGCCCAGAGATATATCTGTACCGGCAACACCGTTGCCGGGTCGGTAAAGCCGTGGGGGACGTCCGCGATAAAGGCCACCATTCCGATCATCAACAGAGGTGCGGCTTCCCCCAGGGCCTGGGCCATACCAATAATGGTCCCGGTCATCATGCCGGGCATGGCCAGGGGAAGGATATGGTGAATAATAGCCTGCATTTTGGAAGCACCGATTGCAAAGGCCGCTTCACGAATGGACGACGGCACCGACTTCAACGATGCCCTTGAGGTGATGATAATGGTCGGCAGGGTCATCAGGGTGAGTACCAGGCCGCCGACCAGGGGTGATGATCGGGGCATATTGAAAAAATTGAGAAAGACCGCCAGACCGAGCAGGCCGAAAATAATGGGGGGGACGGCGGCAAGATTGTTGATATTGACCTCGATAAAATCGGTCCACCTGTTGCGGGGGGCAAATTCCTCAAGATAAACGGCCGTTGCCGCCCCTATGGAAAAGGAAAGGGTCAGGGTAACAATGAGCGTGAAAAAAGAACCGGCTACCGCCCCATGAATACCGGCAAGTTCGGGCTCCCGGGAATCACCGGCGGTAAAAAAAGTGGTATTAAATTTTTCTTTCAGGAGTCCGCCGGCCACCAGCCGGTCAATCCAGCCAATCTGTTGATCGGTCAGTCGCCGTTCACTCTCCGGGACGTCACGGCGGATATACCCTTTAAGAAACATATCCACCTCATCATCGACGGGCAGCCATATCTTGAGGGTTTTACCGATCAGGCTGGTGTCGTGGATGATATGATTCTGTAAAATAAAGGCCGCCCCGATACTGATCAGCTTATTTAATTTACGTTTATCGCGGCGGTCTTTGACTTCCGGAAACATCCGCTGCAGGGATTTCTTTACCAGGCCGCCGTAATCTGCAGCGGCAAGATTATCGACATCAAACATGGCCGGATCAAAATGTACCTTGAGCAGTATCTCGGCCTGTTCAAAGGCCGACCAGCCATTGACAACAATAGATCCAAAAAGAATTCCTAAAAAACCAATAGTTACAATAACGGCTCCCAAACCGCAACGCCTGAACCAGCGTTCTTTACGATAGCGGCGCGCCAGGCAGCGATTAATCAGCTCCATGGTGCTTGCACCATTCTCTGCGGCCATATTTGATGATCCGTTTTCAGGGTCAGGTCGATGATCCATATGCCACCTATTCGTATTTTTCCCTGTATCTGCGCACAACGTAAAGGGCGATAACATTGAGAATCATGGTTATGACAAAGAGCAGCAGCCCCAGGGCAAAGGCGGCTAAAGTTTTGGGACTGTCGAACTTCTGATCACCGACCAGCAGCGTTACAATCTGAACCGTCACCGTTGTAACCGACTGCAGGGGATTCGCGGTCAATCCAGCGGCAAGACCGGCGGCCATGACCACGATCATGGTCTCACCGATTGCCCGGGAAGCCGCTAACAAAATAGAAGCGACAATGCCCGGCAGGGCCGCCGGCATAATAACCCGGATAATGGTTTCGCTCCGGGTTGCTCCCAACCCTAAGGATCCATCCCGGATGGACTGGGGAACGGCATTTATCACATCATCGGCCAGGGACGACACAAAGGGAATAATCATAATCCCCATGACCAGCCCGACAGCCAGACCGCTTTCAGATGACACATCAAGGCCAAGCAGTACGCCGACATGACGAATAAAGGGCGCGACCACCAGGGCGGCAAAAAAACCGTAGACAACCGTGGGCAGCCCGGCCAGAATCTCCATCACGGGCTTGGCCCAGACCCGCACTTTATTACCCGCATATTCAGAGAGATAAATTGCCGACATCAGGCCGACAGGCACAGCTACCGCCAGGGCAATCCCGGAAATCATAAAGGTGCCGGCCAGTACCGGCAGCACGCCAAAGCTGCCCGAGGAACCGGCCTGATCGGCACGCAGGGCCATCTGCGGACTCCATTTCAGACCGAAAAGAAAATCCGTCAGGGGCACCTGTCTAAAAAAACGTAATGATTCAAAGAGTACGGAAAGCACAATGCCGATGGTAGTAAAGACGGCAATGGTCGAACAGGCAATAAGACCGTAGCGGATAAACCGCTCAACATGATTCCTGGCCCGCATCTCCGGCCGGATCCTTCGGTAGACAAGCAAACCGGAAAAAAGGGCGACCGCCGTCAGGACGGCGGCCAGCAGGAGACGGGCAAGGTGCTGCATTGCAATATATCGCTCGGCCGCCTGCTGCAATACGGGCCTGATATCCCGGCCGGCAACATGGCCGGCGATCAGATTATGGAGATCATTGACCAGAAGATTCAACTGATCCGGCGGTAGATTCTGCAGGGCAGGCGGCAGGGTCTGCAGGGTAAGCGCCGTCAGAATGGAATCGGAACATGCCGCCCAGATCGCTATAATAAGAAGGGCCGGCAGCAGGCAGCCAAGCGCTGTCAGCAGTCCGTAATAGCCCGGTAACGAGTGCAGCGGCTTTTTTCCTCCCCTGCCGTCCGCCAACCGGGAAAGAGAAAAGGCCTTTCTCTTTCCCTGCATGTAGGCGCCGGCGGAAAGAATCAGCAGAAAAAACAGAAAAAAACCGACAGACACCTCAGTCCGCCTCCCCACGCACTATTTCGCCTTCAACAAGATAAATAATTTCTTCGGCGATATTGGTTGCCCGGTCGCCTATCCGCTCAAGATGACGGGCGAGGAGATACAGATTAACGAGACAGGCGGCGTGCCCCGGTCCGGCATTGAGCTCGCGGATAATTTCCTTGTACGCCTGGTTACGGAGCCGATCGACCTCCGCGTCTTCAAGAAAAATCAACCTGGCCAGATGCACATCTTCGGTGACCAGGGCATCCAGGCTGTGTTTAAGCATATTCATAACCTTGCCGGACATGGGATCGTAATCAACCATTGTCCTGATACCGGCATCCTTGTTGATCACCTGTACCCGTTTGGCAATATTGACGGCAATATCACCAATCCGCTCAAGCTCATTGTTGATCTTGATTACGGCGACCAGAAAACGGAGGTCACGGGCAACCGGCTGGTGCAGGGCCAGGATTTTCAGACATTCCTCCTCCACCTCGATTTCCATTTCATCAATCTCCCAGTCGGAGCCGATAATCTCTTCAAGAAGATCAGGGTCCCTGGTCTCAATGGCAAGGCAGGCCTTTTGCACCCGGTCTTCCACCAGGGAACCAAGCACCATGAATTTTTTCTTTAACCGGTCTATTTCCCGGTGAAAGGTCAGCTGATGGACCACGATGTATCCCTCCATTTATGCACTCATTAACAGATATGACCAAAAACACTACTTCGTTCATTTTAAGATTTGGTTAGGCTCATGTTAGGATTTCATGAGGGCGTTAATTTTTCTTGCAAGCATTTTTCTCCCTTGTAGGATCATAATGGAAATGTACAATGATGATGAATACGGCAAATATTACGTGGAGAAAAAACTACGTGGGAAAGGCAACTATCCTGGTCGTGGAAGACGACACTGATATCCAGCAGCTTGTCAGCTACAACCTGATTAAAGCCGGCTTCAATGTAACCTGTGCCGATTCCGGTGAAGAAGGGCTGCAGATACTTGAGCAGGAAAAAATTGACCTGATATTGCTGGACCTCATGCTTCCCGGTCGGGACGGCATGGAGATCTGCACGATGATCCGGGCAAAAAATTTTGATTCGCAGCCCCCTGTTATCATGCTGACGGCAAAAAGCGAGGAAGATGACATCATCACCGGCCTGGCCTGTGGTGCGGACGACTATATCACCAAACCCTTCAGCCCCCGGGTGCTCATCGCCCGAATCCAGACCCAGCTGCGTAAAAAACAGGAAAAAATTCTCACCAGACAACGGCCGGGACAGGAAGAAGTCCTGACGATTCACTCCATGACCATTCACCGCGGCCGACACGAAGTCACGGTCAACGGCGAACCCGTTCATCTGACGACAACGGAGTTCACTATCCTTGAACAATTAGCCGGTCGTCCCGGCTGGGTATTTACCCGGCAACAGATTATCGACCACTGCCGGGGGTATGAATATATCATCACTCCGCGTGCCGTGGACGTACAGATCTTCGGACTGCGAAAAAAATTAGGGAAGACCGGTGCCTGCATAGAAACCGTTCGTGGTATAGGCTATCGTATTCGGGAAGAAAAATAGGAGAATATGGTGCATCGTCCCGGCATTTACTTTTCTGTAGATCGACGTTTCCACGTCACTGTCGGCGCCCCATGAAAAACACACGACTTTTCTGGCAAATCTTTCTGGCCGTCCTCCTGATTGTTATCGGCTCCATTGCCATCGGTTCCTGGTACGAAAGCGCAATGATAAAGTCGTTTTATTACCAGCAGATGAGGGAGGATATCGGTAACCGTACCTTACTGCTTCGCCCTCATATCCAGCAATTGCTCAGCGCCAATCCCAATGGATTACAGGAATTTTGTCGACAGGCAGGCAGGGCGGCATCGACCCGCATTACCGTCATCAACGGCCGGGGAAAGGTCCTGGCCGACTCCAATGAAGATCCTGCCCGCATGGACAACCACGGCAGCCGCCCGGAAATCAAAATCGCCTATGCGGGCAAGACGGGTTCCTCACTTCGTTTCAGCAAAACACTCAGCCGCAG
>Ga0256833_1003286_pt1 | contig 11104 bp, 8 predicted proteins | sample 356284metaG_FD_190535 | JGI IMG/M metagenome (GOLD analysis project Ga0256833, IMG submission 190535) | Hydrothermal vent microbial communities from Mid Atlantic Ridge, Atlantic Ocean - 356-284 | ecosystem: Environmental > Aquatic > Marine > Hydrothermal vents | place: Atlantic Ocean: Mid...
ATTCGGCGCGGGGTTGTGGCCCGGCGGCAGGTTGAGCCCGATGTTGAGGGATCGGGTCGATAGGGCGATCGAGCTCTACAAGCTTGGAAAAGTTAAGAAGATCTTGATGAGCGGCGACAATCGGTTCGTTTATTACAACGAGCCGGGCAGCATGGCGCTTTATGCCGTGAGGAGGGGGGTACCAAAATCGGACGTGGTGATGGATTACGCTGGCAGGAGAACTTACGATACCTGCTACCGCGCCAGGAAGATATTCGGAGTCGAGAAGGCTGTTCTGGTAACGCAGGGATTCCATATGCCGAGGGCTCTTTTCACCTGCAACGAGCTCGGGGTGAAATCCGTAGGGGTGGCATCGGACCAGCACAGGTATCCTCGCTCGCTCTACCTCAAGTACCGCTTCAGGGAGATTTTCGCTTCTTTCAGAGCCGCAGTGGACGTATATTTGTTGAAGCCCGTTCCCGTCCTTGGCCCCAGGATAGACATATGGGCCAAGAACAGGTGAGTTGCCGGGCGTCGATTCTTCCCAGGATCGAAGAATTTCCCGCACCGGCAATCCCCGTTTATAATCCGTGCTGCAATTTCAGATCGAAAAGGCTCAGGGTGATCCATGAAGAAATATTACATGTGGGTGATAGGCTGCCAGATGAATCTGGCAGATGCCAATAAGGTTGCTGCACGCCTGGAAGCGCTCGGCTATGTCCCCACCGACAGCGAACGGGATGCCGATGTGATCGTGCTGAATACGTGCGTGGTCAGGCAGAGCGCAGAAGACAAGGCTGCCGGACGCATAAGTTCGCTGAAGTCATTGAAGAAGCAGAATCCCGATCTGGTGATAGCGGTCATGGGATGCCTCGTGGGAAACAAGCCTTCTCCGAAGTTGAGAGAGCGTTTTCCGCACGTGGACGTCTTCATGCCTCCTGCCAATCCGGAGCCTCTGGTGGAGTTCCTGGAAAGCAGATTCCACGAGCGCGTGCCGGAGGGGGTGTCTCCGTGGGAGCAATCCTTGAAGTTTCAATCTCTGGAAGAAGGCGGCGTTCCGGTGAGCGCGTACGTTCCCATCGTCTACGGGTGTTCTCATGCCTGTACTTACTGCATAATTCCGTACCGACGCGGTCCCGAGCGGAGCAGGCCGGCGGATGAAATCGTTCGTGAGGTAGAAGACCTTGTCGCACAAGGGGTGCGGGAAGTTACCCTGCTGGGGCAGATAGTCGATCGTTACGGAGTGGATTTGAGGAGAGAGGACCCATCTGCACCGGATCTTGCCGATCTGCTGAGGATGGTACACGACGTGAAAGGGTTGTGGAGGATTAGATTCCTTACGAGCCACCCCAGCTACCTCGACGATAGGATACTCGAAGTCGTGGCCGGGTTGCCGAAGGTATGCGAGCATATCGAGGTGCCTGTGCAATCGGGTGACGACGTGGTCTTGCAGAACATGAAAAGAGGGTACACGGTCGATGATTACAGACGAATCGTGGAAAAGATCAGGATGATGGTTCCGGAGGCTTCCATCGTAACGGATATAATCGTTGGCTTTCCCGGTGAGACGGAGGAGCAGTTCCGCCACACTTATGAGTTGATGGAGGAACTTAGGCTGGACGTCATGCATCTGGCGAGGTATTCTCCGAGGCCCGGAACCGTGGCTGCGAGGAGAATGCCCGATGATGTCCCGGAGGAGGAGAAGTGGAGGCGGTTCAGGTTACTGGAAGATTTGCAGGCTCGAATCTCTGCTGAAAAGAATGCCGGGTATCTTGGAAAGGAGTTGGTGATTCTGGTGGAGCGGAAACAGAAGGGCAGATGGATGGGGAGGACCCGGAATTACAAACTCGTGTTCTTCTCCGACGATGGGAACTGGCGGGGCAAACTTGCCCGAGTGAAGATTACCTGGACGGGTCCCTGGTCCATGATTGGAAAGGTGGTCGGCGAGGTGTCTCCGCCTGCGTGATTATTGGTGGGCGGACAGGCCTTAGTGCCCGAACATGGCCCACACTTTCCTCTTTCGTAGGGGCACTCTGTTGCAGGTTAACGAATTGTTCCAACAAATCCGCGCTCCTATCCGTGGCTCGAGATTGTTGTTGGCTCGCAGGGGAATATACCAAAACGCGGAGACGCGAGGGTTTGTAAGACGCAAAGCTTTCTTGAAATATCCTCGCGTCTTGTGCCTATTTGCGGCTCTGCGCTGAACTCGTGGCTCGGGCTGTCGGCTCGAGACTGGCGAACTGCCGGTTCACACCACAGTGGCTCGAGCTGTTGGCCTGAGGGAGTCTGATCGCACTTTGACGGTGCGTCCTTTCCGTAGGTGCGGGAACGAAAAATGGGCAACGCCTTTGTTGCCCATTTCTACTCCCCCGGAAGGGGAGTGGTAGACTTTCAAAGAAGAGAGGCGATCGATGTCCGATCGCCTCCAGGTTTTTCACTTGTGCGCCAACCAGTCTATGATCTGGTTGATCTGATCTTTGGTAAGCTTGCTTTTGTAAGAAGGCATAGCTCCTTTACCGTTCAGAATCGTATTGAAATACATGTCGTGCTCAGAGGCAGCTTTGTTCAGGGCCGGGAACGATCCTTTGCCTTCGGCGTTGGCCCCGTGGCACACGGCACAGTTCTTCTTGTAGTAATCGGCAGGATCGAACTTCTTGGCAGCGGACGGAGTTGGTGTCGCCTTCCCTGCACCCCCTTCCTGCCAGCTGCGCATATAAGTGATTATCGCATCGATTTGTTCGTCGCTCAGAGGTCCGCCGTTGGCAGCGCCGAAAGCCTGCATCCCCACGCTGGGCTGCCCGGCCGCAATGATGTTGTGTATAACGTCATCGGTGCGGGTGTTCAGGAAGTCCTCCGAGTTGAGCGGCAGATGGGTAACGCCTTTGACCCCTTTGCCGTCCGGGCCGTGACAGGAAGCGCAGTTCTTTTCGAAGAGATCGTGTCCCGTCTTTATGATCTGAGCCTTCGTTTGCCCTGCTGCAGCCGAAGCGGGAGCACTCACTTTCGTAACTTCGGCTAAATACGTCAATCCTACCATCGAGATGACAATGATAGTCATGATGGTTGTCGCGATGGGTCTGTTGAGCGGATGTCGCTTCGGGTTGGTGTCGTAGAAAGGCAGAAAGAGAAGGAACAAAACTGCTATCCCTGGAATCACCGTAGCTGCTATCGGCTCCAGGGAGCCGGGCCAGTACTTCAGATACTGGTAGAGGAACAGGAAGTACCATTCGGGACGCGGGATGTAGCTGGTGTCGTTCGGATTGGCTTTCCCTTCCATGTGCACGCCCACGAAGATCGCCAGGGCGGACATCAGAAGGAAGACCATCAACCACACGACGGCGTCCTTGAAGACGATATCCGGGAAGAAAGGAACGCCCTGCTCCTTCAGCATCTTGTACTTTTTCATGTATTCTTCTTTTTGCTGCTTGTTCATTGAGGGTCTCCTTTCTCACTCGTCACGAGAGGGCGGGTTGGTGATGCCGTTCCGAATGACCAAGTACAGGTGCAACCCTATGAATGGGTAGATGAGAGCCGGCAAGAACCACACATGGAAGCCGTAGAACCTTGCCAGCGTTACACCGGATACGTCCGGTGTACCCCTGAGCGTCAGCTTGATCCAGTGCCCTATGAATGGTGTGACGCCGGCTATGTTGGTGCCTACCGTAGTGGCCCAATACGCTCTCTGGTCCCACGGAAGAAGGTATCCGGTGAAGCCGGAGCCAAGGGTGAAGAGGAACAGGAAGACGCCAACCACCCAGGTGAGCTCGCGCGGGTACTTGTACGCCCCCATGTAGTAAACCCTTAGCATGTGCAGGAACACGAGGGCTACCATGAACGAAGCCCCCCAGTGGTGCATTCCCCTGATGTATGCTCCCAGGGTCACATCGTGCACTATGTACTGCACGCTGCTGTAAGCATCCTCCGGGGTTGGGACGTAATAAGCGGTCATCAGTATCCCGGTAACAGCTTGCAGGAGGGCGACCACCATGGTGGTGCTCCCCAGAGTGTAGAACCAGTTTACTTCGGGGATCTTGCGGGACATGGTGACTTTCCAGAATTCCCGCACCCCTGCTCTTTCATCCAGCCATTGGACAAGATCATCCCACATATCATCCCTCCACGTAGACAAAGAGTTGCCCTTTATCGACCTTCACCTTGTATCGATCGAGAGGCCGAGGGGGCGGGCCGGCGATGTTCTTTCCGTATTTGTCGTAGTAGCCATAGTGGCATGGGCAGAAGAACTCCTGCTTATCTGGTTCCCAAATGACGTGACACCCAAGGTGCGTGCATACGTCGGACATAGCGATGAAGTTCTTCCCGTCATCCGTGAGGATGAACATTTTCTCTGTGGTGATCTGTTTTCTCCAACCGATCTGGCGAACCACCTTTACCTCTTTGGCTTGAGGTTCACCGATCTTGAAGGATTTCACGGCACCGAGGGCAAACCATTTGGCTGCAGCTTTCTCCATCGGCTTTACGACAGGGGAAATGATCGTGCCCAGGGCGGGAATTCCCACCACAGTGCCTATGAAAGCGCCTACGGCCACGATTGCCCCAGTGAGGAAATTCCTTCTGCTGATCTGAGGATCATTGGAACCGGACATACATTTTACCTCCTCACCACCAGGATTAAGGCGAGGAACGGTACATAAAACAAAAGCACCGGGGGCCGTTCCCCGCTATCGATAAAATAGAGCATTGTCCTTCGGTTCAAACTATAGTATCTTCATTTCGGCGTGTCAAATCCGGGGCAAAAAATCTCGAAGAATAAATGGTTTCTTGTAGAATTGCGATCGCGGAAGGAGGAGGTTACCTGGGTTTCCCTTCGGCGACGACCATCCTGTGATCGGAAGCAGTGGAATCCATCACTTCAGCTTCCAAAGGATCGATTTCACGGAACCACACATAGTCTATTCTCTCCGTAGGAGAGATGGCGGGGTCGGTCAGGACTTGCGGTTTGCCCAGCTTGGCAAATGGATCGAGGAAGCCTTCGGAGAGCATATGTGTATACACCGGAGAGTCCGGCGTGGAGTTGAAATCTCCACCAAGGGCTGCGGGGCCAGGGACGGCGTCGATGAAGTGAGTCGCTTCTTTTATCTGTCGCATCCTCTCCGATCGCGTCAGGCCAAGCCATGTACCATAGACGTGTACGTCGTGCCCTGAGATCGTCACTCTCGCTCCGATTATGCCGGTTTGCTCGAGGTGGGAAGTGAGCATGGTTCCCCTGATTTCGGACATCGGGAATCTCGAAAGCAGGGCGATGCCCGTCAGGTGTTCGATGGTTGGCAGATAGATGACGTCCATCCCGAGTTTGCGACCGAGGTAGAGGGCGTCGTCCACCATGTAGCTCGTCGGCCTGCCGGTATCGACTTCTTGGAGGGCTATTACGTCCGCTCCACTCCTGGCGATTGTCTCCGCTATCGATGGCAGGTTGAATTTCCACGGGGCGTTGTACCCGTAGTGTATGTTGTAAGTTCCCATCCGTAAGGTCTTTCTCGAAGACCACTTCACGGGTGCGGGACGCGCGAACCATGTGGACGAGGCCACGAGCAGGAAAGCCAGCAGGGCCCACGCCCGGGATCCGAATGCCTCCGCAGGGGAAGGCACGTAGGCAGCCCACGAAAACACCGGTAGAAAGGTCAGAAAGGTGGCGACCAGCACCACCTCCAGCCCGGCTCCCTTGAAAAAGGGAAGGGTATAGGGGTAAGTAAAGGCGAACGCGTAACCGAAGCTCAAAATCAGGAACGCAAACATCCCCAGGGATAGATACCGTTCGGAGCCGTTCCGGTTCACGATGAAATACCTGAGAATCCACACCGTCCAGAACTGGGCTACTACCAGCCCGAAAAGGGCTATAGGTCCCCTGTAAAGCGCCCCCAGCGCCACGCCGAGCATCGGCACGATTACCATCAGCATTCTGCCCGGGAATATCCTCCAAAGAACCACTTCCCCGATTTCCAGGGGCGATCGCCAGGCGGCCAAAATCGTGGCGAACATCAGCGCCGGGACTGCCCACGTGTAATCCACCGTGCTCCACCTGGCGAGAGCGTTGGGAAAGTTCAGCAGAGAGACCTCCAGGAAGAGGAAGCTCCCCATGGCAACGGCCCCCAGGGGGGAGATGCCGCGATCCTTGGTGGTTGTCTTCCCTGCGGCGTAGACCAGGAGAACGATGGCTGCCAGAGAAAGAACCGTTTGATAAGGCATCCAGTGGGATAGCATGGTCGGGTCGAGGGTATCGCCGACGGCTCTCGATAGCTGGTCTACGGAAAGGGACAGAGCCATGGAAGCGGGTAGTATCTCCGGGAAGATGCGCCACGCAAGCGACAACACGAGAGTCCCGACGAAAGCTGCGGCTATCCCCGTGTACAGCCGCCAGGAAGGATCTTCGGCGGTCATGGCGATTCTGATCAATGCAAGGAGCGCACCCGAGAATATCCAGAGCCACTTAGAGGGCGAAATTTCGGCGATGACAGGCGGTACCATGAAGGAGAGGAACATGGCTGCAAGCACCACTACAGCGAAGGCGGAGAAAGGCCCCACGAACAGGGCATCGTACACCACGCCGAACATCCGGGAAAGAAGAACGCGGATGCCTTGCAGGTAGAACCAGAAAAGCAGTACAAGAGATGCCGTCAACATGAGACGACGGTCGTTCGCCATCGTACGCTCCCTATTGGACGCTCATGTTCATCGCACCTGGCCGTAAAAGCGGCCTTGTCACTTGATCCGCATCGGCATGGTCACGTAAGTGAACGTTTCTTCTCCCGCTCCCAGCGGCATGAAGACTCCGGGCCTGTTGGGTTCGGTCGTCTCCAGAACCACCTGCGGAGTGTCGATGACGGAGAGCACGTCGATCAGGTATTTGGCGTTGAACCCTATCGAAATCCCCTTCCCGGTGACCTCTGCCGGCACCCGGGTTTCGTTCTCGCCGAGCTCTTTCGATCTGGCCTGCACCACGATGCTACCCGGACTCCCCGGAGAAAGCTCCAGTTTCACCAAATTGGCTTCGCTCCTGGCAAACAGAGATGCCACCTTGACCGCCTTCAAAAGCGATTGTGTATCGGTCACGGCTTTGGTTTCGTAATTTTTCGGGATTATGGCTTTGTAATCCGGGAACCTGGCATCTATCAACTGGGAGACAAAGGTCACTTCCTGATAGGCTCCGCCTTTGTCGGAACTGCCTTCACCTTCGAGATGGAATACCGCCTGATTTTGGAGATCGCTTACGTGTATCTGCACGAAGGAGCCTTCTTTGGCGTCGGAGCTTATCCTTGCCAGCTCCGCCATGGCTTTGGCCGGCACGAGCACCTGAAATGGGTTGTCCACGGGAGCATCCGTGCGTGCCGTCCTGTGGGCAAGCCGGTATCCGTCGGTTGCGGCCATGCTCAGCAGATCGTCCTGCACTTCTATCTGAATCCCCATGAGCGCAGGGCGGGATTCGTCGGTGGAAGCAGCGAACGCCGTCTGGGCTATCATCTTCTGCAGAACACCGACTTCGACCATCAGGGAATGCCCGTCTTCGTCCATCGGTATGACCGGAATCTGGCTCGGGTCGATGCCGTTGATGGAAGCGGTGTATTCGTTGCACTTCAGGTGCAGCCTCATACTTCGGACATCGAGCCCCATGGTTACTTTCTCCGGGGGGAGGGAGGAAACGAAATCGGTAAGAATCCTGGAAGGTACGGCCACTCCACCTTCCTCGGCTACTTCGGCGCCGATCCAACAATGAATCCCTATCTCGAGATTGGTGGCCGAAAGGCGAAGCCTGTCTTCTTCGGCGGTTATGAGAACATTGCTCAACACGTCCAGAGTGCTCCTCAGCGCCACAGCCCTGTTCACGACGGAGAGGCCTTTGCTGAGGTTTTCCTGCAGGCAGGAGAGATTCACAATTCACCTCCTCGAAATGGTCGTTGTTCTTTCGAGCCCGGTCGGCTTTCGTTTACGAATCCACAGACTGTCGGGAAACGCTACCGCGAACGAAAAACGGCATGCCTCGGCAGTCTCCGCTCACTCGCTACCAATTATATCGCATTCGGGACATGGGTACAACCCCACCCCATGCTGTTGGTTCGATCCGCAACGGGATGTTCGGGCTGGAAGATTCTTGCTCCGGGGAGGAAAGTATAGTATTTTTACCTGGTGATCAGGCAAGTCCTATTACCCGAGGAAACATGAAGATGGAGATGCGTCACGTCGGAATATTGCACCACCCGCGCAAGCCGGAATCCCTTCGACTTGCCGCCGACATAGCTTCTTATTTCGAGGAACACGGCGTAAGCGCGTGGCTCGGGTCTGCGTGGGACGAAGAAAGCGTCTCGAAGGAGATAGAAACCTTCGACTTGATCATCTCCCTCGGCGGCGACGGTACGATCCTCAGGGCGGCGAGAATGGCCGCATCCTACGAAGTGCCAATCCTCGGCGTGAGGATGGGACGCATCGGGTTCTTGGCGGAGGTCGATCCGATGGAATGGCGAGAGCCCATTTCCAGGATACTGGCCGGGGATTTCTGGCTCGAGGTTCGGATGATGCTACAGACTTACTTCGTCAGGGATGGAGATCGAAGCCGGGCCACATACGAAGCCTTGAACGACGTCGTGGTTAGCCGTGGGAGCCTTGCCCGCATCGTCAGGATACATACATACCTCGACGATGCGTACCTGACCACTTACGCAGCAGATGGTCTGATCGTATCCACGGCCACCGGCTCCACCGGATACTCTCTGGCAGTGGGCGGGCCGATACTTCCTCCGGAATTGAAGAACATCCTGCTGATCCCGATTGCCGCTCACCTGAGCTTGAATCGGGCGGTGGTTCTATCCCGGGGCACTATGGTGCGCATGCAGGTTTTCAGCGATCATCAGGTCATCCTCACCGTGGATGGTCAGTTCGAGGTGGAGTTGCAGAACGGAGACGAGGTGGTGGTAGGGGCGAGCCCTCACACCGCGAGGTTCGTCAGGACGCAGGACAAGGGATATTTCTACCGCACCCTCATGGAGAGGCTCAAGTGGCAGGTATGACCCCCAACACTAAAAGGATTCCGCTATGAAGCTCGTGATAGGCACGAGGAGTGGCCTTTGGGAAATGGAAATCGGAGCGGCGGGTTCGTTCCGGAAGCCCGAACGGGTTTCTCCCGGGGATTGGCGTGTCACCGATGTGGAAGTGCTTGAGGGAGGCGCCGTCCTGGTCGGAAGGGAAGGGAACGATGCGCTCATCTGGAATGGAGATTGGGAACCGCTGCTCCTGCCTGTGGTGACTGCGTGGGGGTATCGGCGAGAAGTGCCGGATTTGATATGGGCCGGCTCCGTCCCGGCTTCCATGTGGGTCAGCAGGGATGGAGGGTTTACCTGGGAAGAATCCCGTTCCGTTTACGAAATAAGCGATTACGAATCCTGGTGGGTGCCTGCTCCGCCCCATCGACCGTCCGTGCTCAGCATCTCGTTTTCTCCGAAGCGCCCGGAGGTGGTGTTCGCTTCCGTGGAGGGAGGGGGTGTGATCCGAACCAGAAACGGCGGGAGGAAGTGGCGCAGGCTGGAGGGCGGGATATTCGATACTGTTTACACCCTGATCGTCCATCCGAGGGATCCTGGGGTGGTTTTTGCTGCTTCCGCCACTGGTTTTTTCAGGACCGAGGATGGTGGAATGTACTGGGAGCGTACCATCGAGGGAATGAGAAGGCTGCACCTTCAGCCTGCCGTTCTCATACCGGGAGCTGCAAAAGAGGATGACGTTCTCCTTACGGCGGGGGCGATAGCCGGGGAGGAGTTCTGGGATCGGCCGGAAGGAGCCAGAGCTGTGCTGTACAAGAGCACCGATTGGGGGGACTACTGGTACCCGGTCACGAGGGGAATCGGGATCGAGCTCCACGATATGATAACGGCGCTCCACTACACCGGAGAAATGGTCGTGGCGGGCTCCAGCGGCGGTGTGATCTGGATAAGCCATGACAAAGGCGAAAGCTGGACGAAAGTTGCAGAGGGACTTCCTTTCATCACCTCGATGGCTTCTTCCGAAACCTGAATTCCTTAGAAGAGCAAGGGGAACGAGATGCCACGGAGAGCGCATGGCGGAAACGAACGTATAAGGCCCTTCCTGGCGCTGACGATATACGTGGCCCTGGCCGTCGTCCTGACTCTGCCACTCGCTGCCCATTTCACCACCCACGTTACAGGCGATGGGATAGATGATCCATCGCTGGCCTGGAATCTGTGGTGGGTGAAATTCTCCCTGGTAGATCGGCATCTTTCGGACATCTTTCGATGCAGATGGATGTTCTACCCGCTGGGGATAAACCTTTCGTTCTACACCCTTACCCCGCTCAACGGACTCGAAGCCATACCGTTGTGGGTATCCGTGGGGCACATCGTGACGGTGAATCTGCTGCTGTGGTTCTCTTTCGTCATGTCGGCTTTCGGAGTGTACCTGTTGACGCTGGAGGTTCTCCCGAGAGGTTTCGGTGTGCGGAGCAGGGAGACGGCAGCCCTGCTTGGGGGGATGTTCTACGCTTTTGCAGCCCCGAAGATGTTCTACGCGGCGCTGGGACAATTCAACATCGCAAGCTCGCTGTGGATACCGTTTACCGTTCTCTACCTGGAGCGGACGCGCAAGAGTATGAGGTGGAGCGATCTCCTCATGGCGAGCACGTTTCTGCTGTTCGAGGCGTGGTCTGAGCTGAGTTTCGCCTCGTTCCTGATCCTGTGGATTGGCCTTTGGTTCGTCTGGGAGCTGGCGGCTTCTGTGGGAGATCGAGCGCGTCTGGGGAAGCTCGCTTCCATGGGGATCGTCATGGGAGTAATTTTCTTGATCGGAGTTTCACCGTTCCTCGCCCACATGCTCCCTGATATGAAGGCTTACGGTGATTTCTGGGCCCCCGGAGGCGGATTCGCCGATGTGTTCTCGGCCGATCTGCTCGGTTTTCTGCTTCCCACAATGCACAACCCGATTTTCGGGAAGATCGTCGGCCATTTCCGATTTCCGCACGACAAGGGGCAGCAGCTATTCATCGGATACTCGCTGATCTCACTGAGCTTGCTTGGAGCGTGGAAGGGACGAAGAGATTCGAGGGTGCGTTTCATGGCGGCAGCAGCGGTGCTGTTCTTCCTCCTGACGCTTGGCCCGGAAGTGAGAC
>Ga0256833_1003287_pt1 | contig 11104 bp, 12 predicted proteins | sample 356284metaG_FD_190535 | JGI IMG/M metagenome (GOLD analysis project Ga0256833, IMG submission 190535) | Hydrothermal vent microbial communities from Mid Atlantic Ridge, Atlantic Ocean - 356-284 | ecosystem: Environmental > Aquatic > Marine > Hydrothermal vents | place: Atlantic Ocean: Mid...
AAGTGGGGGCCATTGTGCTCACTGGCAACGACCGGGCCTTTGCCGCCGGCGCAGATATCAAAGCCATGGCCCGAGCCAGCGCCATGGATATGCTTCTGAACGATCTCATCAGCAAATGGGAGACCATTCTTCACATCCACAAACCCGTCATCGCGGCGGTCAGCGGCTACGCCCTGGGCGGCGGCTTCGAGCTGGCCATGGCCTGTGATATGATCATCGCCAGCGAAAGCGCCCAGTTCGGTCAGCCCGAAATCAATCTGGGCATCATCCCCGGCTTTGGCGGCACCCAGCGTCTGACCCGGGCCGTGGGCAAGGCCCTGGCCATGGAAATGGTCTTGCTGGATCGCCGTCTTTCGGCCGATGAAGCCTTGCATTTGGGCCTGGTCAATCACGTTTATCCGGTGGAAACTTATCTGAATGAAACCTTGAAACTGGCGCAGAAGTTGGCCCGACAGGCGCCGGTGGCCGTGCGTCTGGGCAAAGAGGCGGTGAACAAAGCCTTTGAACTCAACCTGCACGAAGGTCTCCAATTTGAGCGCCGGGCTTTTCATCTTCTCTTCGCCACCGAAGATCAAAAGGAAGGCATGACCGCATTTATCGAAAAACGGCGCGCCCAGTGGCAAGGAAAGTGATCATGTTCTCGACCATTCCGCAATCTCTCCCTCCCAAGATCACCGGCTTGAATATCAGCGTCGGCTCATTCCTGCCGCGAGTGCTGATGCCCAGTTCAGAGGGCGTCGAACTCTCTCCCATCGACATGGTGGAGCCGGGGGCGCTGGGCGTGTGCATCTACAATCCGGCTCCGGTCAACCCTATGCCCCTGCCGCCGCCAGGCATGGATTACGCTTCCCGCCTGGCCATGCTGAATAAACGCAACGTCAGCTTTTACATCATCAGCGGCCAGGTTCCGCCCAAACTGGAAAACTGGCGCAAACTGGCGGGCCTGGAAGACGTCCCTTTTCTATGCGATGTCGAGAAAGCCTTTGCCGCGGAGGTGGGAATTCCCATCAAACGGCTGGAGGATCAGAATTTTCGCACCCACGCCGCCTTCGTTTTGCAAGAAGATCGCGTATTGGCCATACTTTTGGAGACGGATCTGGCGCATCATTTCGAGAAATTGCTGGCGGCGCTGGATATGGCAGAAGGCCGGGAGCCGGGCGAATATGATCTCCCCGATCAGCCGACCTACTGAGCGATGACCCAACTGCCCCGCCTGGCGGGATTGAAAACCTACGTCAGCGATCTGGACGCCGCGCGGGCGTTTTGGCGCGCTCATTTTGATCTGACGCCCCTCGCCACCGGCGATACATTGCGCTACGCCCTGGGCGATGTGGCGTGGGAGATGTTGCCGGGCGGGCGGTTTTGCGGAACGCGCGGGCCCCATGGAGCCATGCCCGTGTTCAGCATCGATGATTTTGGCCGCGCTCGCGGCTACCTGATCGCCCATGACATTCCCATCGTTTTCGAGGAAATGATGCCGGGCATGAGCCTGATGGTTTTTCTGGATCCGGACAACAATCCTTTCGAGCTGGCGCAAGAGACAGATCCTGGCGCATGGGACATCTCTCAGCGTAAAGCGCTGCGCACCAAGCGCCGCCGCGACGCCCCCCAAGCGCAGCCCATTCGCCTGCTAGGCTTCTCAGAACTCACCATCTACGCCCACGACATCACCGCCAGCGTCAACTTTTATCGAGATGTGATCGGGCTGCCGGTGGGACTTTCCTATTTTGCTCATGTGCATCTGGTCGCCGAAAATGCGCCCGTGGTGCTTCGCACCACCCGCTGGCGATGTAAGGCGCCCCATCAGCCTCACGGCACAGAGCCTGTCTTCGCAGTTCCCGATCTGGACGCGCTGACAAAGCGGTTACGGGCAACTGGCGTGACATGGGTGCGGCGCGACTCGGGTCTGACGGCGCGAGATCCGGCGGGAATCCAGGTGCATTTCGTGAGACGCTCATAAGCGATTACAAAACCACATCAAAGGTCTTGAAAGGGGGGATAATGGAATTGAATCTACAGAAATTTTCATCTGTGCGATTTGGCGCGAACCGAACCATTGGGGTATACTCTAGCGCGTTAAAGCAGGCTCGCACATGATGTTTTCATCCAGGACTTTTTATGCGACGTCAGAATGCAACGAAGCATCCTGATTGGGTGCAACTCACAATCAAACTTGTCATTCTCGTCGGATTAGCTCTCATCGTTCCTCTCTTCCTGGGCGTCACATTCGATATTTTATCTGGTTCCGCCCCCCTGGGGACGCTGCTCGGCATGTTCGCAGGGATTTTTGCGGCAACGATCATCGTTATCCGCATCATTCAAACCCGTTATCTAACAATCGCTCCGGTTTCTGAAGAAGAAAACGTAGAAAAAGGAGAATCATCGTAATGAGCAAACTGCTCCGACCGAAACCCCTTGCTATCATCATCGGCTTCCTCGCCCTGCTGGTCATTTCGATCTTGTTCGTGCGGGTGCCTTTGCCGACCATTTTGCTTCCAGGTGAGGCCATTCCCGGGCTGGCGATTGGAAATTTCAAAATCACCAACACGTTTATCGCTACGCTGATTGCAGATATCGTTGTGCTGGCGTTGGCTTTTCTGGCTGTGCGGAATATGAAGGATGTGCCGGAGAGTAAACTTCAGAATATTTTTGAGTGGATCTATGAGATTTTCGAGGGGATGTTGACGGATATCGGTGGAAAGGAAAAAGCGAAAGCCTGGGTGGGCGTTTTTCTTACGCTGTTGTTTTTCCTGCTATTCGCCAATTGGATGGAACTGGTGCCGGGCATCGATAGCATTGGTTACATCGAGCCTGTAGAAAAAGCGTATGTCGAAAAGGGCGTGACCGTGGGGTACCAGGTCAAACATCTCGGGCCATTCATTACGCTGACCAGCGAACAGGTCAAGTTGTCGAATGAAGAGCGTGAGGCAATCAAAAAGGAGGCCGAAGAGGTGGAGGCTGCGGGGCAGGAGTATCATCCTCATGAACCTAAAGGCTACGTGCTGACGCCTTATGTGCGCGCTGCAACCACCGATCTTAATCTCACCATTGGTCTGGCGCTCCTGGTAGTCATCTGGAGCCATGTCATCGGGTTCCGGCGTCTGGGCGGCAAATACGCCCGCCGTTTCGCCCTGCCTGTCATCACCGGCATGAAACCCATTGATCTTTTTGTGGGGCTTTTGGAGTTTATCTCCGAATTCGCCAAAATCATCAGCCTCAGTTTCCGGTTGTTTGGCAATATCTTCGCCGGGCAAGTGCTGCTCTTTGTCATGGCTTTTTTGGTTTCCTTCCTCTTGCCGCTGCCTTTCTTTGGTTTGGAGCTCTTTGTTGGCTTCATGCAGGCCTTCGTCTTCGCCATCCTCACCTTCATTTACTTCGAGCAGGCCACTCATAGTCATGCCGGAGATGAACATCATTAAAATCGTCAATGATTGAAAATTGATGATTAAAGGCTGTTGCACCCTCTTCTTTGGTCATTGATTTTGAATCCTTTATCTTTAGAAATCCATTCCCACTATCTCTTCTTTTACGGAGGAAATGATTTATCATGATTGAGATCCTTTCACCTGGCCTCGCAATTGGTTTGGGCGCTATTGGCCCTGGCATCGGCATCGGTCTGTTGGTTATGGGCGCCTTGCAGGCTATGGGGCGCAATCCCGAAGTCGCCGGCGAAATCCGCACCAACATGATTCTCGGCATCGTGTTCGCCGAATCTATCGCCATTTACGCCCTGGTTGTCGCACTCCTGCTGCTGTTCGTGGGCGCTCCCGGCCTGCAATAAGGTTGAGAACTCATCGTTGTTCCGCTCTTACAGCTCCAAGGAGGTTGATGTATGGCGGCTTTAGGCCTGAATCTTAATTATTTGTTATCGTATATCGTCAATTTCTTTCTCCTTTACTTCTTGCTGAAAAAGTTCGTCTTCCCGGCCGTTTCTCAGATGTTGGAAGATCGCAAGAAGCGGATTGCCGAAGGGCTGACGGCGGCAGACGCCGCCCGCCGTGAGGCCGAGGAGGAGCGTAAGAGGTTGATGGCGCAGTTGGAAGCTGAACGGGCCGAGGCCCAGCAGCGCGTGGCTGCGGCGTCGGCTCAGGCTGAGAAAGTCAAGGAGGATATCCTTGCCCAGGCTCGTCGCGAGGCCGAGGCCATCAAGACCAGCGCCGTCGAGGAAGCCGAAGCCGAGAAGCAGCGCATCCTCGCCGAAGCGCACAAGCAGATCGCCGAACTGGCGATGCTGGCCGCAGAACGCGTCGTGCGCAAAGGGCTGGATGAGAAGACTCAGCACCAGATTATCGAAGACTTCCTGTCTCAAGTGAGCCTGAACTGATCATGGAAAGAACGCCTGAAGCGTACACTCGCGGCATCCTCGCCCTTGTTCTCGAACCCTGGATTGGGGGTCTGAGCGCAGTCAATGCTGCTTATGCAACCGATAGGAAGCTGCGGGAGCAACTGGACAATCCTACGATTGAAATTACCGCAAAATTGTCGCTTCTGGATGGCGTCCTGCCCGATGACGCGCCCGATGACTTGCGGAATTTTCTGGGCGTGCTTTTCACCAATAACGACTTTGGCCTGATTGACGAAATTCTGCAATCGCTGGGCCGGGTTATGAGCGAAGAGGCCGGCGGCCCGTTGCCGGCGGTGATCACCAGCGCCGTCCCGCTGACGGACGAAGAGCGCTCCAAGATCGAGGCCAATCTGATCGATCGTTTTGGCGCCAATCTCGAATTCGCCTACACAGTCGATCCCGAGATCCTGGGTGGATTGGTTATCCAGGTGGGCGACAAGCTCATCGATGACAGTGTGCGCGGTCGTCTCAATGCTCTTCGCCAGAAAATTGGCGTCTAAGAAATTACCCAAGCGTTTTCATCGCGTCGGTTGGCGCAATCCAGACAAAGAGGAAAGAACTTATGGCAGTCGGACTTGATGATTTCACCCGACAGTTAAAAGAACAGATTCAACAATTCGAAGCTCCGCCCAGCGTGGTGGATGTGGGTGCGGTGACGGAAGTGGGCGACGGCATCGCCCGCATTCGCGGCCTGCAGAATGCCATGGCCAGCGAGATTCTGGAATTTTCCACCGGCACCCTGGGCATTGCTCTGAACCTGGATGAGGATACTGTCGGCGCCATCATTATGGGCGAATACAGCGGCATCCAGGAAGGCGATATTGTTCGCAGCACCGGCCGCATCGCTTCGGTGCCGGTGGGCGACGCCCTCATCGGACGCGTGGTCAACGCCCTGGGGCAGCCCATCGACGGCAAAGGCCCCATCGAAACCGACGCGTTCCGCCCGGTGGAGCGCATCGCTCCCAACGTGGTGGTGCGCAAGAGCGTGGACACCCCGGTGCAGACGGGCATCAAGGCCATCGACGCCATGATCCCCATCGGCCGCGGGCAGCGCGAGCTCATTATCGGCGACCGCCAAACCGGCAAGACCGCCATCGCCATCGACACCATCATCAACCAGAAGGGCAAAGACCTGATCTGCATCTATGTCGCGATTGGCCAGAAACGGGCCAGCGTGGCCCAGGTGGTGGCGACGCTGGAGAAACATGGCGCCATGGAGCATACCATCGTCGTGGCCGCCACCGCCTCCGATCCGGCGGCGTTGCAATTCCTGGCCCCCTACGCCGGCACCGCCATGGGCGAAGAATTCATGGAGCAGGGCAAAGATGCGCTCATCGTCTATGATGACCTGAGCAAGCACGCCTGGGCCTATCGTCAGGTTTCGCTGCTGTTGCGCCGCCCGCCCGGACGCGAAGCGTATCCCGGTGACGTCTTCTATCTGCACAGCCGTCTGCTGGAGCGCTCCGCCAAGCTGGATGCTGAATACGGCGGCGGCTCTCTCACAGCTTTGCCCGTCATCGAAACTCAGGCTGGCGACGTCTCCGCCTACATTCCCACCAACGTCATTTCCATCACCGACGGCCAGATTTATCTGGAAGCCGATCTGTTCTATGCGGGTATTCGCCCCGCCCTGAATGTGGGGCTTTCGGTTTCCCGCGTGGGCTCTTCGGCCCAGACCAAGGCTATGAAGCAGGTGGCGGGCCGGATGAAGCTGGAATTGGCCCAGGGACGCGAGCTGGCCGCCTTCGCCCAGTTCGGCTCGGATCTTGACAAAGCCACCCAGCGCCAGTTGGATCGTTTTCAACGGCTGACGCAGTTGCTGAAACAGCCGCAGTATCAGCCGCTTTCTCTGGCTCAGGAAGTGATGGTGATTTACGCCGGCACCAATGGCTACATCGACGATGTCCCCATCGATCGCATTCCCGAATGGGAGCAGAAATTCTATCAATTTATGGCAGCCAGTCATCCCGAAATCGGCAACGCCATCGAACGTGACAAGAAACTGACGCCCGAAACGGAAGACGCTCTGAAGCTGGCCATCGACGAATTCAACAAACAGTTTGTCTAGCGTTCCCTGAACACTGATTACTGTTTACTGATCACTGCTTACTGATCACATCAGGAGTCCCCATTGGCTACCACCCGTGAGATCAAACGACGCATTCGCAGCGTCAAAAACATTGCCCAGGTGACCAAGGCTATGGAGGCTGTGTCCGCCTCCAAAATGCGTCGCGCTCAGGCTCAGGCCCAGGCGACCCGTCCTTACGCCAACAAGGCCATGGAGGTGCTGTCCTTCCTGGCCCGCATTCGCAACTCCTACGCGGCCGATCAACCCCTGTTGCAACAGCGAGATGTGAAACGCGTGGGCTTTCTGCTCATTACGGCGGATCGCGGTCTGGCGGGCGGACTGAACAGCCACATGATCACCTCCGCCGCCCGTTGGATCAAGGCCTGGGAGAAAGAATGCAAAGCGGTGGAGTTGGTCACCATCGGCAAAAAAGGCCGGGATTGGATGCGCAAATACGGGCCTCCCATCCGGGCGGAATTCGTCAGCCTGGGCGATCGCCCGGCCAGCGGCTACCTGGCCGCCAGCCATCGCCGCAAAGCCACAGCCGAGGTGGGCCCCATCGCCCGGGTGTTGATGGATGATTTCATCTCCGAACGTTACGACGCCGTCTATGTGGGCTTTATGAAGTTCATCAACACGGTCAACCAGGAGCCAACCCTGGTGCAATTACTGCCCATTGTGCCCGACGCCAGCGTGCCATCCGATATGGCCATCGATTACATTTTCGAGCCCGATGCGGAAACCGTGCTGGAGCAGATTTTGCAAAGCCTGCTGGAGATCGAGATCCTGCAAGCCCTTTATGAAGCCATCGCCAGCGAACACTCCGCCCGTATGGTGGCCATGCGCAACGCCACCGAGGCCGCGGATGAACTCATCGGCGATCTGACGCTTACTTACAATAAAGCGCGACAACACGCCATCACCATGTCCTTGTTGGATATCGCCGGCGCTGTCGCTGCTCTGGAATAATCGAGGAATAAAAAAGATTGATGATTCATGATTAATGATTCAAGAGTGAAATCCACGGGAAAACTGCGTTACTCCCGACCACTTTGATCATTAGTCTTTAATCATCAATCATGAATCATTGATTCAATACCGCATCTACCTGCAATAACAACAGGTAGCATTGGAGGAATGACTGGATGAGCACGAATGGCAAATCCCAATCCAAAGGACATATCATCCGGGTTGTCGGTCCCGTCGTCGACGTGGAATTTCCTGACGGCCATCTGCCCGACATCTTCGACGCCGTAAACATCCCGCTGGAGGATGGCGGTGAGTTGGTGTGCGAAGTGCAGCAGTTGCTGGGCAACGATCGGGTGCGGACCGTGGCCATGTCCACCACCGATGGTCTGCGCCGCGGCATGGAGGCCGTCGCCACCGGCGCGCCCATCAAGGTGCCGGTGGGCCTTTCGACCCTAGGCCGTATTTTTGACGTCACAGGCAAGGCGATTGATAACCTGGGAGCGGTCGAAACCGACACTTATTACCCCATCCATCGTTCGGCCCCGTCCTTCGAAGATCAGTCCACCAAGACCGAGATGTTCGAGACCGGCCTGAAGGTCATCGACCTGGTGGCCCCCTTTACCAAGGGCGGCAAGACCGGCGTCTTTGGCGGCGCTGGCGTAGGCAAAACCGTGATCATTCAGGAGCTCATCCGCAACGTGGCCGAGGAGCACAGCGGCTTTTCGGTATTCGCCGGGGTGGGCGAACGCAGCCGCGAGGGCAACGACCTGTGGCACGAGATGAAAGATTCGGGCGTGCTGCCCCAGACGGTGATGGTCTTCGGCCAGATGAACGAGCCCCCCGGCGCCCGCCTGCGCGTGGGGCTGACCGCCGTCACCATGGCCGAATACTTCCGTGACGAAGGCCGCGATGTCCTCCTCTTCATCGACAACATCTTCCGCTTCGTGCAGGCGGGCTCCGAGGTGTCGGCGCTGCTGGGACGTCTGCCCAGTGCGGTGGGGTATCAGCCCACCCTGGGCACCGACATGGGTGAGCTGCAAGAGCGCATCACCTCCACCAAACGGGGCTCCATCACCTCCATGCAGGCCATTTATGTGCCCGCCGATGACTACACCGACCCCGCTCCAGCCACCACCTTCGCCCATCTGGACGCCACCATCTCGCTGGAGCGCTCCCTGGCGGAACAAGCCCTCTTCCCCGCGGTGGACCCTCTGGCCTCCACCAGTCGCATCCTCGATCCCCTGGTGGTGGGCGAGGAGCACTACAACGTGGCCCGCGGCGTGCAGCAAACCTTGCAGCGCTACAAGGACTTGCAGGACATCATCGCCATCCTCGGCGTCGAGGAATTGAGCGAGGAGGACCGGCTCACCGTGGCCCGGGCCCGCAAGATCCAGCGTTTCCTCACCCAACCCATGTTCGTGGCCGAGCAATTCACGGGCCAGGCGGGCCGCTATGTGAAGATCGAAGACACCGTGCGCGGTTTCAAAGAAATTCTGGAGGGCAAGCACGACGATCTGCCCGAAGCCGCATTCTACATGGTCGGCGGCATCGAGGAAGCAGTCGCAAAGGCGAAGAAATTGCGGGAGCAGTAGATTCGAATCTCTTAATCTCTACGAATCTCTCCAACCTTTCTCCTTCTCCGCCCCATCCATTCCCTGCGAATACATTCATGGCTACTATCCATTTATCACTTATCGCCCAGGATCGCATCGTCTATGAAGATGATGTCAAGATGGTCATCCTGCCCGGCGCGTCCGGCGCCATCGGCGTATTGGCCAAACACGCCCCGCTGATGGCGGTCTTGCAGCCGGGTGAGATTCTGGTGCGCAAAGATGGCGAGGAAGATCGTTACTTTTCTGTTGGCGGCGGCTTTGCCGAAGTGCGTCCCGATGAAGTCGTTGTGTTGGCCCGCTCCGCCGAATCCGCCGAGGAGATCGATATCGCCCGGGCCGAGGAAGCCATGCGGCGGGCCCAGGAATATCTGAGCAGCCCTGAAAAAGATCGAGATATGGAACGACGTCTGGCCATGGAATCGGCGTTGCGACGCTCTCTGGCCCGCATGAAGGTGGCTCGACGTCGCGCCGCTGTCCGTTCTCGTTCTGCCGAACAGACGCCGTATCGCCAGGCGCAACAGGAAGAAGAGTAAAGACGGCATCCACACAATCGAGTCAAAAAGCCGGGCGTTATCCAAGCGTCCGGCTTCTTCTTGTCCCGAATTTTCATCCTCCTCTGTTCTGCACTATAATTTGAAAATCAAAGAACGCATCTAAAAAGAGGAACCTCTATGTTTGAAAAGCAAATTGGCATCGATCTTGGCACCGTGAATGTCCTCGTTTATCTTGCGGGCAAGGGCGTTGTCCTGCAAGAGCCCAGCGTCGTGGCCGTCTCCACCCGGGATAGCAAGATCGTGGCCGTGGGGGCTGACGCCTCGGACATGTTGGGGCGCGTGCCCGACAGCATCCGCGTCTTTCGCCCTGTGCGAGACGGCGTCATCGCCGATTATTTCGTAACCACCTCCATGTTGCGGCATTTCATCCGCAAGGTGGTGGGACGCAATCCCCTGTTTCGTCCCCAGGTGATGATGAGCTCACCCAAGGGCATCACCAGCGTGGAACGACGGGCCGTATATGACGCCGCCATCAACGCCGGCGCCAAAGAGGCTTATCTGATTCCAGAACCGCTGGCCGCGGCCTATGGCGCCGGTTTGCCCATTCATACGCCCACCGGAAACATGGTTGTGGACGTCGGCGGCGGCACCACCGAGGCGGCCGTCATCTCCATGAATGACATCGTGGTGTGGAGCAGCGTACGCGTGGGCGGCAACCGCATCGATCAGGCGATCATCAGCTACATCCGCAAGAAATATAACCTTGTGATCGGTGATCAGACCGCAGAGCAGTTGAAAGTGCAGATCGGCTCCGCCATGCCCCTGGAGGATGAATTGTCGCTGGAGGTGCGCGGACGCGATCAGGTCAAGGGCCTGCCCCGCACAATCACCGTCACGTCGGAGGAGGTGACCGAGGCCATGACCGATCCCATGCGCTCTATCATCAGTACAGTGAAACAAACACTGGAAAAAACGCCGCCGGAACTGGCATCCGACATCATCGATCGCGGCATTGTGCTCACCGGCGGCAGCGCCCAGTTGCGCAATATCGACCATTTGCTGACCAAAGAAACGGGCGTGCCCTGCTACGTCGCCGATAACCCCATCGCTTGCGTAGCCATTGGGGCGGGCCGGGCCATCGAGAATCTGGAGATCATGCGACGCTTTTTGCCCGAAGTTTAGAGAATATCTGCTGGTTGCTCTTTCGTTGCTCTCGCCAATGCGTTGGCGGGAGCTTTTTTGTGGGAGCGGCGCCGACAGCAAATGCGCCGCATTGCCGAAGTAAGGCTCGCCTTTACAAACCGGTGAGCCAAAACCGGGAAATGGTTGTATAATGAGATGGTGGATGCGCCGCACACTGGTTCATGGACGCTATTTCATCCCTCACGATTTTGTCTCTTTCGCTCTGCGAAGAGACGAGACTCATCCTTTTGAAATGCTGTCGGACTACGATTGTTGGATCGACTGAAAAAATTGATCTCACGCAAAGTCACAAAGCCGCAAAGAAAAATACCAGGATTTCGCCAAGAAAAATCGGCTGGGTAAGACTGCATTTAATCGTGGAGCAATTCAGGTCCATTTTTCAATGAGTTTGAGGGTCTCCTTGGAGGGACGC
>Ga0256833_1003288_pt1 | contig 11103 bp, 6 predicted proteins | sample 356284metaG_FD_190535 | JGI IMG/M metagenome (GOLD analysis project Ga0256833, IMG submission 190535) | Hydrothermal vent microbial communities from Mid Atlantic Ridge, Atlantic Ocean - 356-284 | ecosystem: Environmental > Aquatic > Marine > Hydrothermal vents | place: Atlantic Ocean: Mid...
TGTACAATCATTAACAGTAATATTATTATCCCAAAGAAATGAATTATTATTACAAGTAGGAGATGTGGGTGGCATTACACATGAAACGATATTAAAATAATCATCAGCTTTAGAATTCCAATATCCGGCATCATCCGATTGTAATTCTACGTGATAATCATTGCCAGCGGGCTGTGGATCAAAACTAAAATTACCATTGGAATCTCCATAAGGCAAACTATAAACATCAACCTGATTATCACCCGGATCATAAAGAACAATCCTCCAATTACTTGAACCTATAGCTTCATAGGTACCGGTTATATCTTCTGTCTGACAAACTTCTTCTTCAACGTCAATGGTACCATGACAGAGTGGACTCATTAATGCTAATCCGGCATAATATTTTACATTTTCATCCGTTTCAAGATATCCCGAATTAAACCGGTTTCCCAAATTAAATTTATTATTTCCATTTAAATTATCAGCCTTTACAGGAATTACTAAAATATCCTTATACAAATCACTAAAGGAATGATAAATATTCTTATCTTTAAAAAATTCGGTATTTATTATATTTCCAAAATCAGAAATCCCGGTATTTAATAGTTGAGTGCTATTATCAGGATTATTAATACTATTCGGATTAGAATTTCCATTAAAAGGTAACATAATAATCAAGAAAACAATTATAGATACCATTTTAGATCTTGTAAACAATGTATTCATTTTAATATTATTTGAAGTTTAAATTAATAGTTTTTCAAATCATGTTTTATAACATTATCAATCATGACATAAAACAAAGAACACCGATATACATATAGCATACCCAGTCATTTTGAAAGACAAGAATTATCAACTCTCCCCTATCTTTTTTTATAAAAGTTTATGAAATTTTTTACGTTAAGATTTATTATAATTTATATATAATTGGGACTCAATTTTCTTAATAAAAAATCCCTAAGTGATTTTACCACAGATTTATATAAAAATCAGATAGAAATATGACTATAAAAAATTACATTAGATAAGAAAATTCCTTCATTTAGTGTCTGACTACAAAGTGCTTAATTTTTTTGAAATAACGATTTTTGAAAAGATTTGTATCCTCCAAAACGAATTGATACCGAAGTGTCGCGTAAAATATATTCTGCCGTACCAAGTCTTATTCTTTTTACTTTTGTCTTTTATCTTTCAAACTTAAAACTTGGAACATGGTACTTAAAACATGAAATAATTTAATAAAATATTGTAAATTATCGAACTTTTACATTTCTACAATTTATTCTTTTATCACATATTTTTTCTTTCATCTGTTTGAAATTTTTAATTAAAAAAAATTAACGTACATTTGCATAATCAAAAAATAACATTAAATAACACTATTATTTTAATAACTATTCAGATGAAATTTTTTGAACAAAATGATTTTTTCATACTAGTTATTTACAAAAAACAATAAACCATTTTACCATGACAAATAATAAAAATAATATAGCCTGGACAAAAGTTGACGAAGCTCCTGCATTAGCGACATATTCTTTATTACCAATTGTAAAAGCCTATACCAAAACTGCCGGAATTGATTTAGAAATAAAAGATATTTCACTTGCAGGAAGAATTTTAGCAAATTTTCCCGATTATTTAAAAGAAGAGCAAAAAGTTCCTGATTATTTAGCTGAACTGGGAAAATTAACAAGTGATCCAAATGCAAATATCATCAAGCTACCAAATATTTCAGCTTCCATACCACAGTTGCAAGCTGCGATTGAAGAATTACGGGAAAAAGGATACAATGTTCCCGAGTTTCCCGAAGAGCCAAAAACAGAAAAAGAAAAGGCTCTGCGTCAAAGATTTGCAAAATTATTGGGTAGTGCTGTAAACCCTGTTCTACGGCAAGGAAATTCTGACAGACGAGCTGCGGAATCCGTAAAAAGATTTGCACAAAAATATCCACATAAGATGATGAAACCTTGGTCAGAAAATTCAAAAACCCATGTAGCACACATGGAAAATAATGATTTTTATGGTAATGAAAAATCAATAAACCTTAATAAAGATACAAATTTCAAAATTGTATTAAAGAAAGAAGACGGAAACGAAATAATTCTAAAAGAAAATCTTGAGGGAATTGAAAATGAAGTCCTGGATTCTACTTTTATGAGTAAAAAAGCGCTAAAAGAATTTTACGCAAAACAAATTCAAGACGCTAAAGACAAGGATGTATTATTTTCATTACATCTTAAAGCAACAATGATGAAAGTTTCCGATCCGATAATGTTTGGTCATGCCGTTAATGAATTTTTCAAAGAAGTTTTTGATAAGCATTCTGATTTATTAAATGAATTGGGATTTAATCCAAATAACGGTTTATCTGATCTTTACGACAAGATTAATAACTTGCCTGATGACAAACGAAAAGAAATAGAATCCGGCATTTTTCAATTATACCAAGAAAGACCAAAACTAGCAATGGTTGATTCAGATAAAGGAATTACCAACCTACATGCTCCAAATTTAATAATAATAGATGCCTCAATGCCGGTCGTAATAAGAGATGGGGGTAAAATGTGGGGACCTGACGGACAATTACACGACACAAAAGCCATTATACCTGATCGTTCTTATGCCGGAATATATAAAGTTGTAATCGAGGATGCCAAAAAACACGGAGCTTTTGATCCGGCTACTATGGGAACTGTGCAAAATGTGGGATTAATGGCTCAAAAAGCTGAGGAATACGGTTCACATCCAACAACTTTTGAAATACCTTCAAACGGAATTGTTAAAGTATTGGATGAAGATGGTAAAACTATTATGGAAAATAAAGTTGAAAAAGGAGATATTTGGCGTATGTCCAGAGTTAAGGATATCCCTGTAAAAGACTGGGTAAAACTTGCTGTTACAAGAGCCAAAGCAACAGGGTTCCCTACCGTTTTTTGGCTTGATAAAAACCGGGCACATGACAACCAACTTATAAAAAAGGTTGAAAAATATTTAAAAGATTATGATATTTCAGGATTGGATATAAGAATAATGTCTCCTGAAGAAGCTATGAAATTCACATTGAAAAGAGTAAGAAAAGGAGAAAACACTATTTCCGTAACCGGTAATGTATTAAGAGATTACCTAACTGATCTATTTCCTATTTTAGAACTTGGTACAAGTGCCAGGATGCTGTCAGTGGTACCTTTACTTGCTGGAGGCGGGCTTTTTGAAACAGGTGCAGGAGGTTCTGCTCCAAAACATGTTCAACAGTTTCTAAATGAAGGCCATTTGCGTTGGGACTCTCTTGGCGAATTTTTAGCTTTAACTGTTTCCTTAGAGCATTTTGGCAATAAGCATAATAATAAAAAAGCTATTATATTGTCCAAGGCATTAGACAGAGCGATTGGTGAATATCTTGAAAATAAGAGATCTCCCGGTCGTAAAGTAGGCGATTTAGACAATAGGGGTTCACATTTTTATCTGGCTTTATATTGGGCTGAAGAATTGGCAAAACAAAATGATGACAATGAGCTTAAAAATATATTTTCACCTGTAGCAAACGATATGAAAGATAATGAACAAAAAATTCTTAAAGAAATTGCTGCAGCAGAAGGCAAACCAACAAATATAGGGGGGTATTATTTACCGGATGATAAATTAGCTGAAAAAGCAATGCGACCAAGTAGTACATTAAATAGCATTATCGATAAAATTTAAATATTTATAATATATTAGTGTCTGTATATAAAATCATTAAAACGCAAAAACACAAACATTTTATAAACAGACACTATTTATCCAAAAACATTTTGATAGTAATTTTACTATCCGTAGTGCAATTGTAATTGGTCATTGTCTTGGTTTGAGTTGGGGTATCCAATGTATATGAAATACCGTGCAACAAAGTATTACAAGCAGAAAAACCTTCTGCCTCATAATCAACTTCTATCACACCGGTAATATCATCCGTATCTTGTCTTACCTTTGGAATAAAATCAGTAATCATTGTATAGGTTTCAACTGAATTGGAAGATGATGAAATTCTCTTTCCATCTATTTTTATATATTCTTTGCTACCGGAGTATTTCCATTGTGCTTCTAAAAATCCTGTAATTTTTTTTCCCAGAATAGTAGAATTAAAATCCGACCTGAATACTGTAGCTGTATGGGAATTAGTTCCTTCAATAGTATTTAACCAAATATAAAGAGCTCCGCTTGCGGTAATATCATTACTTCCGTCTTTATATTGAAATTTGTAATGAGCATTTCCAATATAAATGTAAGCTTCTATTTTTCTTATCTTTTGTAATATTTCATCATTAGGATCTTCGTCCGGTGGAAATACACATCCACCTATTATCATAACTGCTATCATTATAAATATAAATGTTCGTTTCATCTGTTAAAAGTTTTTTTTTATTTTAAAATGAATAGTATAATGTCGCTATAATTTGTCCAGGTGTATCAGCAAAATATATCCTTTTACCCGAATATTGCAATCCTGCCCCCAATTTTCTTGCATTTCCTTCATATCTAAGACCAATACCAACATTTTTAATTACAAATCCAATACCTATTTGATATCCGATAGTAAGTTTTCTTAAATTTTTTGATATATTATCAGGTAATTTAGATCTGTCAGTAATAAAATAATGCCATACAGGGCCGGCCATGAAACTAAAAACTCCTTCTTTATATCCCAAAACAACAGGAATATCAAGATAAAAATGATTTAAAGTACCTGTTGTATCCGGAAAAGAATCATAAAGATCTTGTATTTTGATATCCGCAGTGATATAATTTATATACAATTCGGGCTGAACAAAAATATGCCATATCCTCATTTGTGAAAATAGTCCGAAATGATATGCGATTGCATTATTATTAAGGGTTAACTTATATCGTGACCGGTCATATCCTGTAAATGGATATATATTACTTTCCGAAACAAAATAGTAACTCGCTCCACCCAAAAATCCGGATTTAAAACCCAATAACGGGATAGATTTATGATACGGTACTAATTTTACATTGTCAATAGTTGGTCCCCAATTTGTAGGCCCTGATGTATGATTTGATTCAAATTTTAGAATTGTTGCCCTGTCTTTTGCTTTAAAAATAAATTCATGGTATTCCCAGCCCATATTATTGACTGTTTTTCCGGTAACATCAAATTCCAATTCCCTGGTTTGATCTCCAAAACTCACCAATAGCTTTTTAATCCTAGGCCCTCCGGCTGGATTTCCAGCAAGATAAAATGACAATAGATATTTTTTGCCTTTTTCAGTAAAAAAACGTTGCTGAATGCCTCCAAAACCAGGTGTTCCATTTAAATCAATGCTATTTTTACCATCTTGTGCTTTCAGGTAATTTCCTGATAAATCAACTGTTGCTTTAGTAACAGTCCAGCCGGGAATTTTATCTCCGGTTTTTAGTGTTTTAAATGTACCCGGAGCAAAGCCTTCTTCAAAACTACCGTTTATTAATATATTATCATCTTTAACCAAATTGACAGTATCGGGTTTCCCCTGTTTTTTTGAGATATTCATATCCATCCAGCAACCCCAATCTTCATCAATATTATCACCACCGCTATTTACAATCAATCTCAATTCCTTAATCCCCTTGAGAGAAACATTGAATTTTACAGGTTTATCATGGTGTTTTACTACCCCGCTATTCCAGAGCTCCTTACCATCGCCAACAATAATAAAACCACAATCTCCTACACCACCACAATAATCAATACAATCCAAAACAGAAACATAGCCTGAAAGAAACAGATCTGAGCCATCGTGATAATAAATCATCTCCGTCGGTGCATTACCGGGAGTGGTAAACATTCCATTAGTCCAAATAATCCCGGGTTCCATATAGCTTGTTTTGAATTTATCAAAACTTTTTGTCTCCCTGATATTTAATGCTGTACCCCATCTGCCGCTTTTTATTATAGAATCGGGGTGAAACATACGGGTTGTAGTCAAGGGTTTATTAAATTTACTAGTGTTCAAAGGCGGAACAATTTCTTGAGTTGTACCGGAATGTATTCCCATAAACAACAATAATAAAACGCTAATTATCTTTATTGAATATATACATTTCATAAGTTCAAAATTATATTTATCTTCAGTAATAAATTTCTTTCATTCACCTCCTGTGGTAGTATAATATATTTTCCCGTTACCCCCTACTGCCCATCCGGTATCGACATTCACCATATCGAAGGAATTCACATCATCGATAAATCCCGATATAGTACCCTGAGTAAACCATGATTTTCCACCATCCGTTGTTTTTTTAATACCACCACTACCGGCATATCCGGTTTGAGGGCTCAAGAATTCAATTTTTTTATTTCCATAATAATATGATGTTAGAGGCACTGCCAAAATACTATACCATTTTTTACCTGATTCATTATGATACATATAAAATTCACCTTCACTCCCTACCCAAAATAAATTATCATTTAAAGAGGCAATGGCTCCCTCACTACTTGCAAGATTTTCAAACTCAGTGATTATCCAATTATTTCCAGCATCCCCGGTACTATACAAAAGCAATTCCTGTTTTGAATCGTCAAAATCAATTACATAACCTCTATTTTTATCTGTAAAATAAAAATCAGAATAATAATTTTCAGCGCCTCCGGGTAATGAATTGTAATTTGACCAATTGGCAGCTCCATCATTAGTTTTTAAAACTATATTTGATTTGTCATTAATTTTATCTTTCAACAAAATCCAACCATTGTACTGATCTAAAAATTGAATTTTTGAAATAATTTTTCCAGTTGGTACAATTGGTTGCTTTTGCCAAGTACCTCCATAATCAACAGATTTCATCAAATTTGAATTTTCCCCTCCAATCCAAATAGTGTTACCTGATATTTCCAAAGAATAATAGTCATTTATATCATTTGTCAAAACTTTTGCCCAAGTATTTCCAGAATCAGTTGTATGCAAAACTATTCCCGAATCACCAACTACCCAGGCCTCGTTAACAGAGACAGCTTTAACACATCTAAGTGTATCGGTAACATTTGAATTTTGTATGTTCCACCCTTTAGAAAAGGGGTACTCACCAACTTTAACATTAAGAAGATTATCATCACCTACAACAATTCCGTTACCAAATTGATCAATATCCACGGCTTCCAGATTATTTTTTAGTACAACGGATTCATTAGTCCATGTATTTCCTCCATCTATTGTTTTAAAAATTGTACCATTGTCACCCACAATAATTCCTCCATTAGGATGTCCAAAATCAATATCTTTAAAATTTTCAAAGACACCTGCTATATTTTGATTTGTCCATGACTGGCCACCATCAAACGTTCTGATAATTTTCCCATTGTTACCAACTGACCAACCATTTTCATCATCAATAAAACAAATTCCTTTCAAATCTTCAACCGTACCGCTAATCTGTGCATTCCAGGTATTACCGCCATCTTCTGTGTGCAAGACAGTTCCATTTGCCCCGCAAATCCATCCTTTATCCTTGCTATAAAAAGATGCATCATATAATGTTTGTACAATCCCTGAAGATTGTATTGACCAGTTATTCCCTCCATCTGATGTACTAAATATTTTTCCTGTAGTACCCATTATCCACCCGTAATACCCGTTATAAAACTCAATATTATAGAGATTAGCATCAGTACCAATTGGTACACTAATTACCTGATCTATATTATCAGCAATAGAAATGTTTTTAACACTACCATTACTACCTACTATCCAAATATTATCACTTTCAGAAATTGCAATACTGTAAAAATCTTGAGTTGTTCCTGCACTTATGGGTATCCAAACATCTGAATTTAGATCGTAATAGATAATTTTACCAAACTCGCCAACAGCAATGGGAACAAATAATAAATCAAGATTGATATCATAGAGTGTAGAATGCATTGGATTGGCAGTATCACACTCAATTATCAAATCTTCAATTAATTTAGTGTCACCTGTTTTTGATGTATTTATGTGAACATTCTGACTTCTCTTATCAATCTCAATCTCACCTGTATTGCTTGTCTTATACGCATATATATTAGCTATGGCATCTGCTTTAACATCTATTATATAGCTACCATCATCTTTAGTCCGCTCAGAATTTGACCAAGCAGAACCAAAACCCTTTACTTTTACAATAGCATTCTTTATCGGTGTACCATTCTTACAAATTACTTTCCCTTTTAGTCTAGCAATTGGAAAACCTATATCACAATTCCAAGATGAAAAATGTGAAACATTACCTACATACTTACCATTTTGAATACTGGCAGTACCTTCTTCTCTCCATATACCCTCCTCTTTATCAAAATACCACAAGGAAATTGGATCAGGAGCATTGGCTTTATAATTTTCCGGAACAGGAATCGTAATTTCAGCTAATTTTCCGCTTGCTAAATTTAACATTTTATCTCCAGCATTTAATTCTACATTTATAAAACCATAAGATTCAATAGCTACTTCCTGCCCCGAAGAATTTTCTCCTTTAAAATCTCCTGGAAATTCTTTATCATAATTCACAGACTCAGGATCATAATAAGATACATTGACAATTACAGAACCTGCAAAGGCTTTTCCTTTATCATCTACAATACTATTTGCAGGTAGTTTTACATTTGCATTTTGAAAAATAATTATATTTTCTTTTGTTAGATCAATTGTTTCAGATTTATCCCATTTTCGCAATGCAGCATAAGAAAAAGTCGTTTTATTTAGTTCTGTTTTTACCACCTTTTGAGTTGAAGAATACCCATCTTTTGAAAAGTTCAATACGATATTTGTCCCAATTGATATCTTATCAAAATTAAATTTACCTTTGCCATCACTATAGACTATTACATCACCTGTTTGAACTTTCACCCCGCTTAAAGCATCATTATTAGCATTTGTTACTATTCCGGCAACCTTACCAAAATCATTTTCAAAAAAATCAGGAATGCACCCAAAATATAATATTGAGAACAATGCCCCAATAACTATAATTAATAAATATTTTTTAAATTTCATAATTTAATATTCTTTATTTTATAATTTATTTATCAAACTTATTGCCATTAGTAAACTCATATTCCACTTTAGCCCACCAATCATCATTATTGCCCAATTCCAATACTTTGAATTTAGCATAACCGTCAAAACATTTTACTACATAAGTATTCCCTATATACAATGGAGAAGGATCGGCATCAAACTTTGCAGGTATATCAATAATCGAATCCATAGGAAAAGTTCCCATATTTTTTTGAGAATTATTAGGAGGTAGCTCTTGGGCTACGCCGGTTCCCGGTCTGTACCACAGTTTATTTCTTTTCTGAGGATCTACAGGAGACCAATTAACAATATCACCATCATTTTTTTGCCAATTAATAGTATCCGATTTCCCGGTAGAGAAATCAAATCCGTAATGAGTTAATGTAGCTTTTTTATATGATATTTCCGGATTTTCATCAATATCAAATAACTCACAGGAATTAAAAAAAATCAAAAACCCAACCATTAAAAATATCTTTGTTTTCATGTGTTTGAAATTTTTGCTTAATAAAAATAATTTTATTACTTTAATAAATACTTTTTTAATGCTCCAAAATTAATAGTAATAATCATCTAAATCAATAGCAAATCCATATTCGAGAAGTTTGTATATATATTCGAGGAGTTAGAATGTATATTTGATTGTCCAATATTTATTGAAAAGGATTCAATATGGTCAATGCATAGATTTTCTGATTGTACAATTGATACTTACATCGCTCCTATAACCGCCAAAAATTGTTCTCTTTTCCTTTGAGATAATGGAATAATCATACCATCCTTCATCACTATACTACCACCATCTGTCTTTATGTAATGATCAATATAATTTAGATTAACAAGATGGGATTGATGTGAACGAAAGAATTCACAGTTTTCAAGAAGTTCCTCAAAATATTTAAGATTTTTTGAAACGACAATATTTTTATTATTAACGAGATAAAATGTAGTATAACCACCGTCGGATTTGCATCTTATGATATCTTTAGTATCCAAAAAATAGATGTTTTTTTCCGTATGCAGTACTATTTTACGATTCTTCTTATCCTGTACATTCAAATTGGAGAATAAAGCATTTAGTTTTGAGTTTAAATTTTCTTTATCAACCAAATCTTCAGCTCTTTTTATAGAATTCATCAATTTTACCGGATCTATCGGTTTGAGAATATAGTCAATTGCAGAAAACTCAAACGCCTTGATAGCAAACTCTTCAAATGCAGTGATAAATATCAATTTAAAATCAATAGCAGGCAATGCTTTTAACAAGTCAAATCCTGAGCCGTCAGGCATATTAATATCAAGCAGTACCAATTCCGGTTGGTGATTTAAGATAGCTTCCAATCCTGATTTCACATCTTCCCCTTCAGCGACAACTTCTATTTGCTCTCCTGAATATTTAAGAATATCAATAATAGTTTTGCGAGCTTTGGGTTCATCATCAATTATTACAGTTTTCATAATTCAATTGTTTTTATTTTTTACCATTAAGAAGTTAAAGTCAGTTAAATTAAGCCTTCCGCTTTTTCTTAATGCCTCTTAATGCCTTAATGGTTTAATTTATTTTACCATTAAGAAGTTAAGATTAGTTAAATTAATCCTTCCTCTTTTTCTCAATGCTCCTTAATGCCTTAATGGTTTATTATTTTTTTACCATTAAGAAGTTAAAGTCAGTTAAATTAATCCTTCCTCTTTTTCTCAATGCCCCTTAACGCCTTAATGGTTTAACAATTTTTACCATTAAGAAGTTAAAGTCAGTTAAATTAATCCTTCCTCTTTTTCTCAATGCCCCTTAATGCCTTAATGGTTTAACAATTTTTACCATTAAGAAGTTAAGATCGGTTAAATTAATCCTTCCCCTTTTTCTTAATGCCCCTTAATGCCTTAATGGTTTATTATTTTTTTACCATTAAGAAGTTAAGATCAGTTAAATTAATCTTTCCACTTTTTCTTAATACTCCTTAATGCCTTAATGGTTTAACAATTTTTACCATTAAGAAGTTAAGATCGGTTAAATTAATCCTTCCCCTTTTTCTTAATGCCCCTTAATGCCTTAATGGTTTATTATTTTTTTACCATTAAGAAG